>Ga0066839_10000140_pt1 | contig 32719 bp, 25 predicted proteins | sample ETNtaG_10_FD_66733 | JGI IMG/M metagenome (GOLD analysis project Ga0066839, IMG submission 66733) | Marine microbial and viral communities from oxygen minimum zone, Eastern Pacific Ocean - ETNP201302SV82 | ecosystem: Environmental > Aquatic > Marine > Oceanic | place: Pacific Ocean: Eastern...
GGCGAGCTATAGCGCCAGCACGGTTGCCGGAAAATCGCGCGCTGAAATCTTCACCGCGCGCGGCCTGAAGGACGACTACGACCCCGCGAAGATCGCGCGGCGTGAAAGCCGCGACAGCGCGGACAACCCCAACTCGACGCCGATCATCCTGGCCTCGGATGTCACCGGCTCCATGGGCATGATCGCCGAGAAAATCATGCGCGACGGCCTCAACACGCTGGCCACCGAGATCTACGATCGCAAGCCGGTCGCCGACCCGCACGTGATGATCATGGCGGTGGGCGACGCGAACTGCGACCGGGCGCCGCTTCAGGTAACACAGTTCGAGGCCGACATTCGCGTGGCCGAGCAGGCCAAGGAGCTTTGGCTTGAAGGCGGAGGCGGCGGAAACTCGGGCGAGACCTACTCGGCCGCGCATCTCTTCGCGGCGATGAAGGTCTCCGCAGATGCCTTCGAGAAACGCGGCCGCAAGGGCTACCTCTTCACCGTCGGCGACGAGCCCAACTGCGACGGCCTGCGCAAAGAACAGATGGCCAATGCCTTGGGCATTCCGGCCGAGCGCGATCTTTCCGCCGCAGAGATCCTGACCATGGCCGAGCGCAACTGGGAAGTGTTCCACATCCTGCTCGCCAACGAGGGCTATGCCACCTACCGTCGTGACGATGTCGTGGCCAACTGGAAGGCGCTTCTGCCTGAGCGCACCGTCCTGCTCGAAGATGTCGACGCACTGGCCGAGACCGTGGTCTCGCTCATTCAGGTGACCGAAGGCGCCCGCGCCAGCGATGTCGCCGCAAGCTGGTCCGGCTCGACAGCCGTGGTTGTCGCCAATGCTCTCTCCGGCGTGCCGGCGCGTGCAGGCCGCGGCGCAGGACTGCAACGGCTTGCCTGACCCTGATTGAATCAAGGCTGCACCCGGTTCGCCGGGTGCATTCAATCCACCAAGGGAGAGATCGCGATGTCATACAAAGCGCAAGCCGTCATCGGCGCGAACTGGGGCGATGAAGGAAAGGGACTGGCGGTTGATCGACTTGCCGCAGCCCAGGCGGAGAGCGGTCTCGAGGCCGTCGTCGTGCGCAGCAACGGCGGCGCTCAGGCCGGACACGGCGTCGAGCGCCCCGAGGGCGGCCGCCACGTCTTCCACCATGTCGGCGCGGGAACGTTCACCGGCGCAGCGACCCACCTGTCGCAGTTTTTCGTGGCGCACCCCATGGTGCTCGGAACTGAGCTGTCCGATCTCGATGCTTTGAACGCACGACCGCGTCGCATCACCATCGATCCACGCGCAGCGATTACCACACCGTGGGACATGGCCCTCAACCAGGCGCTCGAGATCCAGCGCGCCGGTGGTCGCCACGGCTCGACGGGCCTGGGCTTTGGCGAGACCATCGAGCGCCAGGAGCGCGGCTTCGCGCTGACCGCTGCCGATCTTTGGTCCTCTGATTTGCACTCCAAGCTGACCCGGGTCCGCGATGAATGGCTCCCGGGTCGGATCGCCGAGCTCGGCGTCGATCTCGCAACCTCTCCACTGGCACCGATCCTGACCGGGAAGGCCGATCTCGTTTCACGCTTCATCGAGGATTGCGCCGCCTTTCGCGCCCGCGTCGATCTGCTCGACGATGCAAAGATCGCAAGGGCCGCATCGGTGATTTTCGAAGGTGCGCAGGGCTTGCAGCTCGACATGGATTACGGCGTCTTTCCCCATGTCACACGCTCCTATACGGGGCTGCGCAACATGGCCGAGATCGCACGCGAAGCCGGGATCGAACAGATCGCGCCGCTCTACATGACCCGCGCCTATGCCACGCGGCACGGGGCGGGCCCCCTGCCCCATGAGGCTCCCGGGCCCGACGGCATCGGTCGCATCGATTGGGCCGAGATCATCGATCTGACCAATGCTCCCAATGACTGGCAGGGCACGATCCGCGAAGCACCCCTCGATGGTGATCTTCTGCGCACCACCATTGCGCGCGATATCGCTCTTGGTCGAAGGGCGGGACTCGAGATCATCCCGTCCATCGGTGTCAGCTGCCTCGATCAGGTCAGGAGCCGTGGGGTGCTTGTCCAGCAGGATGAAGCCCGCATGATTGGTGCCTCCACTTTGGCAGAAGAAATTGCCGCAGCCGCCTGCCTTCCGCTCGGGCTGAAGTCCGAAGGTCCGACCCGGTCCACGGCCGAGGTCTTTCCGGCCTCTATCACCCCAATCGCAGCCTGAGGCTTCCTCCGGAAGACAAAACGCCCGGTGATCTCTTCACCGGGCGCTTTCTCATGCCGCCATCTTTCTCAAGTAGTGGCTTTGCTTCACCTCTATCTCTCGCCTTGAAATGGTGCGTGTGAGCGACATCAGGATCGAAGACCGCGTCATGGCAGGCGCTTCGTGCAGCGCGCGCAACTGACGCTGACCTTTCCGCATGGCCTCTCCCATCTCATGCGACGGACGCTCGACGAGATATGCCACGAGTTCCTCATCGAGAGCTGCGCCCGCCGGGATCTCATCGGCCATCGCGGCAAGCCCTTCGAATGCACTTCCGGCTTTCGAAGGCCAGAACAGGTCGCCACCATTCAGCGTCGTAAAAAGAAGTCGACGCATCACCCGCGCGTAGAACTGCCGCGGCGCGCCTTGCGGGATGTCGCGCAAGGTCTCGAGGATCGGCGCCGGTGACTGAAGGGCGATGGCCGGGTTCAGCATATCATCTGCCCTGTCGAGAATGGCATCCAAAGTCGGAGCTTCCAGATCGGCGCCAGCGCGGATCAGGAGCGGCAAGACAACACCCTGTCCAACGGACCAGGATAGGCTATCCGTGAAGACGCAGTCTTCCAGTGGCGGACGCGTGCAGGCACGGAACTCCTCGTCGGAGCTGTAACCGACAGATTGAGCGAAGCACTCAAGTCGTGCAACCGGCCCGCTTTGCGGCAGAAGCATACCCAGCAGAGACCTCAGCTTCGGTCGGTCAGGAAAATGAATGGCAGGCAGCGTTTCGCGCATGTTTTCTCCAGTGGTTAAGACGAAAAAAGGCCGCACCCGTCAGGGCGCGGCCTGAGCCCTTTCAAGAAGGAGCTGGTTAGAACTTCATGCCGATCGAAAAGCGCACGAAGGGAAGGGTTTTTGCCTTCTCGGCCAGATCGCGAAACTCCTCGATCTCGGCGTCGATCTGACCTTGGCTGGCCTGACCGGACGACTCGGAGGCCGAGACATCAAAGCCCTTGCCGAAGAGCGCCCCGATATCGGCGCTGACCACGAAATGCTTGCCGATCTTGCCGTCATATCCCAGCAACACCGCCGGCGCGATGTCCTCTTTCTGGCGGACCTCGCCATAGACATCCGCCTGGTAGCCGCCGAAATCGACATCCCGCGCGACGAAATCTGCCTGGTAGTCGGTATGGAAAGCCCCGCCCGACAGGCGCAGGCCGCCGCCGAAGGGATAGAAATCGGCCAGAACGCCCACGCCGCCGAGCTGCGCGTCGATCTCGAAGTCGTTGCCGTCATAGCCCCCGTCGTAGGAAAGATCGCCCGAGCCGAAGGGCACGCGCACACCGAAACGGTTGTTGAAGCGATACCCCGCCTCCAGGGTCGCACCCAGCGTGGAGGCGCCGGCAGTAAAGCTCAGGCCGCTGTGGTCTGCCTCCAGCGTCGGAGAGAATGCCTCGGTGCCGTCGAGATCGATCGTCTCGGAGGCCAGGAGGGCTTGGGGTGCAAGCGCCAGGGCTGCGATAAGTGCAATGGATTTCAAAGTCTTGTCCTCGTTCTTTTGACCGAGGAGAAAATGGGTATTTCCACGCGCCCACGAAAACGCGAAGCTGTCATTCTTGGTAAAATTGCAACGCTATTCGGCAGCATCAGCGGACAAAACCGGACCCTTCAGTTCCATTGAGATCCAGGCCGCTTCCTGCGGGCTGAGACCACTGATCCGGGACCGCGCCATGGCGCGCAGGCGAGACCGGGCCTCGGGGGCCGCCACATCGAGCCCCAGCACGGCGGCATCATGGGTCGATTGCGAACTGTCCAGGCGCAAGTAGCGCGCACCAAGCGTCTCGCCGACAACAAGGCCTGCGCATTGCTGCTGCATCGCCCAGGACAGGCGCAACATCCTTTGGTTTTCAACCCAGTCCGTCAGCCCCAGCGATGGAGACCGCATCGGGCCAAACTCGAAACCCTGCGTAGTGGTGCCGACCGAGAGCATGGCAATATCCTCGTCGCGCTGCTTGAAGCGCGCCTTGGCCTCCGTCATTGCCAGAACATCTGGCGATTGGGCAAAGACTCCGCCATCGGCGTAGTGAATCCCGTCAATCACATGCATCGGGAAAATCGTCGGCGCCGCCGAGGTGGCCAGAGCCACGTCCAGCGCCCTGAGGTGTCCGCTTTGCGCACAACCTGGGCCTCGGAAAATATGCGGGCGCCCTGCGTCGATATCCACCGCAGGCACGAGCACGCGCGTTCCGAGATCGCCCATTTTCATCTCACCCAGGATTTCCCGGATCGTGGCGGCGAGGGCGTCACTCGTGTATTTCGCGCCGCGAATATAGCGCAGGACATCGATCGCCAGTTGGTGCGGAGACCTGGGCGCGCTACGACCTGAAAAGATCGCTTCGCCATGACGCTCGAACGAGGCTACGATGTCGCGCGCCGGCACGCCCGCGGCGAGCCCAAGCGCGATGATGCCTCCGATCGAGGTGCCTGCGATGAGGTCGAAACGCTCCGCGATCGGTCCTTCGATGCGGTCCTCGATCTCGGCCAGAAGCAGTGCGGAATAAAAACCCATGAAGCCGCCGCCCGACAGGCTCAGAACTCGAAATGTCATTGAAAAAACTCCACTGCCTCTTATCAAGGATATGGGGCACCCCGGAAATTCCCCAAGGTCTTTCCGCGCCCTGACAGACGAACTGCAATCGGGCCGAACGAGTCCGGAGCGAAGGACCTACCTTCTCCACTAACCGCCACCCGCCGGATGAAGGGCCTGCTTCGCATTTTCCGCGATCGGCCAATATCGCTTCCAAGACGGCCCCAAGGAACAGATTCCCAATGCCCAAAGACGCGGCCACCGCGCCCGAGACCAAAAACCGCGACCTCGCCCGCGCCCGTGCGGCTGCCCTCCTTGAGATCCCGCCGCAGTCTGTCGAAGATGATCTTCTTGATTTTCTCGTCGCTGACAACGGCGATGCGCTCCTGCACGCCCGGGCCGGCTCCGGCAAGACCACAGCGCTCGGCATCAAGGCCGCCTATCTCACACTCGATCTGGGGCAGCGGCCTTCATCTATCATGATGCTGGCCTTCAACAATGCCGCCGCCCGCTCCCTCGAAGCGCGCCTCTCGGCCTTCGGCGTGCCGGCCGGCATCAAGGTGCGCACCTTCCACGCCCTTGGCCAGCGTATCGTGCGCGCTCATTTCGGCGGCGCACGGCAGCCGGTCTTCGACGAGAACAGCGAAGAAGGCCGGGCCATCGCAGAAATGAAGGAGGAGGCACTCGACGAGGTCGTCAACGATCGCTTCTTCCAGTTCTGCGCTTCACGCATGCGCACCCACTACGGCCGTCGGAAAGACTACGTCGAAAGCGTCGGCCGTGATGCCCTGGCATCGGCGGTCGATTTCCTGCGGGCGCGGGGCTACGGGCTGCACAATACCTTCCCCAATGCCTGGGATATCGGCGGTCCGATTGCCGGCAATGCCATCAAGGTCGTGATGGGGTTCGAAAAACGTCTGAAGGCCGCGCGTCTCCTCGACGCGACTTCTGTGCTTCAGGCTGCCGCCTGGACGCTCGAACGCGAGATCGAAACCGGACAAAGGCGCGAGTCCGAGGCCCATGATCTCGACTGGATCTTCATCGACGAATTCCAGGACGTCAGCCTGCCCTACATGCGCCTTGTCGCTGCCATGCGCAATCTCAACGGCATGCTCAATGTGCAGGGAGTCGGCGACGATTGGCAGGCCATCAATGGATTTGCCGGCGCCGATCTCGACTACTTCACGAACGTCGCGAACCACCTCGAGGAGCCGCAGGATCTCTACCTGCTGCGCAATCGCCGCTCCGGCGCGCGGATCGTGGCCTGGGGTAACGAAGTCATGGCTGATGCGGGCTATCCTGACGCCCCCGCCGTGCCCTGGGAGGGCAATGGCGAAGGTGAGGTTCACCACGGCCGGGTCGGCGCCGGGCGCGATTTGCGCTTCATTGCGCAGCGCCTTGCACAGATGGTCGATAAGGACATGCCCAGCCTCGCCCTGATCGCGCGAAAATGGAAAGTGGGCGATCACAAGCTCCGTCGCCTGACGACAGAGGTGGAGAATATCCTGCGTGCCGAGGGATACCGTGGCAAGATCACCGGCATCACTGCGCATGGCTCCAAGGGCCTCGAATACGGACAAGTCCTCCTGCTCGACGATGGCTCGTTTCCCATCGAGCATCCTTCTCGTCCGATCCTGCGCGACCTCATCCCGGAGGATGAATTTCTGCGCGAAGAGGCCTGTCTCAAGCATGTCGCAGGAACGCGCGCCAAGCGTCGACTGGACGTCGTCGACATGAGTTGAGGTTTCCGAGCCCGGGGAGACGAACCGAGTTTCCTTGAAACCCGCCCTCGCCCGGAGCTCTCATGTCCATCCATTCGCCAGCACCGCTCGGCACCCACCTCATTCTTGACCTCTGGGGCCTTGCTCCAGGCCTCGACGCCGACCAGGTTCGCGAGGTCATGATGCAGGCCGCACTCCAGGCGGGCGCGACAATCCTGCATGACAATTTCCATGATTTTGACGGGCGCGACGGGCAGCCTGGCGGCTTTACCGGCGTGCTCGTGCTGGCCGAGTCCCACATGAGCATCCACACCTGGCCGGAGGCTGATTACGCCGCGATCGATATCTTCATGTGCGGCGACGCGCAGATCGATGCAGCACTCTCTCACATTCTTGAAGCGCTGGAGCCTCAGCGCCATGCGCTTCATCGGATCGGCCGCGGAATCCGCGAGAGGGTGATCCGACCCTGAACTGTTGACCCGGAATTGCCGCCCCTCTTCCTGCGCGGGTTTTCTGGGATCAGAAACCCGCGCATGACGAGGAGCCTGATGGCAATGAGATTTCTTCCCGACCTTTTGGCGCGCCATGGCGCCAGCCTTGACGATGACGCCCGCGCCGCAATCACTGAATCCATTCGCCGCGATGACGCGCGCGAGGCCTTCGCCTACCCCGAGGGGCTGAGCCGCCTTGATGCGCAAAGCGGGTTCGTGCTCTTCGAGCGTGAGTTCTCCAACACTCCCGTCCACCTCTTCGGTCAGGATGTCGCCTCTCTCGCCCATACACGCATGCGCCTGTTTCGCGCGCGCCGCGACGACGCGGGCGATCTCGCGCCGGCGGAGGAGATCTTCTCCGCGCGCATCTCCGAGAAATCCCTCACCGACGCGATGCTGCTGTCGAACCGGTCGACCGGCGCGCCAATCACGGTAACGCGTCTCGGCGACTTCGACCTTCCAGAGCGCGCCCCGATCGCCTCCAAGGCAGAGCGCTCGGCGCAGTCCTATACCGGACGTGAAACGGAGGACGTCGCTGCGGCCCTGGCGGACCTCAAGCAGGTCCTCGGAACCCAGCTGACAAAGCCCAGTTCCGAACTCAAAGCTGCGGTTTCGACCGTGGCCTTGCGCGTGCGCGATATCGCTTCGATCAAGTTTCCCCTCGAGCGTCACCTCGAGGAAATGTCGAAACTGCGGACCGAGGTCCTGACGGAGGCCGCCCACGCGGCACTGCATGCCGACCGGGTGAGCAAAGCCCTGGCCGCACCACGCACCCCGGCTCTCGAAGGGCCCGCGCCGGTGGACTGGAACCAGCTGGCCGCCGACCACCCGATGGTCGATGCCATGCTCGATCCGCTTTCGGACGCTGAGCGCGAAGCTCTCCGGGCCCTGCTGGTGGCCGAAGTCGAGCACCTCGGCCAGGACTATCCCCAGTTGGCTGGCTGGATTATCAACGACGAGCAAGGTCGCCCCGTAATTCACTTCCCCTCGCCGCGGGACCGGTCCATCGCCTTTCATTCCGGCGGCGGTCGTGAGGCGGCCCGCGCCCAGGTCGATGCGCTTGAGCGCCTGTGGAACTGGGCCTTCAATCCCCATGTAGCCGAGTCGCGCGCCCAGTATCGAGCCGACCAGGCTACGCTTGGCGTCATCCAGCGTTCCGGCTGGATGGGCAACATCCACTCCTCACTCCCGCCGACCGAGGGGCATTACTTCTCGCTCTCGATCCAGCCGGCCTACGAGGAAGAGGAACTGGGCGCGACCCGTTTGCGCACCCGGCACGCTTCCCTGGTCGAAGTTGAAATGGTCGGTGAAGACCTCATGACCGCATTGCGAGGGCACCCGCTGGGATACCCCATGCCTTGCTCGATCCGCGGTCTTTGCGGGATCACCAAGACCCCTGAAGAACGGCCCGTCCACGAGATGTCTGCCGACATCAAGGGCCATCAGGAAGCCCTGGAAGCAAGCCCGGAAATCACGGAGCTTCGCGCCGCCCTTGATGAGCTGAACGATCTCGCACATGCCAAGCGCAGCGGCAAGAAGTGGGCTGCCGAGCTCGAAAGCGCCACCCAGCGCATCCAGGCAGCTTTCGCCGCCGCCTTGCCGCGCGTCGCAAGCGAAATGGAAAGTGGCCGCAGCACCGTCGACCATGGGGTCGTGAAAAGTGCCGAGCTCATCCTGAGCGAGATTGCCAAGGCTCTGCCGCGCGACGCGATCGAGCTCCTGCGGCTGGCGCCACCCAAGTGATCTCCTGATCCTCGCACGGTCCCAAGAGGGGCCGTGCAACTCACCTTCGAAATACAAATGGCAGGCGCCGGACGGCGCACTGCATCAAGCTTGACGAAAGACCGCTCATGCCAGGCCTTCATACCCTTTACCGTTTTACCATCTTCGCTCTCACCGGCCTGCTCGCCCTCTCTGCCACGGCACTCGGCCTGGCTGGAGTGGGCTGGGCTTGGCCTTTGGCTATCATTGGCGCAATGCTTTTCGGGCTCGGCGTTCACGATCTCTGCCAGACCCGTCGCGCGGTTCTGCGCAACTATCCGGTCATCGGGCACATTCGTTTCCTGATGGAGGCCATCCGGCCGGAGATCCGGCAATACCTGATCGAGAGCGACCGCGAAGAAGTCCCGTTCAGCCGGGAAACCCGCAGCCTTGTCTATCAGCGCGCCAAGGGCGAGGAGGACAAGCGCCCCTTCGGCACCAGCGAGAAGGTCTACGAGGCCGGCTATGGATGGATCACCCATTCGGTCGCACCCAAGACCATCTCCGACACCGACTTCCGCGTGAAGATCGGCGGCAAGGACTGCACACAGCCCTATCACGCCTCGCTCTACAACATCTCCGCGATGAGCTTCGGCGCTCTCTCTGCGAACGCGATCCAGGCCCTCAACGCCGGCGCGCGCCTTGGTGGTTTTGCCCATGATGCCGGCGAGGGCGGCATCAGTCGATACCACCGTCAGGGTGGAGATCTGATCTATCAGGTCGCCTCGGGATATTTCGGCTGTCGCGACGCTGAAGGTCGCTTCGACCCGGAGGCTTTTGCCCGCCAGACTGCGGATGAACAGGTCAAGATGATCGAGATCAAGCTCAGCCAGGGCGCCAAGCCCGGCCATGGTGGCATGTTGCCGGCGGCGAAGATCACCGAAGAGATCGCCGAGGCCCGCGGCATCCCGATGGGTGTCGACTGTGTTTCGCCTGCGGCGCACAGTGCCTTCTCGACGCCGCTTGAACTGGTCCAGTTCATCGGCGAGCTGCGCCGCCTGTCGGGTGGCAAGCCTGTGGGCTTCAAGCTCTGCATCGGCCATCGCCGGGAGTTCATGTGCATGGTCAAGGCGATGATCGAGACCGGCATCACGCCTGACTTTATCGTTGTCGACGGCAAGGAGGGCGGCACCGGATCGGCGCCGCTCGAGTTTGCCAACCGGGTCGGCATGCCGATGCTCGAGGGTCTTCACTTCGTTCACAACACGCTGCGCGGTGCCGGGCTGCGTGATGAGATCAAGATCGGTGCTGCCGGCAAGATCGTCACTGCCTATGACATCGCCCGGGCGCTTGCCCTTGGTGCGGATTGGTGCAACTCGGCCCGCGGCTTCATGTTCGCGATCGGCTGCATCCAGGCCCAGGCCTGTCACACCAACAAGTGCCCGGTGGGTATTGCCACGCAGGACAAGCTGCGCCAGCGGGCCCTCGACCCGGTCGACAAGGCGACTCGTGTCGCGCGATTCCACGCCAATACCCTGCATGCGCTGGGCGAGATTGCCGGCGCCGCCGGCCTCGAGGACCCGCGGGAATTCCTGCCGTATCACATGATGTTCCGCGAGAAGGATAACGCCTTCCGCGATGGCAACGAGGTCTACGCCTATCTGCCTGAAGGCTTTTTGCTGCGGGCCCCGCAGCATGAAGAACTGGCTGAATGGCATGATCGCTGGGAGCGCGCAAAGCCCGAGAGCTTCGCCGCGACCCCGCATCATCGCTACGGCTGATATGGAGAGGCTCCGCGAGTGCGGAGCCTTTCTACCTCTACCTGCCATAACTCAGTTCAACCACGCGCACCTACCATGCACAGCCCCATAAGGCTCCTGCACCGCAGAGCCACCCAGGTTTGGGAAAACCAGGACATATCGCCCCCAAAACAGACACAGAGCAATAGATCCAAAAGCATGGACTGTCCCGGGCGCAACATTCCGTGGCCGCAGATCGGGAGGCATCTGCGACTACGGGATGTGGCGGAAACAAAATGGTGGAAACATGGCGAAGTGCGTATTCTGCAATCAAACAGCAAAAGAGAAGAACAAGGAGCACGTCGTCCCCAAGTGGCTCATCGAACTGACAGGGTCCCCCAAGCGCGTCGCTTTCTTCGGCATGGATATTGCCAAAGAGGAATCCAGAAGCTTCGCTTGGCAAGCCCTCACAGCGCCAGCTTGTGAAGACTGCAACGAGTCTTTTTCAGGTCTTGAGAACGATGCGAAGTCGGCAATGCAGAGCATCCTTCAGGATGGCAGAGCCACAGAAGAAGAGTTCGATACGCTACTCAATTGGTTTGACAAGGTGAGGGTCGGAACCTGGTTGATGTCTCTATTGCTTGACGGTCGGACCAAGACCATTGACCCGGCCTATGGAATAGCCCAAAGGCTGAGCACCGCTGATCGAAGTCTTGCTATCTACAAGGTCACCGATCAAGAGGATGGGATTTCTCTGAGTGCAACCCAAGACCCACTATTCGAATACCAGCCAAGCGCATTTAGTCTTCGTGTGAACGATACCATTTTCATAAATGCATCCTGTGCATTCATGAACTCTAAGTTCCTGGGATTTCCTTATCCTCGCCGGAAGAGGTGGACGAAGGATGACTCCGGGCGCCCGACCTATTTCGCGGAGGATTTTCGCTGCCAAGCAAAACCGGGTAAGAGAGGACCAAGTATTCTCAGCATCTTCCCTGAAACTCTCATTCACCAAGCAATCTTGCCCAAGGGGTATGTAGCCGAAGACGGAAGCATTCCGGGAAGGCCTCAAGCTGTCGACTACATCACACGTCATATGATCAATGATGAGTGGGGCGAAAGAAGTTCCATATTCCAAGAAACGCGTGATGGACTGAGGCCCCTGACTGATATCGGCGGCAAAAGCAGTCCTCAGCCGATGTATCGGAGCGACATGGCAACGCGCGCGAAGATCGAAGCACAGGTCTACGATATCCGAAAGGCTCTCTTTGATGAAAGCCAAGGTCCATCTGGGCAGACCCAAACCCGGTTTCATCGTGAGGCCGTTAAACTGAACAGGATCATGCGCGACCACGTCGCATCACTGGACGGTCGCACAGCAACCTAAGTGTCGTCCGCCCAGGTTGGCAAAAACCAGGACAGATCCCGTCCCGCCGCAGCTTCCCCCGCGGGAGGTTCGCGGTGTTGCCATGTCGCCCACCCGTAGCCTGGCATGTCGACCCACCTTCTACCCAGAACAGATCGCCAGATGGAGGGTAACGATTGACCAAGTTGAACGCGCATCGAGACCGTTTTCTCGAGTATTTCTCGCAAATCGGGACAGTAGCACTCACCGGCTGGCACAGCGACATGCCGATGAACTGCGGCGGCGCCGCGCGCAGGCTTTTCATCGCCCCCCTTTTCAAAGCGGATTACTGCACGCTTCGCGGCGAGGACATGATCTGGAACGAGCCTTCGCCCGAGGTGGCACTCTACCTTGCCCTTTCCCATGCCGCCTTGCCGGAGGGGCGGATCTACGCCCATTTCAGCAAATGGGGCGCCATGACCATCGAAGATCCGCACAAGCTCGACCTGCAAAACGATGCGATCACCTCCAGCCTGGACGACACCGAATTTGCCCGCTTCTCGCAGCTCGTCGCCCACTTCAACTCGAACCACGGCCAGTTCGCCCTCTCGCAGCGACTTGAACCCATGCTTGCCGCAAGTGACCGAGGCCATTGAGCTCGTCTCCGCAAGCATCGCCTTCCGCGCCCCCGCTACTCGCCCAATCTCCTCGTCAAAGAGGAGATTTCATGACTGATACTTCGACCCTTACCGCAGGCGAGAACGCCACCCCTGTCCTCGGCCGCATCGATGGCGCCATCCGCTGGGGCGGTCATGGCATCGCCAATCCCCGCAAATTCTGGGTTCGCCTGCCCGAAGGAGAGACGCTGACATTTCCTCAGGCCCAGACCCTCGATGTCGCTGTGCTCGATCGCGGCCACCGCACCGCGCGCCGCGTCGATCTGCGGGCCGGCGCCACGATCACCGGTCCGATCTTCTACCGACGCCGAGACCGCGCCGGCTCGCTGCGGGCCCGGGCCCATGCACCGATCGTGCTGGCAATCCTCACTCTCGCCACCGTCGCTCTGACCTGGTTGGGCATTTCCACCTTGAATTGGATCAGCGCGGAACGCTGGACGAAGCCCCAGATGTTTGTGCTCTTCTATGGGGTCACACTCGTCCCCATCCTTGGATTGCTCTGGATGGTCTTCCTGCGCCATGTGCTGATCGTCGCGCCGGCGCTGAAGCGCAACGGACGGCTCGAGTTCGAAACCCCCGCGACAATCGAAATCCCGCAAGCGATCTGACTGGCCTCGCCATTCAGGTGAGAGAGACATCTCACAATTCGGCCCGTTATCCTGTGCATGACGGGCCCGGCCGTTGGGCTTGCAGCCCTACCTGCCGGACCCCGACGACTGGGAAGAAGTCTAAGCCTCAAGCTCGTCCGGAAACGACCGGGCGGCTCAGATGCCACCTCCGACGAAAAGCGATCGGACGCATTGCGCGTATGGATGGTCAACGGGCCGACCTGCCGGGTGCCACGCCTCGAAATCCGCGGTCTTATTGCCGTGCAGCCGCGCCTGCATAAATCAGAGGTCTGATCAGGTCTTCTTTCTTGCCTCTAACCCTGTGGGTTTCCCCATTGGCGAGATGAACATAGGTGGACGATCCACCATTGCCGGTGGCCACTCTGACATGCATGATGTCTCGAGCCTTATACCGCACAGCCTTGCGTCCCTGGATAAAAAACAGATCATCCCCTTCGACAACGAACTCCGCCAGGAAAAACTCTCGGTAGACGAAGTAGACCACAACAAGCCAGGTTGGCTGAAGCGCTTCCTCGACAGGCAGGCTCAAGCAGGCCGCCACGAGATAGACAATCACCCCCGGGATGATAAAGCGATCATACTTTCGGCGATTTGCGTAAACCGCTGCAACGCAATCTACATCCCCGCCCACAACTTCCTGTTCGAGGTCGGTGCAGAAATACGTCTCCTTTGGATCGTGAACCTTGCGCAGAACCTCGTAAAGGCTTTTACCGTCAGTGGTTCGGAAGTTGGGAATGTCCAGATATCTACCCCTTGAGAGAAGCCTGATCCGTTCGTCATCAGGACCCTTCCCACCAATCACCTGGATGTCCTTGATGGCGATTTCGAGATCGCGGTGCTTAGGCGAGATCACGGTCAATGCACCTCGCGACATCTCCACGCGATAGCCCGTCACAACATAGCGAAAGAGATATAACCCCGAGGCGAATGCGCCAGCACCAAAGAGTAGGAGCAAGGTCGCCTGTGAGTGACTTTTGTCAAGCTCAAGCGCAGGCTTGCGCACATGCCTTCCCGTCTCCTCGAAGCCCAGGCCAAGCATGCTCGCCCCAATACTCAGCAGCATCGCCATACAGAGCAGAAACGCGAGAGCTACGAGCCAGCCCCATTCCATCTTCTGCTTCTTGGTTGGATAGAAAGTGGATGAGGACATGTAGTGCAATGAATTTCTTTCCGGCAGGGTATTTTCATTCGGGTCTCGAGGGAGATAAGCGCCAACGATCTCGGGTTGAAATCACACCCAAAAACCAAAAAGCGCATCCGGCGTGCAGAAATTTCCGTCGCGAATACGCCGGTTTTTCGTCGCTGCTCATCCCCGCCATAACCCTGGTGACGGTGCGCCAATCGATGATGATCCCCGCGGTCGAACGGCCTGATCTTCACCACCTGCAAGTCGCGCGGGGGCTGCGCCCCCGCACCCCGGCGTGGTAAAGCTCCAGGTCAATATGGGCTTCGGTCCATCGGGCCTGGCGCATGGCCGGTTCGGGAGAACGGCAACCCGGGTGGCACGGGTTATGAGGCCGCATCGGATCATGCTTGGCGGATCTTCTTTGGGAAACGCGCCCCACAACAGGCGCGGAAGCGTGCTCGGGCAGCCCGGGAGACATGACGGCGATGAAGATGCCGGCGCGCCGAAGAGGATGGCGCCAGGAGATGAAGAGAGTGGAAGGCTTGGAAGTCGAGGTTTTTGCCGACCCACCCAAGCGGGTCGGTCGCTGCGTAAGCACCAGGCAGATCGAATAGTTGCCCTCAGGACTTTCCTTTTTCGGCAAAGCGGCCAATATCCCCTTCATGAAGACGCAGATCACATACCCCGGCACGGCCACGCGCCCTGCGACCCGCCGCACCCGCGGCGCGTCTTGCTGCGTCAATCGTAATGATCTCGATATCACGCCGGGCGTGATCTGAGGTCGTGCGCCGCCCATAGGGTGGCACCCCCAAGGAGATCAGGTCCGGCATCACCCCGTCGGACCGAAGGCTGAATATGCCCGAGGCCGACACCGGCTCGGGCCCGTCCGTCCTCACGGGTTCCTGGCATCCCCCAGAGACATTCCCGAAAGACAGACAGGCAGATCCCATGCATCCCGAGACCATCCATCCCTTCCGCAGCACGACCTGCGGCGCGCTGCGCATCGAACATGCGGGCCAATCCCACCGACTTGCCGGCTGGGTCCACCGTATCCGCGACCACGGCGGGCTCGTCTTCATCGACCTGCGCGACCATTACGGCATGACGCAAGTGGTCGCCCACGAGGAAAGCCCCGCTTTCAAGGCGCTGGCCTCACTTACCCCCGAGAGCTGCGTCTGCATCGCCGGCACGGTTGCCGCGCGCGAGGCCCATCTCGTCAACAAGGCTCTGCCCACCGGCGCCATCGAGCTTCAGGCTACGGGTCTGGAAGTGCTGGGACGGGCAAAGCCCCTACCCCTCCGGGTGGCCGGCACCCAGACCTATCCCGAGGCCACGCGTCTCAAGCACCGTTATCTCGACCTGCGGCGCGCGGAAATGCAGGAAAAGCTCAAGCTGCGCGCCGGCGTCATCCGCGCCATGCGTGAGGCTATGTGGGAGCTGGGCTTTACCGAGCACCAGACGCCGATCATCACAGCCCCCTCCCCAGAGGGCGCACGCGACTTCCTGGTGCCCTCCCGGCTGCATCCGGGGAAGTTCTATGCGCTCCCCCAGGCTCCGCAGCTCTTCAAGCAGATGCTGATGGTGGCAGGCTATGACCGCTACTTCCAGGTAGCACCCTGCTTCCGGGACGAGACACCGCGCGCCGACCGTTCCCCCACGGACTTCTACCAGCTCGACATGGAAATGAGCTTTGCCACCGAGGAAGAGATCTCCGCCATCTGGGAGCAGGTCCTGCCAGAGATCTTCACGCAGTTCGCCCCCGGGGCGGTTGTCGACACCCAGTGGCCGCGATTCACCCATGCCGAAGCACGTCAGCTCTTTGGCACGGACAAGCCAGACTTGCGTATCCCGATCAGGATGAAGGTCGTTTCGGAGCACTTCCGCGGCGCGGGCTTTGGCCTCTTCGCCAAGATCCTCGAAAAGCCAGGCACACAGATCCGCGCCATACCGGCGCCGGGCGGCGGCACGCGGCGCTTCGCCGAGACAATGGACAGCTTCGCGCGCGCCGAGGGCCTGGCAGGTATGGGCTACATCCTGTGGCGCGAAGGTGCTGAAGGCATCGAGGGTGCCGGCCCCATTGCCAAGGCGCTCGGAGCGGAGGCTGTCGAGGAGCTGCGCGCGGAGCTCGGGCTCGGCGCAGGCGACGCTGCATTCTTCTGCGCAGGGCACCCGGAAGAGTTCGAGCCGGCCGCGGCCAAGGCACGCGTCGAAATCGGTCGCACTCTCGGCCACTTCGAAGAGGATCGTTTCGCCTTCGCCTGGATCACCGACTTCCCCATGTTCGAGAAGGACGAAGAGACCGGAGAGATCGGCTTCGAGCACAACCCCTTCTCGATGCCCAAGGGAGGGAGTCAGGCCCTCAAGGGAGATGCCCTCCAGATCATCGGTCACCAGTATGACCTTGCCTGCAACGGTTACGAGATCCTGTCAGGTGCGATCCGCAACCACTGCCCCGAGACCATGCTCGAGCTCTTCAAGATCGCAGGATACGGGGAGGGCGAAGTGATGCGACGCTTTGGAGGTCTCTACGAGGCGCTCCAATATGGTGCGCCGCCGCATGGGGGTGCTGCGGCCGGTATCGACCGGATCGTCATGCTGCTTGCTGGAGAAACAGCCATCCGGGAGGTCATGCCCTTCCCGATGAGCCAGCAAGGCGAGGATCTGATGATGGGTGGTCCGAAAACACCAGAAGACGCACAAATGCGCGAATTGCACCTTCGCAGCGCCCTCCAGACCCGGTAGCCTCTATCTTGCATCGGCTCACCTCTTGCCGATGCATTGTCCCCGAGCAGTGGCGCGGTGCCGCTCATGCCTGTTGTCCGGCACCGCGCGTTTACCCAGTTCGCTTCTGCCCCGCCTTGCTCGGGGCGGGGCAGTTCATGGGCGTGGCCTGTAGAACCTGCCTTGCGACCCGGCTTGTCTGTTTGTCTTTCCGGGCGAATGCGGCCGCCGGCTAACAAACACTGGGGGTGGTTTTCAAGCCTGACTCGAGGTCAGGCAGCAAAGAGATCGGTGATTTCGACCTTTGGCGCGAAGCGCGGCACCGATGCCCGGATCGCCTCACGCTCGATGCCCTGCTCCTCGACCATCTCTGCCCCGATGTCATAAAGGCACTGCACGAAGTCCTCGAAAGCATCATCGAGATAGGGCAGAACCACATCAACGAGCGCCTGTGGCACCGCGATGGTATTGCGGTGGTCATCTGCCATGGCCTCCGCCGCGGCAAAGAACTCTTCTGCGAGATCGGTCTGGTCGTGATGCAGTTCGAGACGACGGGAGGTGCTGTTAAGGCGATTGGCCACCAGCTCGATCATTTCGAGCCAGGTCGACATCGACATCGCGTCCTTCATCTCCTTGATCTCGGCATTGAAGGCGATCGCCGCCCGCACGTCCTCACCCATGGCGACCGAAGCCACCTCGGCTTCGTCGAGATATTTCCTGATTGCCCCTGCCGCCTGGTAGGCGGGAACCTCGATCGTCATTTTGCTCACCTCTTCTGGAGCCCTCTGCTGCGCAGGAGATTGGGTTGCCTGAGCCGCAGACGGAAAAGGACAGCTTCGCTCCTCCTTGCGCGAAGGAGTGCAATCTTCCGTTTGCGATGCCCCTCCTGACGCGCAGGGGCATCCCCCTCGAACCAGGACAGGAGAAAACAGATGATCATTACGCTTCTCGGGCCGCCGGGCTCCGGCAAAGGCACCCAAGGCAAGCTTCTCTCCCGCGCGCTTGGCTTGCCCCACCTCTCCACCGGCGACATGCTGCGCGATATCGTGGCCTCTGATAGCGATCTTGGCCGCGAGATTGCCGCCGTCATCGACCGCGGGCATTTCATCTCCGATGAGATGGCGCGCGACATGGTCGCCGATCGCCTCGATGCGCCCGAGTGCGCACAGGGCGTCATCCTCGACGGCTTTCCGCGCACGCTGCCACAGGTCAGCCTGCTCGACGACATCCTCGTGGTCCGTGAACGCCAGTTGGATGCCGCACTCCTCTTCGAGGTCCCCGAAGAGGTCCTCGTCGCGCGCATCGCGGAACGCGGCGATGGACGGCTCGACGACCGCCCGGAGGTGATTGCCGAGCGACTGGCGGTCTACCATCAAAAGACCCGACCAGTCATCGAAACCTATCGTGGTGTCGGCGCCTTGCAGGTGATCTCTGGCGACCAATCTCCCGATGCTGTTCTGGAAGCCTGTCTCAGGCTCCTGCAACCGCATCGCAAAGCGGGCTGAGGCAGGCCGGCTTTCGGTCCTCATCCCGTCCCCGCGTGCTCGTGGCTGACACGCGGGAACGGGACGCCTCCCTCCCAGATCTGATAAAGAAGGATGAACGATGGGCCAGTATTACAAACTCGTCTGCCCCGAAGCAGGCACCATGATCAACAGCCGCGATCTCGGTTGTGGCGTGAAAGCCCTCGAGCAGATCTACTCCTTCGCGCCGCCGGCCGTCCTCGCTCTACTCTCGGCCGCAACCGAAGGGACACACCCCCGAGATCTCCCCTGGGCACCAAAAGGACACTGGGCTGGGCGCGCGCCACTGATGATCGGCGATTATGCCAATCAGAACGCCCCCGATGGTGATCTCCTGGATCGCGACGAGATCCTGCCTGCCCCCGAAGATGAACTCTACGAGCGCGCAGGCGAGCAGGTCGGCAATCTCGCAACCAACCATCGCCGCTCGAAGAATGCAAAGGCGGTGTCCGAAGACTTCCTCCCGGTGCTCGAGCGCGCCTGCAATCTGCGCTTTACCGACTTCACCCAGGACGGGCAGCCCACCGGCCAGTGGCGCGACCTCATCGAGGTTGCACCGAACGCCTCTCATCCCAGCGGCTGGGATGCCGATATCGAGGCCATCGAACCCGAGCACCGCGAAGAGGTGCGAGGCTATTGGGAACGCACCGGAATCCTGAAAAATGACAACTGGCGTCGCGGCCCTCTGGCCATGTCCGATCGCGACGGGCATGAAGCGCCCACCCATGTGCCGCGCGCAAACGAAGTCGGCCAGGGCGATGCTCTTCTCTGGGTCAATCTCGATCGCTGCGAATACATCGACCCCGCAGCGCTGGGCGATACGCCAGATCTTGCGGGTGTCGCCGATGGCAAAAGCCCCAAGGCCGTGCTCGCGATGATCTGTCACCACGAACGCCGTGGCGGTGGAGATGTCTCGAACCGCGGTCCGCTGCATCTTGCCGGGCGCTGGCGTGGCGATCGCATCGTGCTCATGGGCGCCGCGGGCTTCAAACCCAAGTCCGGCGCCAAGGTCGAGACAGCGGCGGTCCGCACAGAGTTCACGGATATCTCCGGCAATGCCCAGGCCTTCCTTCTCGAGGATGACCTCATCGGGGAGCGCGGTGCGGAGCTCGATGGCCAGATCACAGAGGTGCAGAAATCCAACGGCATCTTCGAGGAGATCACCAGGGCCTGCTTCAACGCACCAGCCTTGTCCGCGCGCGTCCAATCGGACCGCGAAGGGCTTGCCGCGATGACGCTTCGGATCGTGCCGCCACTGCGCATCACGCATGACCTCAACGGCAAGAAGCTTTCCACCCCGCTCGAACTCGCGGCAACCGTAGATCTGCGCAAGCACGATATCGACGGCGCCAAGGTCTGGCTGCCGGCCGCGGCTCAAAAGGCGATTGCCGCGGCAGCCGCGAAACTGCCCCGTGAAGATGTCGAGATCGGCAAGCGCGATCGCTGCGGCGTTTTGCAAAACGCCCAGATCCGCTCGATTTCGCTTGCAGGCATGTCCAACCACGGCCTCATGGATCTTCTCGCAGCCTGATGCAGCCATTACAAGAAAGGCGGCGCTTTCAAGCGAAAGCGCCGCGATCGCCCCATTTCCTCTCCGTTCAGTGATTTTCCACGACGGAGCCCTTCATGCCTGATGGCAGCACCCCTTTCCCCATCGGCTTTGGCGAGCCCCAGGATCGAAATGATGATCTGGGCGCACGCTACCCCTTCGTGCTCAATGAGCTTGAAAAGCCCGAAAACCTCGGAGGCGACAAGGACAGGACTCGTCTTGCGCTTCAGGCCTATCATCAGTCGCGCCAGGATAACCGCGTCGCTCTCATCGATGGCGAAGACCTCGAAGGATTTCGCTGCGCCGTGCTCAAGCGCAACAGGATGCGCACCTATTTCGCCGGCGTGCTCGACGATGGCCGCATCGAGCAAGTCGAGATCTACGATCGAGGCATCGAGAACGAGCCAAACCCCCTCGATATCGCCCGTCAGGCTGGAGACTGGATTCGCAATCCCGACCGCCGGAGGCAGATCGAGGACGATCAAGACATCTCCATTGAGGAGAAAGACTGGACCTCCCTGTCCCCGCGCTCCGCGCGCACGGCGTATATCGCCCGCGAAGCGGCCTTCGAGGCCGCCAACGCCGTCGGTCGCCACGTCGAGAATGCTCAGGGTGAAGAACGTCGAAATGCGTTTTTTCATCGCTTCAGCAACCAGGTTGTCCATAGCTACCGACAGCGCCTCGGCGCGGCTTCGGCCCACCTGATGAAGCACCTTGATCCGGAGGTGCAAAAGACGATGCGCTCCACGGCCATCTACAAGCCGGACTACGCCAACTGGCTGACCGGCAAGATCGGCCGCCTGGTCGAGACCGGTGAACGCTCCGGCAGCATCTTTGAGGGCAACTACTCGAAGACGCGCTTCGAGCACAGCGTCGACCCCGAACTCGGACGCAATCGACGCCAGGCCATCCAGGCATTCCCCGCCCTGGCCAAATCGACCTTCTCGCAAGGAAAGTCCCATGAGTTCCAGGAGCATCGCCGCGAAGACAGCCTCGGAGCGGTCATCGATAATGGCCAGCCTCTTCTTCCTGCACTATGCCAGCAGCACCAGGTCAAGCCTGCCACTCTTCGGCGCATCCAGGGGCTGACCTGGCAAAAGCTCGGCCGCGATTTCTTCCATGACCCCAAGTCTCACCTGAAGCTGATGGACAGGCTCTCCCCTGACCATGTTCCCCAGACCCGGCGCGGCTGCGCTGATCTGAACGCTGTCGCCCAGGCCGCCTCCGTGCACCAAAATGTTTGCGAAGGCACGCAAGACGAAACGCTCAAGGCCTCCGGTGGTCGGATGGACAAGATCGCACAGGAGCTCGAGGGAAATCCCGCGGACGGCATCAACGACCTTCACAAGTATCTCCTCGGCAAGCTGGTAGCACCCGGCATTCTGCAAAAGATGGTCGCCAGCGGGGTCAGCCACGAGAAGGCTCTGGAGATGACCGATAATCTCAATCTCTACCGGACAGACATGCATACCGCGCGTCCCCTTGCCGGTCAGGCGTTGCGTCCGGCCTTGCAGGCATCCGCCCGATGGCACCGCGCCCTGGCGCGCCATGAGGCCGATCTTGTCACCGAACGTCAGCATGTCGAATGGGAAGGCCTCACCGGCCCCATCGATCTCGGCGGCGGCCTCACCGCCGTCGAACTGACCAGCAAGAAGGCCCTCCAGACCGAGGGCGCAGAGCAAGATCACTGCGTTGGCGGCTACGACAGTGAAGTTCTTCGGGGCGACTCCCTGATCTACTCCATCAGGCGCGGCGACAAGACGCTCAGCACGGTCGAAATCGCGCTTGGAGAAGATGCCCAGGGCAAATTCACCGCGAAGGTTGAACAGAACATGGGCTTCAGCAACAAGACCCCCTCGAAGGCCGCCATCGAGGCAGGAAAGGCGTTGAAGAAACATGTCGCAAGCGTTCCCCAAGAGCAGCTTGATCGCTACGACCAAGGACTCGCCGAGGAGCGGGCCAAGCTGGATGCCAAGACACCTCTCGACGTTGCCAAACGAAACACCGGCTACGATCCCTTTGATCGCAAGCAGCTGGAAGGCGCATGGAACTCGCTGAGCGAGTATCTCCCCAAGCCAGTCCGCAAACGCGGCCTCGATGCCTTCATTGATGCTCAGCAGGCATTCATCACCAAGGCAGTCGAAGCGCGCGAGGCTCATACCCACCGCGGCAGCTGGGAGCGCTGACTGAAAAAAAATCCTGATTATACGGGAACTTTTTCCGGCATAAGGCAGGTAATTCTTTCCGCCCTCGCAGCAACGATCGAATCTTCCTCGGCAAGACCTTTCCCCGCCGAGGAACCGATCAATGCGCACCATCCAGACACTCGCCGTCATCTTGCTGACGGCAATCACCACTCTCCTGCTTGCCGCACCAGCCTCTGCGGGCAGTGCCTCCTGCTCAGAATACGGCTACTCCACATGGGAATACTGGCGTTTCGAGCCGCAAACCGGTGGCTGTTCTTATATGCCAGGAGATGCCTTTTCCGGCCGGATGGAGACCCTTCTCTTCATCGCCGATGGTGGGCGCGGGGACGACTTCGAGATCTATGTAACCGATAGTGCCGGCCGGGAGGTTTCAGTCGGAGCCAGCTGCGTCGGGGCTGACTGCGGCACCATCCGCGATCACCGCCCCTTCGCTTCGGTTACCTGTGCCGGGGTTTGCGACATCAAATATCAGTTCGAGCTGGACGGCGCCCCGGTCACCATCGATCTGCGGGCTGACGCCATGTTCCGTGATTTCGATGCGGTCGCCACCTACGGCGGCAGCACGACCATGGTGGGTGTCACCTCAAACGCCACTGTCATCGATCCCAATCAGGGATTGTGGGAAATCGAATATCAGCTGGACCAGCCTACCACGAACCCCTTCGTCATCCCCCAGGTCAACGTCTCGGGCGGCGAAGTGATCCACAACTACTGGCAAACCGACACGCTTCTGCACGTGGAGATCAAGGCAGAGCCCGGTCCTGTATCCGCGACCCTTCCCGAAGGGTCTGTCGTCATGCCTGAAGGCAGCAAGAACGAAGGGGAAACCGCCTTCTTCCAGGTTTCCGCACCCGCGCCCATGGTCGAACTCAATGATCTCGTGCAGCAGGGCGAAACAAACACGCTCACCGCGCGCTACAATGCCCGCAGTGATGTCGATCACAACGGTCTTCTGCCAGAAGTCAGCGGTCCGGTCGGACAGGTCCAGGATCTCGTCGACCCCTTCGGCGGCGAAGTTCGCATCCCCCTCACTGGGCCGGGCCTCGTAAGCCTCACCCTGCCCCAGGCTTTCTACGTCGATGCCTATGCCTACGAAAGCGACCCTCATGGTCCTGTATCGATCGAGGCGAACTACGGCATCGCCCTGCAATCCCTCGACGCACCAGACAGCGCACAAGGCGGCTCCGAGATCACCCTGACTGCCCAGAGTAGCATCCCCGAGAACCAGGGCCAGGTGCGCTTCCTACGCGAAGGACAAGTCATCGGAACTGCCCCTCTTGCAGGTGGCCGCGCAAGCATCCAGGCAACCATGCCCACCGCCAATACGACCTTCTCGGCGGAAATTGTCGAGGCCGGGGGTATCGTTCAGCACGGGGTTGCGATCGCCACGGAGGTCGTGCACCAGAAACGACCTCTCGACATCTCTCTCGATGTGCCGGGAAATCTGGTCATCGGCGAGGAAGTCCTTATCGGTCTGTCCGTTTCCGATCCTGACTTTGCCGGGAAACTTACCTTCTCCACCGAAGACGGCCAGGTTCTGCGCGATTTGCCGGCACAAAGCCGTCAGGTGGGCTTCACCCCGCAGCGCGCCGGAGGCGTCACTTTCAAGCTCGCCTCGTCGGGAGATGATATGTTCGAGGATGCGGCAGCCTCCGACGTTTCGCGGACCATCTCGAAGCGCGACACTTCGATCACGCTCGAAGCCACTCCCGAGGCCGTTCATCCCCAGGATGAGGTAACTCTCAACATCGGGCTCTCCGAAGCGGGCATCGACACGGGCCTTATCCTTGTCATTGCCAACGGGCAGGTCATCCATGAAGCTCCGGCCGCCGGGGAGACCGAAATGCGCCTCTCCCACCAGCCTGCGCAGGTCGGAGATATCGTCTACGAGGTGCGGCTTTCCGGGTCCGAGACGCACAAGGATGCCACAAGCAACTCGGCACGGGTCGCAGTTGCCCAGATCGAAGGCGTGCTCTCGCTTTCGGCCAGTGATACCACTCCCGATGTGGCCGATCGTGTCGAGATTACCGCCACCGTGCCGCAAGGCCACGATGGCACGTTGCGCATTCTGCGTGATGGCCGTCTCGTTGCTGTTTATGAAGCCGCAAAGCCCGGACCGCACTATGTTTTCGAAGCCGAGGAGCCGGGCGAGATCACCATCATCGCAGAGCTCGTCGGCGGAACACGCCATGCCGATCTGCGCTCCGAGGCGATGAAAATCGAAATCTCCCCCAAGACGAGCGAACTTTCCCTGCACGCCAGCACCGAGAAGGCCGCCCCCGGGGATGAAATCGAACTGACCGCTTCGATCACTCCCTCGGATGCCGAAGGCACCATCACCTTCACCGCAAACGGCGCCGTGATCGACAGTCGTCCCGTCGGCGCGAACGGCAAGACCTCCTCGAGCTATCAGATCAAAGACGAGAACGTGGTCTTCGGCGCGAGCTTCGAGCCCGCCACCCTGCGCCACGCCTCCGCCGTAGCTTCAGATGTGAAGGTCCTGGTCTCCCAGCTTGCCACCACTCTCAAACTGAACGCCGACCAGGTCGACATCGTGCCCGGAGAAGAGTTCACCCTCACTGCAACCTTCTCGGAAAAGCCCGCCAATGGCGCACTGATCCTCTTCTCGGAAGGGCAAGAGGTCTCGCGGCTACCGGTGGATGGTCGGTCCAGCTATGCGTTCACACGCAAGGCTCCTGCGGCCGGAGAGGTGTCATTCCACGTCGCCCTGACACAGAGCCAGCGCTTTGAGGATGTCGAATCCGATAAAGTTGTTGTCTCAGTGAAACGTATCGAAAGCGCCCTGGTTCTCGAACTGTCGAGCACTTCCGCCCATCCTGGCGCCAAGATCCGTGCCATTGCTTCTCTCGACCCTGCCCCCACCAGCGGAAAGGTATCTTTCCTTGTCGATGGCGAAGTTCTGGCCAGCCTGCCCGCTGCCGGCCGCGTAGAGTTCAGCTTCAGTGCTCCCGATGCCGGGCGCCACGCCATCGAGGCCCGGTTTTCCGGCAACGAGCGGATGCAGCCGGCCTCGTCGAATGTCGAGACCCTGTCCGTGGCAAAACTCCCCGTTGAGCTGACTCTCTCGGCTGGACGTGAAGCCGCCGTTACAGGTGATGTCCTTGCCCTCACGGCCACCCTCGACACCGTCGAGGCAGAAGGTGAAATCCTCTTCTTCAACGGCGAGACAAAGATCGGCAGCGCCAAGATCGCGAAGGGCAGCGGCATCGTGAACTGGACGGCCACCCGTGGCACCGCACATCTGCATGCGCAGTATGCCGGAGACGGCACACATGAACCCGCCCAATCGAAGGTTCTGGTTCTCGACGTCGGAGCAAGCACGCAGGAGGTCTTCGAGGAAAAGGCTCCGCTGATCCAGAAAGCTGTCGAAGACGAAACTCGTCGTGCCGCACAGGCACGCCTGCGGCACCATGAATGGATGATGCGAGACGCACGCATGCGCCTGCGCAGCCGAGGCAACACGGTATCGATGAGCTTCATGCCGCTGAGCTACAGCGGAATGCTGAAAGCCGACGACACCCGCGCTTTCGCCAAGGGTGCATTCCATGGCGGCGGCGACATGGGCAGCTACCGCCGTTATGTCTACGGCGCCTTCGATGTCTCTCGTGAAGAGGGGTATGGCACGACCTTCGAATTCAACGGCGCCGTAGCCTGGGAGAAAGCCTTCGGCGAGAACGCTTTGGGAGGCGTATATCTCGGAGCTGAAATCGGCCGCACGAACCTCGCCAATGGCTTTGATGGAGAGATCGACAGCCAGGGCGTCAACCTCGGCATCTATGGCGCAAAGCGTGTTGCGGGCGATGTTGTCGTCGATGGATTTGCCAATATTGCGCGCCTCAAGCACGACATCAAACTGAAGGATGAGAGCCTTACCGCCGAGGGAAGCTACGCCAGCACAGCCCTTCAGATCGGCGGCGCGGTCACCGGTGAGCATCACCTGTCTGCATTCACGCTCGCCCCGCAACTCGCTCTGGTGCATGCGGCCAACTGGGCGGAGGACGCCGAGATGACTGCCGAAGGCGCCTCCGGTGCGAGCGCTGTGACCCTGGAAGGCACGCGCAATCACTCCACGCGCCTCACCGTCACGCCCGAGCTGATCTTTCCGATCGGCATGGGAGGCGCTACCGAGCTGTCCCTTGCGCCGCGCGCAATCTGCCAGGTCGAGAAAACCGACCGCACAACACGCGGCTGCGGCGGCGGGCTCGGGATCGGTCTTGATCGTGGCTTTGCCGCAGGATTGGGTCATTTCTCTGCCGATCTCGAAGTCGAAGACGTTTCAGGTCGGCGCCGCGAAATGCTGCGCCTCGACGTAACCCTCGATTTTTGACCGCCCCGGTCTGAGCGAGCCTTCAAGACGCGCCCTTCGGGGCGCGTTTTTCTTGTCGCGGATCTATCTCCAACCGGCTGTTGATCGGACCTTCCGGGGGAGGCCGGATCAACAGCCGGTCGGGATTGCCAGCCGTGTAAGTAGAGAGGATGTCCTGTGTCAAAAGACCCGCAAATCAATCACGATGCCCATAACGAACTCAATCAGCGTCTTGCGGATCTTCGTCGCTACGTGGGCCTGCCGGACAATGCGCTTGATCACCTCGGAGTAATCGCTGCCGAACACCGCTTCGACCTCGATGTCGCAGCCGAACTGCGCGTTGAGCGCGCTGTGCATGCCCTTGACCCAGGCGTCGAGCGTTACCGCGATCGTGCAACCGCAGAATCCGTAGCGGTGCAGGATATGGATGACTTCATCAATACCGACTGGTCGAAAAATGCCCTGTCGCACCCAAGTGAGGCGCTACCCTCCGAAACCCCTGTCCTGCACCGCGCGACAGCACCCTTCGCCCATCAATGCGATCCCTGCGGAGGTCACGGCCACTACACCTGTTCCAGCTGCAATGGCCATGGCGAAGTAAACTGCTCGGGATGTTTCGGTCGTGGCTGGAATTCCTGCACCTGCCGAAATGGACGCGATAATTGCTACGGCTGCGGCGGCAGCGGCACCAAGACGGTCTCGCGCACGGTCCAGCGCGGCAACTGGCAAGAGGCCGTTTGGGAAACCGTCCGCTGCGGCAGCTGCGGAGGCAGTGGTCTGGGTCACAACTGCGGTCGCTGCAATGGGACCAGCCGTGCAACCTGCTACGGCTGTGGCGGTCGTCAGCGGGTCAACTGCAACGGCTGCGGCGCCAGTGGAAGGATCGGATGCCGCCGCTGCGGCCGCAGCGGCACCGCGGTTTCCCAACTCACACTCACGGCGATCGCAGACCTCTCAACGACTCATCAGACAGATCCCGATGATCCGCTTCAGGAAACGCTGTTTCCCGGAGGAATTCCCCTACTCGTGGATCAGCCCGGCTTTGAATACACTCGCGACGCCGACCCGCAAGCCGGGAAAACCCAGCAAGTCAGCTTCAAATGCCTCGGTCGAACCGCGCGGGCCCATGACGATGACGGCGCATTGGCCCTGAGCTGGGGGTCTCACCGGACCCTGCGAATCACCGATCGGTTCAAAGGCATGCTTTGGTCCGACCTGGCACCACTGGCCGAGAACGGCGACTACCAGAAGCTGGCGCGTATCCCTGCCGGTCGCGACATTCTCGCGTTGGGCATCGGAGCCGGCAAGCAGAAGGATGAAGCCCAGAGCCGGATCGAGTCATTCCTGCCGAATGATGCGAAGGCCGTGGCAATTTCAGCCGGTGCGGATATCGACAAATCCGTCCGCCGCGGCGACATGCGACGCGGGCTTTGGCTTGCTCTGCTCACATTTGGTGCAGGTTTTGCTTCCTGGGGTATCGCCAGTGTGAATATCGGGCTTGCGAAGGCCATCGACTATCTCGAGTCCGAAACCGGAAACGTCATTGGAGAGATCGAGATTTCCGATGGCGACTGGCTGCTCATGATGCTCGTATTGGGCGCCAGCATTCTGATCACGCATCTGTGGCGCAAGAAGCGTCGGCGCCGGCGCCGCTTCCGGCGCATTGTCGGCGACTTGCTCTCCGGCCGACCGCGCCTCAGGCTCGGTGTGCTCAAGGCGACCGCCATCACGGCTGTCTGCTTTGCACTCGGCATCTCGCTGGGAACTTCGCTCATGCCGATCCTCCAGGGCGTGCCGCAATATGCCTGCCCGGTCCTGGAGACACCCGATGCCTGCCTCGCCCAGAGCTGGTCCATATACGGCCATCTCCTCGAAGCGGGTCTCGCCCGGCACGGCATCTACTGAGCACCGGCCCTTTGGGGCCAGTGCAGAACATACCACCTCCTGCACCGGGGACGCGCATCCGGGCCTTTCAATGAGGCCCGGATGCCGTTCCGGGTGAAACTTACAGACAAACAGGATCGCAGCCCCATGTCTCATCTCCCTGCCAACTTCGAATCCTACGCCGAAACCTGGAAATCCCGCGGCTACAGCCTTGGCCAGCAAAAGGACGGCAAGCCGGTCGTCGAAGGGGATTGCGGACAGTTCTATTGCGATGCCGTTGCCAATGATGCGAAGGCAGCCTTGCTGATGGAACACCTGCGCACGGAAAATCCCGATGAATACGCGCGCTACCGCGAGGACGCCGCCGAAGACGGCATCAATCTCGACGAAAGCCAGGCGATTTTCGCCGGCAATGGCGCGCTGGCCTGGGCCGGAGCATAAACTCGATGGGATACACATTCACCATCGGCAATGCCGTCCCACAACACAGCACGGAAGACTTTCCCTACCTCTCGGCCAGCTGGGAGGTCGAGCCGATGGAGCACCCCGACGCACCGGACCTGCCGAATGATTTCAGCGGGAAGCGCAACGAAAGAAGCCCCAGCTATTCGGTCTGGTCAGATTTCCTCAAGGAGGTCGGTCTTTACGACCTGCTGATGAACGAGCGCGGCTTCCCTGTCGGGGGACATCCCGGATGCTCGGGCCTCACCGAGGAAATGGCTGACCGGATCAGTGAAACGCGCCGGAAGTTCGAGGAAAAAGCCGTCCTGCCAGCTGGCTTCGAGCCTTTCGGTCATACCGGCCCCGCCAAGTGCGATTACACGCTCGCGCGCCTTATCTGGCTCGACTGGTGGGTGCGCTGGGCGGTCGACAACTGCGAAACCCCCGCCATCTCCAATATCTGACACTCCAGCCCGGCCGGCCAGCTCAAAACTGGCCGCCGCATCCCTAATTTTCGAGAGGAATCTACATGGGTGGCAATCTCGCCTGGACCATCCGTCTCAGCGACGGCACGCAATACCGCATGGATCGCTGGACGAATAGCCTGCCCCACCTTCACCTCAGCCCGGCCTTTCTCGACGAAACCCCGGAGGGTGTCGAAAAAGCCCTTTCTGCCTGGCTTGTGATGAAGGAGGATTGGGAGGGAAACCGCGAAAGCGGCGATTATCAGCATCTGATGACCCGCAGCTACGAACCCTACCCCTTCGGTCTTCGACCTTCAGAATACGGGCTTGTGGTAACCTGCTTCAAGACCAAGACAATCCTCTCACTCCAGGGCTACACCGACCTGTCCAGCATCACCGAGATCCGGCTTTGGACCGGCCCCGATTGCGATTCCGTCTTCCCTGGCCGGCGCGAACTGTCGGAGGCTCTGCGCGCCGCGGGGCGCATCGCAAGCTACAGCTTCGTGCTGAGAAACGAAAAGGCTGCCCGCGCATTCGAGGACGCCGGCCATCACGTCGACCCCCATCCCCATGGCGGGGCCTGGATTGCGCGCGCCAATGGCGACTGCGACTACGAGGCGCTTGCCCAGCTATGCGACGGGGTGCGCAAGAAGGATACCCTCCTTCAACGCAGTATCATGGAGGCGGTCGCCCAGGTCGACCTTGCACCTTTCACCTTGCGGGAATTCCCCGAAAGCGCGCAGGGTATGCGCGATCTTCGCGCCGCGGTCCTTGAGCTTGGCCTGGAGATCGAGCCTGAGTTCGAGGCCGACTGGGAGAGCCGCATCGCCGAGATGGCGCAATGGGATGACGAAGCCGGCGCAGATGCCTGACCTCCGTTGAGGCCGGTGGGAAAGATACGTTGAAACGCATCAATTCCTGCCGGGCCCAACCCCGCGCACCCATTTCCTATCCAGTCAGATCATCCAACCCGGGAGCCAGCCATGGCCAAACTGCATTTCAATTTCGCAACCATGGGTGCAGGCAAAAGCATGCAGCTGCTGCAAACCCGGTTCAACTACTACGAGCGCGGGATGACCTGCCTGCTTCTGACCGCCGCCATCGACGATCGCTATGGCACCGCGAAAATCACGAGCCGCATGGGTATTTCGGCCGAAGCCCAGATCTTCGCGCCAGACGACGATCTCATGACCAAGTTCCTTCTTCCAGCGAAGGAGGCAGAGATCGCCTGCATCCTGGTCGACGAAGCGCAGTTCCTGACCTGGGAGCAGGTTCATCAACTTGCCCGTGCCGTCGACATGCTTGGCGTTCCCGTCATGGCCTACGGTCTGCGCACCGACTTCCGCGGCAAGCTCTTCGAAGGCTCGGAGGCTCTACTCGCGCTTGCCGACGAGCTGCGCGAGATCCGCACGATCTGCCATTGCGGCTCCAAGGCCACCATGGTTCTGCGCAAGGACGGAGAAGGTCGCCCCACCCTCGAGGGCGAGCAGGTCCAGATCGGTGGAAATGACACCTACGTGCCACTCTGCCGAAAGCACTGGATGAAGGCCCATGCCGAGGTCCGCAGTCTTTCATCCGACCAGATCGCTGCCGAATAAGGCACAAGGGTATTTCTCTTCCTTGAGAATTGGCCAATAGTTCCCTCCGACAAAAGAAATCATCGGAGGGCGCACCATGGACGATTTTGAGGAGACCGAATTCGCGCTCGCCGCCCGACTTTCCGTCCGGGAATCCCAGACCCACGAAGCTCTCCTGCGTATCCAGGTCGATATTCACGACGAAGACACGGATTCCGACGTTCCAAACCTTGCGACACTTTCGAACGCCTTGCTCGCAGAAGAGCAAAAACGAGGTGTGGTTGCCAGCCATTCCTTCTACATGATGCGCGATCCCATCTGGGTCGAAAACCCCGACGTTGCCTACCAAGCTGGCGAATTCGACGCCATCAACTCTCTTCTGCCGGCCATGGCTTTGGCCATCGAAGATACCCGGCGAAACATATTCGCCACCAACGAAGTCCTCATCCCCGGCCTCGCCCTCGGTGAAGAAGAACATTTCTGGCATCATCCTGCTTTCGCAACAGAGGATATGCTCAAGCTCATCTTCGCCGCACTCGGGCGCGTATTCTCGAACCATGAACCGATCCTGGTGGTTCAGGCCATTGCGCGCGGCAACAGCAACCACCAAAGGCTCGCAGCCCAGTCCCTGTTTGGGAAATTCCTCCCGCACGATGTCTACGAGGGTGGCAGCTTGAGGCAGACCTATTACAGCATGGATGTCCTCGAAGAATACCAACTCGCCTTCCTGTCTCCCGGTCAACACCAGGATGCGCAAACCCTCGTTCCCTTCATTCCCGAACAGGTCAAAGACACCGAAGCCGTCTTTCCATTCCTGCCGCCCGATCGCAAAACAGCGGGATAAACGGCTCCCGAACGTGGCCCCGCAAACCCACTTCCTGGTCAACCTACACAGACCAGGACAAACCCATGCACGACACCTCCCGAACACGGACCACTCCGGTTCTCATCATCGGCTCCGGGCCGGCCGGCTACACTGCGGCCGTCTATGCAGCGCGCGCGATGCTTTCGCCCGTCCTCATTCAGGGCATTCAGCCCGGCGGCCAACTTACCATCACCACCGATGTCGAGAACTGGCCTTCCGAGGTTTCCATTCTCGGACCCGATCTCATGGCCCGCATGGAAGTCCAGGCACGCGAAGCAGGCTGCGACGTCATTGCTGACAGCGTTTCTGCAATCGACCTGTCCCAGCGCCCCTTCCGCGCGACGCTCGACAGCGGCGCCGAGATCGAGGCCGAAGCCGTCATTCTGGCCACCGGCGCCCAGGCGAAATGGCTGGGTCTTCCCTCCGAGGAGAAATTCAAAGGTTTCGGCGTCTCTGCCTGCGCCACCTGTGATGGCTTCTTCTACCGCGGCCAGGAGATCATGGTGGTCGGCGGCGGCAATACCGCTGTCGAAGAGGCGCTGTTTCTCACCAACTTCGCCTCGAAAGTCACCCTTGTGCACCGCCGCGACAGCTTGCGCGCAGAGAAGATTCTCCAGGAGCGCCTGTTCAGCCATCCCAAGGTCGAGGTGATCTGGGATCACGAGGTGGACGAGATCATCGGCACGGAGGCGCCGCGTGGTGTTGAGGCGGTGCGGCTGCGCCACACCGGCACAGGCGCCACCCGCCAGATCGACGCAAAGGGTGTCTTCGTCGCGATCGGCCATGCGCCGGCTTCAGAGCTCGTCGCAGGGCAGATCGAGACGCATCAGGGTGGCTATGTAAAAGTTGCCCCGGGCAGCACTCAGACCTCCGTGCCAGGCGTCTTTGCGGCCGGCGATCTGACAGACCACATCTACCGTCAGGCGGTAACCTCCGCCGGCATGGGCTGCATGGCTG
>Ga0066839_10000146_pt1 | contig 32111 bp, 25 predicted proteins | sample ETNtaG_10_FD_66733 | JGI IMG/M metagenome (GOLD analysis project Ga0066839, IMG submission 66733) | Marine microbial and viral communities from oxygen minimum zone, Eastern Pacific Ocean - ETNP201302SV82 | ecosystem: Environmental > Aquatic > Marine > Oceanic | place: Pacific Ocean: Eastern...
GAACCGCAGCTACGACCGCATGCTAGCGGCGTACCCAGCACCAGAAGTACACAGAAACAAGTTCTGGCCAACGGTTAACCGTATTGATGACGTTTACGGCGATCGTAACCTAATTTGTTCTTGCCCTAGCATTGAGAGTTATGTTGAGGAGTAGGGGGATGTGACGACTTGAAATTAAGTTTGTGAACAGTTAATTAGTTTGTGAATGGAATTAGTTGATGAACGACATTAATTAGTTTGTGGATAAAATAAGTTTGTGTACAAAGATAAACTTTTAAAAAAAAGCTGCGACAGTGTTCGCAGCTTTTTTGTATCGATTGAACTGGGCTGAAAAATGCGACTATTCATACCGTTCACACCTCTATAAGAACACTAGATATTTAGACATGACGAGGAAATATATACAGTACTCTTTAAAGATAGCTCAGAGCAGCTTAGTGTTGTCGTTTTTACTTGTTCTTACGATCGATTCCAATGAAATGCGATTTTTATGCTGAATTTTAGAGTTACTAAAGCTGTTTCTATCGCTCATTTTTCTGGTTAAGTTTAACCGCCTAGCAGTCCATGCGTCTAAAAAGTTACAAATTCATCATATTTTTATGTAGATATGATCTGATCAAATTCATTTAATCTGGGAAATCTTCCAACTTTGGGAATTCCCTTAAAAACAATAAGTTGTTGTTAATCAGGTAAATCATTTTGATCAAAAACTGTCATTATTTTGGGAATTTGGTACTTAGCGAAACGTGATTTAAATGGAATTGTTTTGTAAATCATGTTCTTAGTGAAAGGCTCTTTCAAGGACCCGCCACTCGCTGATCTTAATCACAAATGTCTAGCTTGATAAGAAACCCATTGTTCAATCATCGTTTCGCTGTTGCCATTCCTCAGCAACGTCCTCCCAGCTTATTGATCTTTCTGATTGATTTGACCACACTTCCCAAAAATCAGGGTCATCTGACTGTGGCCGTTGCGCTTCTTCTAAATTGTTCATTTTAACGACCACCGGCAACTCTGATGCCCAACCTAGAAGAATAGCTTGTTGTGATGGTAGAGATGGTAGCTCTCTTAACAAGCCTCGGAGGTTATCAGGTACGAGTCTATTTACGAGTTCTTGGTCTCGATCATTACTTATACGGTGAAGTAGAAAGCTATTGCACTGCGAAAGGACTGTCGGTGAGAGCTCAGAAGGCCTTTGAGAGGATAACACTAACCCCAATCCAAATTTTCTTCCTTCACGCGCAATTTTTTCAAAAACCTGACAACAAACAGTGGCTGCATTTTGATTTTCCGCATCTTCTTTATATCTTTTTACAAAGGTGTGAGCTTCTTCCATTACCAACACTGTCGGAAGTGGCTTACCCTCATCATTTACTTTTCGATATCTTTGAAGGGCTTCAAAAGTCATTCTTGCTATAACAGCAGTGATAATATGTGTGACTTCAGCAGGTACTAAAGAAAGGTCGATGACGGTCACACAACCATCTTGAGCATTATTTTCGCCGACGTAACTGTTAAGCCACTCTTCAAGCGACAGTGTAACACTATCTCCCATGATCTCGCTCATTCGGGTATCAGCAAGCATTGTCTTAATTCGAGTGATCAAAAACTCAGTAAATTGTTCATTACCAGTTTCCTGAGCGAGCGCTTCCAGATAGCTTACAAACGTATCACCCATGAACTGATTCGGGGTATCTTCACTCTTTGGAAGCAAATCAATTTCTCTACCACCAAACTGACCAAATGCATTATTGATAGATTCGATTATTTGGTTTATTTCGTCTATGTCTGCTTCGTAAGTTGGATATTGACCTGTTCTCGCATTTTTAAAAGCTTCGAGTGATGCGGACACTTCACTAAGCCTTGTATCAGACGCGTCCAACAATTCCAGAAGTGATTCTATACTTGAAGCCCATCTGCATAATTTTTCATAGAAATTTTTCGGTCTAGGAAACGATCCCCATGGCGAGCCTGCTGAACGTTCGTGCTTTGCGCTTGTGAGTATCGTAGCCAAAAAGCGCCGAATCGAAATGTCTATTTCTTCTGACAATTCAAACACTTCGTTTCTCATCGCTCTAAGAGCTCTTCTTAAAAGAGGAGCTTGTGCTTTGGGACTAGCTTGAGTAAAAGAAATCCATTCTGAACTGTTCCAAAACCAAAGTGGAACTTCCAAAGGATTGTCTATATCTCCTACTTTAAATACTCGCCCTTGATTACCAAAAACCTTTGCATATTCTCCATTTGGATCTAAAACGATGAATCGTGCATTAGGTTCTACATCATCATTTCCTGATGCGCTTTTTGCTGATTCGAGCGACCATTGAATGAGTCCTGCAACGGAGCAAGATTTTCCACTTCCGGTATTGCCGAGAACTGCAAGATGGCGACCGAAAAGCTTATCAGGGTCTATGCAAACATCAGCATTCGCAGCTATTGGGCTGGTTCCAATTTTTACTCGTCTTTTATCACCTGATTCTACAATTGCCTTCAATTGTTCATCTGTTGGTATTAGGACTGGCTCACCAACACTCGGGAAAGACTGAACCCCTCTTTTGAATTTGAAAGTTTTCCCATCATATTTTAGCAACCCAAGTGGACTCACCTTCATTTTTCTCAGAGGAAATGGCAAATCAATCAGGCCGTAGTCCTGAAACCCTTTTCGTTTCGGAAACGGAGATTTTTCCACTGCTATCCACTCTACCTGAGACACTATAAACCCAGAATCGGTAGCAATGAGAACATAATTATTTATGCGGGGAAATGCTCTTGGCGTCCCAGCGTTAGCGGCAACACCATCGGGTGCTTCTAAATCGAGTCCGACCTTGATTTCATCAGGTGAGACAAACTCCACTGAACCAATGCGGAGAGAAGCTCCGTATTCAACAGGTGAAAAACTCATATCCCGTTTCCATCTTCGTTTTGAGTGATAGGAGGTTGGGCTAACCCACGTGACTTGAGCAAATCAGCCATTTTTATTGTAGTTCTGTCTATTGCGGGTTTTGGAAGGTAATTGTCAATCAAGGTTTTTAGATCACCAAAATGCTTTCCAACCATTAAAGATATTTGAGCGGGCCTTTTGACTCCATCGTAAAATCTTTTCACTCTGCCGCTTTCATCATCGAAACTTATGATTACCAAGTGCGTTGATGGAATTGATAGCATATCTATCAACACTCTATTTATGTGCTCATCACCAAAGCTGTAACCATAGATAAAAACCGTCGAGTTTGGTCTACAAGTAGATGCGGCAAGATCCCTAAACAACTCAACATATGGGTATTCTGCGGTTTCTCTATCCTTTGTTGAGTTGGGATAAATCATCAGATTCCGTTGTTCAGTTTTATTGGAATATGTTCTGATGTCTGATGCCCCATATGGCAAGGCAAACCTTTTGATTACTCCATCTTGAGCAGTCCAGTCCAGTGAACCATGTAGTTTGGTGAAGTGGACCACACCTTCCAGATATCTTGGCTCTCCCCTTATACCCGGTGGGTTGTAATGCATATCTACGTCTACCCGAGAAGATCTGAATATTGGATTTATTGATCCAACAAATCTGTCAATTAACCTAACTCCAGCGAGCTCTGCACCATATTCAATGATTCGGTCATAATTAGTTGTAAAAAGATTTAGGCGCTCTCTAGTCGCTGAACGGCTGGAGAAGCTAACCAAAAAACTCATCAAACATTCAGCTGCAAGTTCATTGTCGGCAGAGTTGATAATATTGTTTTCACTAAGGAGTATATTATTAGCAAATGAAGATAGCCCCGAACCAAGTTCAGACTTTAGTTTATCTAGTTCCTTGCGAATTTTCCCTGAACCGTAAACATTCGTACTTATGTATATTTCCAAACCCCGGATTAGTTCGTTGCAAATTCGTATTTGATCTTCAATATTTGCTGTCCCTCTGCCCGAACGTTCCGCACTTACAATGGAAGACTTATCGATTTGTTCCTTGAATACTGAAAAATCGAGTTGCTCCATGCCTGCGCCAGACGTATTTTTGGCTAGCCAGTGTGCAGCCGTAGAAAACCCTGAGCCAACTAGAAGGGATAAATGCTCGCTCTGGAGCAAAGCGGTTAACCACGGTTCAATCTCACCTCTTAAGCTATCTGGTTCTGGGGTATCAACGACAACCGGTTGTCTTTGATCTCGAACCTTATAAAGGTGTTTATTGTTCCAATCTGAGGCGCTTTGTACCATTTTCCTTAATCCCTTCTTTTTTAATTTGCATAGTCATAAGGCAATTTGCTTACTGACATATGACTCTACGCTCTACCTGTATTTTCATACGCCGCTGACCGCCGTTGCTGCATATAAATGTGCTGGAACACCAACTCGGCTTTCTCTTCCACTTCATCTGGGTCGAAGCTGGTGGGTAGTCCAGTTCTCTCGTCCCATAAGAAGTCTTTGATCTTCACTTTTATTTCGTCGCGGGTGCTTTGCTTGGCGGCAAAATTTTGGATGCGTTGTAGCTCGTCATTGAGGGTTTTGTACAACGACTCAGCAACTTTCTTGATTTTATCGATATCTGTTTTGGCTAGGTCGGGCTTTAGCAGCAGGTCGAATAATGCCAGCGATTCTTCAGACAACCCTTCTTTAACCGCACGTTGTTCCTCTTCTGTGAGATCCTCAACCAGTTTTAACAGTGCATCAAAAGTCGCTTCAATGGTGACGCGGTCCTTTTCGCTATTATAATCGCTGACAATTTCCTCATAGTGCTTTTGAAAATCGGTGCGGGTGGGGTTTTGCATCATCAGCCTTAGAAGCTTTTTCTCTACCATTTCTTTCAGTGACGCAACAGTGCTATTTTTGGCTGGAGAGCGTTCAAATTCTTTACGCAAGCGTTCGAAGTCTATTTTGCTGATATCGTATAGTTTGCTTGGCTCACGGACACCATTACCGATTTCAATGCTTTCTTCGATGATCTCATGTAGCTCCCGCATGATATCTGAGATATCCGCCCGCTCAACATCCTTTTGCAAGCTTTTGTAGATCACGTTGATAGCATCATAAGCAGCACGATATTGATTGATCTCTCTGATAGTGAGGCACGCTTTGAACTTCTTGAATACCTCACGGGACAGAATTTCATAGCGCTTACGCGTCTCATCATTTTCGTTCACCGCCTCTTTGGCATCCATAATCGCTTTGTTGCGTGCAAAGCCGTCTTTTTCCAATACGTCTTCAAGTTTGAACTGTTTGGCCAGCAAAAAGGCCCTGACAGCATCAATCGATTCGCCTAAATCAGCCAATAGTTCTTCATCTGGCCTGACAGGATCGAATTCTGGAGGTGGCTCGTCTCCACCGCCGCCAATACCGACATGACCGGCAAAGGTCGCTAATGCTTTTCGTAAGTTTTTCAGTATTCCGCAGTAATCGACGATTAAGCCGTTATTCTTACCCTCTGCAACGCGGTTAGCGCGAGCAATGGCCTGCATTAGTGTGTGCGCTTTGAGGGGTTTGTCGAGGTATAGGGTGGATAGCGTTGGTACATCAAAACCGGTTAGCCACATCGCACAGACGATAGCAACACGGAAAGGATGCGCTTCTTTTTTAAACGCACTTTCCATGTCAATGCGTTTACCGTCTGGTGTTTCGAAGCCTTCTTTGATGAGTTTGCGGTGTGGGGTAATGTCCAAGCCCCACTTCCTGAATTTGTCGACTTCGCCTTGTTCTTCGCTGACGACGACTGCCGTGATGGTTTCTTCCATCCACGCTAGCTTGCGTTCCATGTCCATTATGGCCTGTTCGTCACGCAGCTTTTCGCGCTCTTTCCTTAACTGAATAATTTTGGCTTGCCATTTTTCGCCAATGATTAACTGCATGCGAACGCAGGTGATCTTATCAATACAGACCAGCATGGCTTTGCCGTTTTGCCAGCCGGTGCTGTAATGCTCGACAAAGTCTTCTGCGATGCTGTCCAAGCGGGACTGCGCAGTAATGATGTGATAGTCGCGCTTAAGCTCTCGCTCTAACCGTTCAGACACATCCTGATCATCAATTTCCAGCTCTTCGACCTTGGCGGCGATTTTTTCATTTAGTTCGTTGGTTGCCAGTCCTAATTTTTCTCCCCGAGCATCATAGTAGAGGGGAACGGTTGCTTTATCTTCAACGGCTCTTTGAAAATCATAGGTAGAAATGTAGTCACCAAACACCCGACGGGTGATTTCGTCATCTTTAAACAGCGGCGTGCCGGTAAAGCCAATGTAGCTGGCATAGGGTAGGGCATTACGCAAATTCAGTGATAATCGTCCATATTGAGTGCGGTGCGCTTCATCGGTTATAACAATAATGTCATCACGATCGGAATAAGGTTCGTTAGGGTCAACGTCCTGATTGAACTTCTGCACCAGAGAAAACACATAGGATTTGTGCTGGTTAAGCAGATCTTTTAAATGTGAGCCTGATGATGCGCGGCAGGGATCTTTGTCGTTATCGACCAGCTTGCAGCCTGCGAAGGTGTTATAGATTTGTTTATCCAAATCCTCGCGGTCAGTACAAATCAGAAACGTAAAATTGCCGCCCAGCTTGCGGTGGATTTTTCTTGCAAAAAACACGATTGAGTAAGACTTGCCCGAGCCTTGGGTATGCCAGAATACGCCCAGCTTACCCATGCGGGCGTCGCGGTCTTTAACGGCTTCAATAGCGCGATTAACCCCCAGAAACTGATGGTTTCGCGCGACAATTTTTACCAGCTTGCCGTTACTTTCATCAAACAGCGTGTAGTTTTCAAACAGGTCGAGAAAGTCTCGTTTGTTGCAGATCCCCTTGATCAGGGTTTCCATATCGACCACGCCCGCATCATCTTCGGCTAATCGTTTCCAATCGTTAAAGTGCTCAAACTTGCTGGAGAGTGAACCTATCTTGGCATCCACGCCATTACCCAAGACAACAAACGCATTGTGGTAGAACAAGTGGGGGATCGTGTCTTTATAGTCTGACAGGTTATTTTCGTAGGCGTGACGGATGTCTTTGTGAATGGTCTTACACTCAATAAACAGCAGTGGCAGACCATTCACAAAACCAACAATATCAGCCCGGCGGCGATAGATATCACCGCGCACCCACAGTTCCCGAATACACAGGAAATGATTATTTTCCGGCGTTTCAAAATCGAATATCTTTAGCCGCTTTTTCTCAAGCTCTCCTTTGGCGTTGCGGTATTGCACCAATACGCCGTTTTTAACTAGCTCATACTGCTCATAGTTAATTTGCAGCATATTTTCGGTAACGGGCGCTTCGGTAATTTGGCGAAGTGCATCCTGATAGGCAGCCTGAGGCAAGCCGGGGTTAAACTTTACAAGCGCTTCACCCAGATAGCGGGTGAGTATCACTTCTTTGTCAGACTCACGCCCCAACAAACCCTCTTTACCAAAGGTTTCCGTGTTGTAGGCAAATACATTGTCCCAGCCCAGTTCTGTTTCCAGATAATCAGCTGTGGTGGTTTGGACGAGGGTATCTTCGTTGAGTGATGGATTCATACGGCAAGCTCCCCGCTCATGAGTTTGGGAAGTAGTAAATCGCGTGCCTTCTCCAACAGATTAATCTCAGTTTTTAATCTAAAAACTTGTTCAAATATTGGGGTAATAACGTCTTGAAAGGAATGCATCACCAAGTTTGAGGCAACTAAGATAGGGATGCGATTCATATTTTTTTGGTTAATTTTGGGTTGTGCAACCCCGGTTATATGTCCTGCAATTTGATAGTTGCTTAAAGCTATATTGAGAAATTCAGTGGATACTTTTTTACCTTCTAAAACATGGGCATGGTTGCTTACCCAGAATTTACCCTCGACAAGCTGTAGTAAAGGAGTACCTCCCTTAGTCTGCACAGTACCGTCCTCGCCCATAAGTAGATATCTACCATTAAATATGAATTCGTCAACGTAACCAAGGATTCCGGCTGCACCATAATATGGAAATGGGCCAAGCCTCTTTTCTCTCTCCATCACTGAGAGCGGGACTCTTCTCCGATCATAATTTACAGCAACATCCCCCAAGGTCATTTTTTTCCACCCTTCAGGCACGCCATCGACGATTTTGACATGCTCATGGCCGGGGAAGCGGAAGCGCACAAACCATTCTTTATAAAGCTGCCGCGCCGACTCTTCCAGCAACGCAATCCGGCGTTTGTTGTTTTCGATAAGGTCGTCGTAATTCGATAATACCTTAACAATTTCCAGTTGGCTTTTTTCTGGTGGTAGTGCAACCTCATATGTACCGATTTGTTTTGGGCTGATATGAGGAACATTCGTCCCCCCCATAATATTTTTGATGTAGTCAGAAAAGTGTTTTGAGCCAACAATGTAACGCAGATATTCACTTAGCAGCCCTGAACGCCCTCTCATTCTGGCAACTCGCTGAACAACAAACGCCCTAGGGTCATGAGGTTTTATCCATGAATACTTTAATCCAGCGGTTACCCATGGACGGTCCATAGCAAGGATGACGTCCCCCTCATTTAACCAGTACTTTGAATAGCTCTCAGCATCTTCTTTCGGCCAGTACTTCGATTTTTCCCAACTTATATATCCCTGAGCGAGGTTATCGCCTTTTACTAAAGGAATATCATCTGGATTGTCGGTGAACCTTGCGCTTTTGAAAGCTGGACCGCTGATTAAATCAATATATTCTCCTAAGCAAACACGCTGCCAACTCATATTCCCAACTCCTCAAAGTTTTTCTGGATTTGAGCAGCAAGCTGAGCCGCTTCCTCATTGAGGCCTTTGAGTTCAATATGAATATCCCGCAGGGTTTCTTCAAAGTCGAAATCTTCGTCTTCCTCTTCAGGAGCAACGCCGACATAACGACCGGGTGTTAAGCTCCAGTCATTGGCTTCGAGCTCTTCCACATCTACCAATTTAACCAGACCCGCTACATCTTGCAGCTCAGCCTCAGGGAAACGCTCTTGCAGCCAATGGACTTGCTTGTAGAAATAGCGAATGAGTTTAAGTTGCTCGACGGCGTCTTTGCGGGCTTCATCGAGAGCTTTTATCAGCTTATTAAGGCCTTTTTCGCCACTGTCTTTCGCTTGTTTTTCGGCAAATTTATAAAGTTGGTCAATCTGTTTTATAAGGTCTCGACTGGTCTCTGCCAACGGCGCTAACTTGGCTGCAAAGGAGAGTAACCCAGCGTTATCTTTGGCTGCTGTCTTCCATGCAATGCTTTGTGTATCGATCTCAGCTTCAAATGCTGCTATATCTTGATGAAGTGTTTCATTTGCCGATTTGGTCTCTTCGTCTACCTCCGTGAACTTATCCAGTAAACCGTTAAGCTCAGCGATAAAGTTATCCATACCTGCTTTACTGGATAATGCCTCCTCCAGTGTTTGCGTCAGGTATTGTTCTACTAAACCAATAAAACGCGCTGTTTCACCGCGATAAAGCCATACAATGGCGGTCAGGTTGGCAAGTTGCTCAGGCGAGAAATCGTAAATTTTACGGGTGACTTTGCGGTATACATTTCGTGCATCCAGCATCAGTACTTTGTCTTTGTGCTGTTCCGGCTTGGCTTTATTGAAAAACCACAATTCACAGGGTACTGAGCGGGTATAAAAGAAGTTGGAGCGTATCGCGACCATGGCATCAACATGGCCGGTTTCAATCATCTTTCGGCGCACTTCGGCTTCTTGCCCACCCGCACTGGATGCCTGCGATGACATAACAAAGCCTGCGCGGCCTTCATCGTTGAGGTAACTATAAAAATACGACATCCACAGATAGTTACCGTTGGACACGCTGCCTTTTTTATTCACTCCCGGCAAGCCAAAGGGCAAGCGCGGATCGTTCTTAATTTTCTCGGCATCTACGTCGTCAACGTTAAACGGAGGGTTGGCTGCCACAAAATTTGCCTTTCCTAAAAAATCATGTGGATCTTCGTAATAGGAAATGGCCTTTTTAATGCTGCCTTCCAGACCATGTACCGCGAGGTTCATCTTAGCAAGACGAATGGTGGTGGGGTTCTTTTCTGCACCATAAAAGGTGACTTTTTCCTGTGGGTTTTCGTGCATGCGCTCAATAAAGTGGGCGCTTTGCACAAACATTCCGCCTGATCCGCATGCTGGATCTATCACATTGCCATGGTCAGGCTCTATCACATTGACAATAAGTTGTACTAACGAGACAGGGGTAAAGAACTCGCCTCCGTCGTGGGCGCTTTGATTGGCAAACTGGGTCAGGAAGTATTCGTAGATACGCCCAAAAATATCACCTGTTGCCTTTTTTAGCGCCGGATCATTGAAAGTACGCAGCAAGCTACCCAGCACTTCATTGTCTAATTCCTGATATTCACTCTTAGGCAATATGCCTTTTAGGGAGTCATAGTCATCTTCAATGGACTCCATGGCATCAATAATTGCTTGTGCGCGGTCATCGGCATCAGTGAGATTCACCAGAGAGTCGAACTGCGCTTTTTCCTGAAGAAAGATTGCCCCTTTACTGGAGAAGTCTTCTTTTGTCAGTGGGCGGGTCACGCCACCACGCGAAGGAAGCGATGCCTCAATGTCAGGTTTGACAGCAAGGAATCGGCTGTAAGCATGGCGCAGGAAAATCAGCCCCATCACAGGCATGAAGTATTCGTTGCTGGCGTAGTTACTGTTTGCACGTAGGGTATCCGCGCTGCCCCACAGTCGCTTTTCAATTGCTTCAATGTTTTCAAGTTGTGCCATTACTGCTTTTTCTCCGGTCTGTGACCTTTTCGTATTCTTTTCTATTAACACCTATTCAGCTAAACGCGCCGAAGATGTCCATTGCTAATCCCACAACTGCTGTAGCAGCCGCAAAAACTGCGACATAGAACGCCTTGATTGCTATTTGGATAGATTCGTGGGATTGGTAGCTGAAGTAGGCATTAGCATTTAGCTGCCAGTGACAAGGGATATTGTCTATATTGGTATTATCAACGGTGGTGTAACGTATTAAGCTGCCCTCGTCCTCAGGAGCCAAACAAATATCGCGCATCATCCTACCAATCTGATATCTATTCAGACCGTTAAGCTCTTTACTGTCAGCAGCCGACTGCACGCTGAACTTTTCGTTGTTCTCGGCTTTGTTCAATATGAAATTGACGACCTTTAACACATCCGGGTGCTTTTTACTTTTCATCTATCCCTAATCCTTATATCTCGGCGCAATGGCAAGATTATTCACATCGCGAAGCGTGAACCGGTTTTGTAACCATAACTGATATTCTGCACCCTTGAGCGTTCCGCGCTCTGTGCAGTCAACATTCCAGCGTCTCAACAAGTATCCTGCCATAGCCGCGCGAACATTCAAAAGCAACTGACCGCTTTCCATCCCGTAATCCATCTCTATAGCGGTGGGATGCTCAATGTTTTTTGGGTGAGGTACTAACTGCAAGGGAATAAGGCGCTGCCATTCAACATCTTTATCAGCTTGCTCGTCGCCCTCCGATGAGTCTTTAATAGTGACCTTGCTAATACGGGTAAGGACGAAATCCCTAAAGCTTTGGCTCTTGCGGTCGTACGCCCGCACATGCCAGCGAAGCCCATTATCGACAATAGCATGTGGCACCAACTCTCGCGCTCCAGAGCCACTGGATAACGAGGTGTAAATGACACTCACTGCTTTATTGTTCAATATCGCCTGTACCAACCGAGCCACAATAAATATGTCGGGTACATTTAAACTCGACGGTGCCTCGACCGGGAAGTGAATATCCCCAATAGCATCAAACCCATCGCTGATGTCATTAGCCAGTTTTGTGAGTGTGCGTCTCGCATCATGCCCAAACACAGGCTTGAATGCAGGCGTCTGAAAATAGCGTTTCTCGCGAGCATCATATTTCAGGTTATCCGGCGCGAGCTCTTTGTAAATGCTGAAGTCTCGTGAGCCCGCTGAAAAACCAATTTCAAAACGATTGATCAGATCCTGACGATAAATTGTCCCTTTGAATAACAGACAAAAATCAATGTAGGCGAGTCGCTGCTTTTGAGCGAAACCGAGATTGTCCAACATATTTATCATTATATGGCTTGAAGTTAACCGAAAGTATGGTTACTTTCGATACGGTTGTAAAGTGTATGCAAACACTCTGACGGATAATCGCGAGAGAAAAAGGGGATGTCGACCATGCCACAATTTGAGTCACTTAACGCACTTGTTGATGAATGTTTTTATCGTTACTCAGATGAGGTTGAAAATGGTATGAGGCATACAAGAATACTCATGAAGCGTTCTCAAACGCCAAAGGTGTTGATGATGGGCTCAACTTGCTATGGTATCAAAGAGCTCGAGGCGAGGGATATTAAGAGGTATTTGCTCAGGCTGAAAGCTTTAAGAAGAATAGGTCGAGCGCAAAATGAAAATTAGCAAGCAATATGGATGGCGTTTAGATCTTTATCGAAACAAGTTGGAATGGCGAGGAAATCAATTCCTTGTAGCCAAATCTGAATTCTACGAATTACTAGCGAAAACTAACCAAGCTTTAGCGCCTGTACATGTCAATGTCTACGCAGACATGGATACATTTTTAACCTACGAACGTTGGTTAAATGATGCTGGTCTCACTTTTAATGAATCGTTTAAATTTTGTGTTGTACATATTCAAAAAGAGAGATATGTCGAGATTGCTTGGAAAGAAACTCAAGATGGCGAATACACATTATTCACAGAAAAAGAGTTACTTAGGACAAAGGAATACTTAACTGATCTAATGATGTCATGCGAGAGATGTATTAATGAAAACCAAAAAAATATCAGATTAGTGGAAGATGAGGTTCCTGATTGGCTAGAGTGTCACCAAAAATATAAAATTGATAGCATAAAGCTGATAAGGGTCTAGGTAATCAGCGACGACTCCCGCGCACAATATTATGGCCCGTTCGTAGGTCGTAACGCACTCGAACTAAGATTCAAGGAATAGATATGCCACAGTTTGATTCGATACCCGCAATGATCTCTGAATGCTTTGATAGAGACATCAGTCGAGAGAAACATTGGTATCAACGATACAAACAAACTCACGAAAAAATCATAGCAGATCCCATCTCTGACGACGCTTTAGAGCTACTGTGGTATGTCAGAGATAATGCGGTATCGAGTCTTATGCAAGGTAATACTTCGAAAGAGGAATTTGAACGGGCTAAACCTAGGTTACGTTTATTAACAAAAAAGCTCATTGAGTCACCTTCGTCAGAAACGTACGAAGCTGCTATTCAAGAGATGAGAGACTTAAAAAGTGAGGGCACGCTTAGACAGTTCTACGGTGCACTTCTTAATAGAGCATTTGCGGCTATAGTTCCCGATAAAGTCACTTCCTCAGTAAAAGAGCCTGCATTCAATATGGCTGCGAACTTTATCAATGGCCATTTCAATTTAGGGCTTAATCTTAATGGCAATTGGTATGAGAATAATTTTGCACTGAAAAACGCACTGAGAGAAAAGGTTTCTGACGAATTTGATGACTTCAAAATCAATATTGCCGTGTGGAATGTTTTTGAATTATTGGAAGAAGAAAATAAGATTGATGACAGTCTTATTGAGTCTGAAATAAACCAGCAAAGAGTTAAACCCTTAAGCCTCACAGTGGAGCAGTACAAAGAAGTGCTAAAAGCTGATGGAGTGGTTAACAAAAATAGCCGTAAATTATTGTCTGCGATGGGTAACTCTTCTGTATCAAAAATAACGGCGTCTCAGTTGGCAAAAGATTTAGGTCTAGCGCACGTGGGGCCAGTGAATGCAAGAATTGGCCAACTGAGTAAACGCATCGCTAATTACTTTGGTATCGATAAGCAGGATATTAAAAACCGCTTTACGGGTTGGTGGCAATTGATAGCTGATGGCGAGCATTTGCCAGAGGGATTTATATGGCGACTAAAAGACAACTTGAAAACAGCATTGGCAGAGCTAGGAATAATTGATGATATGGATATGCAGGGTATAAAAGAAAAAAGTCAGGATTATTCAGCCCAAACTGCCCTAAACCAAATATTCTATGGCCCGCCGGGCACAGGTAAAACGTACCGTACTATTGAGGCCGCTGTTTTAGCCGCTGAGCCTTCATTTACCTATACCTCGCGAGAAGATCTCAAAGCAAAGTATAACGAACTCGTCTTGCAAAGACGAATTCAATTTGTCACTTTTCATCAAAGCTATGGATACGAAGAATTTGTCGAGGGGCTGCGTGCGGTAACAGAAGATGGACAAGTAAGTTATGAAGTCCAAGGTGGGATCTTTAAACGTATATGTGCATCAGCTATGAGCAATATTGCTAAATCTCAATCAATTACACAAAAGAGTTTTGAAGCCTGCTGGGATGAATTTTTGGATGACTTTGATGATGAAGATGGAGTGAAAGTCACAACGAAAAAGGGATGGTTTAGAATCACAGAAATAAATGGGAACACAATTTATTTCGAGAAATCTAACGGCAATAGTAAACATACATTCAGTATCAAGACCCTCAAGGCACTCTTTAATAGAACTCGAGTGCTTAAAGGAGGCATGAACGCTTACTATCAACCATTGGTTGAACATCTGATGACTTACGCTGAATTTGAACGGGGTATTGTAGAACCGACGAAAAATTTCGTACTCGTTATAGACGAAATTAATCGCGGAAACATTTCAAAAATATTTGGCGAACTTATTACGTTGATTGAAGATTCAAAGCGCTCGTTTAATAAGACGACAGAATCTATTGAGGTTACCTTACCATATTCAGGAGATTCTTTCTCAGTGCCAGCGAATTTGTATCTAATCGGAACGATGAACACCGCAGATCGCTCTCTCGCGATGATGGATACCGCACTCAGGCGTCGTTTTGATTTCGTTGAAATGATGCCTAATTACTCACTTTTGTCGGGGCAAGTGGTAAAAGGCATTCAATTAGATGCATTACTGCACAAGATGAACGCAAGAATTGAGGCCTTGTATGATCGTGAGCACACCTTGGGGCATGCCTTCTTTTTACCTGTCGTAAAGGCTATTCAAAAGGGCGATGAAGCTAACGCTTTTAACTCACTGAAGATGGTGTTCCTCAATAAAATCATTCCGCTTCTCGAAGAATATTTCTTCGATGATTGGAACAAAATCCGTCTTGTATTGGGCGATAACCAGAAGCCTGACGAACTACAGTTTGTGAAAATATTATCAACGAGTTTTGATGAATTGTTTGGTTCGAATCATGAGTTGGATAGCTTTGTGAGTCAAAATGAGACGTTTGATCTTGCCCTCCCGTCAGCTGATGTTTGGGATAATCCGCTCGCATATCAAAATATCTATAACCCAAAAGCTGAGTGACATTGAATGCAGGTAGGATATGAACAGGTTTTTGAGTTTGGCTACGTTTGCTCGGTTTGCAATGACAGAGCCATACCCAATGTCAGTGTCATTCCAGAAAAAGCGTATCAATACCTGCGCCATTTGAGTCTATGTGATGATGACGAATCTAAGCTATTGCGTCTGAAAAGTGTCGGTGGTGTAGAAACTATACAGTTTCTCAACTATGTCGGCGTTATAGTAACGCCAGATGGTTTTCAGATAGAGATCTTGCCTAAAATAGTCAAACATGCAGAGCATAACGATGCGGTTTCAGATTCAAGACGATCACTACTGAATATGCTTAGAACGCTCGGCATGTATCGTCATATTCAAACAGCCGCTGCACACCTTGAGAAGTACAAGATGCCGCTGCTTGAGATCTTCATCGGGCAGTTTCTGTCGAGTGTAAATCAGTTGGTTAAACGTGGCATAAAACGGGACTATCAGCCTCAATCGGATAATCTCTTCTATTTGAAAGGCAAATTGAATATCAATGCGCAGCTTAAACACAATCTCGTCCAACAGCATCGTTTTTGCGTTGATTATGATGAATACGTGCCTGATATCATTGTCAACAGGCTAATCAAAGCTGCGCTGCAAAAAGTCTTGTTGATGACGCGCTCTGCTCAAAATCAACGATTGGCGCGTGAGCTTGAGTTTGTTTTCGCTGATGTTAGTCCCATAACGGTGCAGGCCATATCAAAGGAAACGCTAAACTTATCTCGGGGCATGGAACATTACCAAGTGCCCGTTGCATGGTCACAGCTCATTTTAGAAGGAATCTCTCCGCTTTCTATGCGCGGCGATGCTCATGCCTTTTCGCTGCTGTTCCCATTAGAGTCGGTCTTTGAAAGCTACGTGGAGTCGGTCCTTCGACAAACACTACATCCACCATTCACCGTAAAAGGACAACTGCAAACATCACATCTTGCGACGTATGATGCGAAACGCATGTTTAGGCTTAAGCCCGATATTGCAGTCTACAACGGCGGCGAGCTTAAGCTTGTGCTGGATACTAAGTGGAAATTGATTGATGCCAGTAAAGCGAATGGAACCGATAAATTTTTACTCTCTCAGCAGGACTTCTATCAAATGCATGCCTATGGGCATAAATATCTTCAAGGTGAAGGTGATTTAGTACTGATTTACCCCTCGAATGATAAGTTTACTGCGCCACTGACTAGTGCGTTTGAGTTCTCGTCTTCACTCAGGTTATGGGTTGTCCCTTTTGATATCCATCATCAAACTTACGATGGAGACCGACTTAAATTACCTTCTCAACTAAATGGTCAGTTAACTCATGCCCCCGATATATCAATGGTGTTTTAAATCGATATGGCACAGATACTTAAGTTCACATATCCCACAGGTAAAATATTCATCGGCATTTGCTCTGATGAAGGTGGGGACGATTTTAGCGCATTTGATTGGCCAAAATATTGAGCTGAAATTGCCACGCTTCCAGTAAATGAGCGAGTCGATTACACGATACGTCGACAAGTACTCTGGGAAGACCATAAGGTTTCCTCAGATGAGCTTTTCCAACGCTGGCAGGACATTGTCAGTGACTACAACGCCTCCGACCCGGAGGTAGGCTACAACATGCCCTCCGATAAGTTGAAAGCCGTTTGTAAGGCTGATGGGTGGAAGTTTGGTGTGGGTGGGTGTCGCGCAGGTTGGTTTTATATCGGATCTCAAGGCTCTGACATCAAATACGGTATTGTAAAGACGATTGCTGAGCTGTTTGACAGGTTTAAAAATATTGGTGAAGTAGTCATTGATATTCCAATCGGCCTGTAAGACGAAGGTGCACAAGCGCGTAGTTGTGATTCGCTAGCCCGCAAAGCACTCAAGCCGAGAGGCTCTACAGTGTTTCCTGCGCCAGTAAGGCCTTGTCTTTATGCAGACACGTATGAAGAGGCATGTCGGATCAGTAATCGGGCTGACATCCGCCAAGCGACTCAGTGAGATGCTTGAGACAGAGCGTCTGGCGGTCTTTGGCGAAAGCGTGGCGGCGCGACAAGCCCGTAAGGCCGGACTGACGGAACTAAATGAAACCGAGCCCGATGCCTATTTCGACATTGACGCCGTTGAGCGAAAACCTCGCTAAATCAGGCGGATGTGAAGGGCATTGAACATAACACCGGTTATTAGTTCATTACCCTTTCACTGTCGGGACCACCTTTAATTACGTCTGTGTTATCACTATCAAAAGCACCTCAATAAAACGTAATTTCAACCTCTCAACGGCCACGACTTTATTAGTGTACTGCGTTTTCTCCTGTGTACTTTCTGCTGTTATGCGCATTGCGTATAGCGAACCCTAGCACCCACAGACGCACTAAGTTTGGGATCACGGGGGATGAAATAACTTCAAACGTCAAGGCTTGTTCATCCATTATTAGACTCACACTTCAACAAGTAATCTTATCGAGTGTACAGCAAGTGTTTACCAAAGGAGAAATGGATAAGCGCCGTGATCCGTTTCTCCTATATGGGAAGCAAGCAAAGCACAGTCTGGCCATTCCGTTTTCATGTTTGGAACTACAACATATGCATTTTGATTTTAGACAAAGAGCAGCTTTTTCTTATGTTGGGTAAAAAGACGGCATAGCAAAATGAGTGTTTCGTCTGTTTTTTTGTCGCTTAGGCGCTCATGTCGCACTAAGCTTGCAAGACTAATCTATTGGAGCCCTAGTTATGTCCGTGTCCACTCTGACTGCTGCTGAATTGTATGAGGCCATTTGGTCTACGCCTTTAAGTCACCTCGCAGCACGCTGGTGCGTAAACGCACATGCACTGGGCCAGCTCATTGATCGTGTTGGCATGCCTCGCCCTAAAAGCGGGTATTGGACCCAAAAAGCGTTAGGTAAACCTCTGACGGTAAGTGCTATGCCAGACACACTGTCACCCACACGGATCATCGATTTGACACCACTACAATCGACAAAACGAGAAAAAACAAGGTTAACATCAGCGCCACTGGCCACACCCACCACCTCATTGCGAGCCTATCCTTTACTCAAGGGAATAAAAACCTCGATGAAACCCCCGTCGTTTAAATATGATTTTTTGATGGTACAAGCTTATAACAACGACTCAGTGGCTAGGTTAGATGTCTCACCAGCGACGCAGTCAAGAGCCATTGTCATTTTGCACACATTATTCTTTCATTTTCAGCAAAAAGGATGGACCGTGTCTGTGGACAAGCATCGCTATGCCAAGCGGTTAACAAATATTGTGAAAATTAACGATGAGTCAGTACCATTTAGGCTGCGAGAACGCTTTCGTCAGGTGCCTCGCGAATTAGACAAAAAAGAGCAGGAAGAGAAAGCCAAGGGCAAGTCCATTTGGCACGAGAAAATCAATATACCTAGTGGTTGTTTACAGCTCATTGTGGAAGGGGCTCTGCCACGCGGTTCCAAGGGACTGTTTGAAGACAATGCCACACTGACGCTTGAAACCCAATTGGCGCATGTAATCAATACTCTAGAAAATTCTGCTGAACATATGAAAGTGGTGAGGGCCGAGCGAGAGGCAGAAAAGCAGCGCTGGGAAACGCAGCGTCGTCAAAAAGAGGCGATAGAGCAACGCGTCAGAACTCAACACGCGCGTATTAACACGTTCACAGAGTTATTTACGCAATGGCGACGTGCCAATGATTGCAGAGCGTTTATTGATGCGCTTCTCAGTGCACCTGTTTATCAAGGGTGTATGCAAGAAGAAAAAGCGCGTTTTATGGTATGGGCGAATGAGATTGCGGATGCTATAGACCCCACTGTGAATGGTTCAGCTTCAGCCTTGTTACAAGCTGGCAAGGAAGACAACTCGATAATGGCTGAGGCAATACGTCGATATCAAAAAGCCACTCGTACGCAATAATAAAAAAGCACATAGCATCAAAGAAGAACGTAGAAGGAGAAAATCGATATGACCTTGTAAGCACCGTGGTAACTTAACAGTTATCGTATATCTTATCAGTATGAGAAAACTTTACGTAGCGAGTGATTTAACACGTATTTCTTCTGACGGGGCTATCAGTTTTCAGCTGACTTGCAAAAGCGTTCTATATCGAAAATATCTTTCAATATCTTCTTAAGCCAGCTCGTCAACCTCTACATTAATCAACGAAGATAGCAATGCGGAATCAAGTCCCTGTAGCGTCTGGTACTCATTTTGTGTTTACTGCCGGTAATCACGTTGTGAAAAGCGACAACTGATGACTGTCAGTAATCATTAAGTGGTTACTGTAACCGAAGAACGCGCAGAAGGCCTTCGCGATGAAAAATAACTATCGTCGATTAGTGTCGGCCATAGTTCATTCCAGCCTATTTTAGCTGCTAAACTTATAAGACTTTTTGTGATTAATGAGGAATAAAAATGGATCAGCGTGAGTGCAAGCCTGAAGTGACAATCGAAGCTCTAGAGGCAGAGATAGCCGATCTTATCGACGACCCTGTGCTCAGAGAAGAATGGCTCAATACGAATATTCCCGTTCTGGAATTAAATGGGCCTAAGAGCTACTTCAATACTCCCACGGATAGAGCGAGGCTCATGCAAGTTGTGCTTGAAATGAAATTTGGTGAGATGGCTTAAGCGGCGCTTATTCAAACGCCTCCTTACGCCAATAATTGCATAAGCTCCCAAAGCAAGTTTGCTCTCGACAAAATAATAACAACTATTATGACGTTCATAAAAACTTCAATTCTGATACTTCAGCGAGTCCGCTTGAAATGATTTTACCGCGCTCACACGCAAGTTTTAGTCCTTTGTCCTTTGAGTAAGCATAACAACATAGCCCCAAGAGCGAGACATCAGCTTAGTTACACGCCATCAAAAGCTAACAATGAGCAGTTTATTTGTTTTGTCGTTTTGAAAAAAGACTCTGAACTAAGTAGCTCAACACCTATAAAAATTTCTTAAAGTCTTCGTGGTATATTGTTCCAATTCGCACCCATATAGACTCAAGGTTAGGAAAGACAGCAGCATTGGAATGAGTGAACTCACATTGTTAAAAACTACAGCGATGATAAGTTTTGGTAGCCACAAATTACCAAAACCACGTCGCTATCACTATAGCTCATAAATCAATAACAAACCTTCAAGCAGCGAAAAAGTACGCTCAACCAAATGCGCCCAGTACTTAGTCATCTAGTTCGAACAGCTCAATAATTTGCAAAAGCTCTTTATTCGAGAGGCGTCGTAAGCTCAGTCCAGAGACGACTTTCCAAAACGTATCGGACTTAGCTACTTTTTGCAGCATATCAATATCTGCATACCCGGCAATAAACAGCGTCCGTTCAACGTCAATATTATACAGCTGACAAAGTTGCTCCAAAAAATCTCTCGCTGGTCTATATCGGCCGTTTTCAATTTTGTTTATAAAGCTACGCTTTACACCAAGACAACAAGCTACTTCAGTTTGGGTAAACTTTTTTAGAGGAGATCCATTTTTCGGTGATGATACTGGCCCAGATGTTGTCGCTTTTAATCTTTCACGATGTTTTCGAAGGAAGTCACCGAGTATTTTGTTTCGTGATTCATGATACAAATTTTTTGATTTTGGTAAGGGCATACTACAGGTTGCTTATATTTTGTTCGAATTAAAAACGTCTGGTTTCATAGATTCTGGAATGAAGTGTTTCTTATAATTTAATTCATCAAAAAAAAGATAATTTATAACTTTATGTTATTTATGCGTTTTTCCGAAGTATAGCGTGAAATATTAACTGTAGTGAACTAGGCGCTGAGCTATTCTACCTATTTAATGCAAAAAAAGATATTTAAAACAATGGGTTAAAAGTCTTTAAAAAATTTGCTGTCTCCTCATTTGACGTCTACTAATTATTACCTACGACGAAATTTGAAGAGGTAGTAAACATGCAAGACAAACCGAAACAAAGGAAAATGCGCTCAGAAGCACGAAAACGGATCCTGCTTCCAAAAGCAGAGTGGAAACGCTATCGAAAATGGCGAAAAGACATAGAGGTAGGTCCGTACCGACCTTTCTTTGAAACCCATCAACTCCACTCGACGGGGCGTAAACACAAGTTTTTCTGTCCAAAGCAGCAACGAATTGTGCATTTGATGTCAGATGGTGAGTATAAGGTATATCAGGACATGATTTGGCGCCCTGACGTGGTGTCTATCGACGAGCAGTACGCCCTTGACATCAAAGAGACGTGGAAGATTTGTCAAGAACTCAAGATTCATCACCCATATGAGTACCAGCGCGATATTCATCACATTATGAGTACTGATCTTATCGTGACACTAAACCGAAGCGGAGCGTTGGTTAAAAGGGCACACCCTGTCAAATACGAGATAGAGCCGGGTGCCAATTCCCGGACTAATAACAAGCTTAAAGTTGAAACGGCATTCTGGACGGCTCGGAATATTCCATGCGAGCCGATAAGCGCTGTCAGGGTCGATAAAAATTGGATAAAGCATCTTGATTTTCTATCGATGCACTATGATCCATCTCTGTCGAGTAATGAGCTAACGCAATTCAGTGGGTTGTTTGCAAAGCGTTGGGCTAAAGCACCAAAACTACCACTGCGGGCCATACTTACTCAAATAGCGCAATTGATAGGTGTCCATCAATTCACGGCAGAGAAAGTTTTTAAAAACGCGACCTTGGCTGGTCTTATTCCTCTCAAAGCACCTGTGCCACTGGTGTACCACAAGCCAGTTTTGTTGGCTTAGGGAGGGGGAATGCCGGTAAGACTTACACTTGTAAAATTTAAAGATACTTTTGATATTCAGGCTGGATTTGGAAAAAAAGACGATGTTTTCGGCATCTGTTATGTCGATTCCCAGACACTTAGTGTTGGGGTTGCCAACTACACCCAGTATTTGGGGTACTCTCATGATACTGAGACTTTCGAACTAAAAAACCGTCAGGCACAGCCGTCTAAACCTCGCCTTTTCAGTCGCACTGAATTTGCCGAGGCCTTCGATATCATTAAAAAAGGTGATGATGCGCAAACCATTATAATGCCGCAATTTCTGGGGCTGTCTGATGAGGAATTACTAACCATTCGAACGAAAGAATGGTTAAGCCGCCGTGATAAGGCGTTAGAGGTAATTAGGCCATTACTGCCCCAAGAGCATTATGAGCTCAGTTATTTTGTGATGCGATATCTTAGAGGTGAAGCGCATCAGGAAATAAAACAATATTGTTTAGAGCGAGGTCATGGGTCTACCACAACGATTACTCGTAAACTAAATCTTTATATTGTATTTGGTTTCACAGCGAATGCGTTGTTGCCATTTGGTTTTGAATTTTGTGGTACTGAAAAGGCAGGTATTTGTAGAAATAGTAAAACCAAGACCAACAAAAATACCAAACGCAGGAAACGTGGGCGCCCCGGAATTTATTCTGATTACCGAGGGGTGAACGAGTCAGACAAAAGGATCATTAAAGACTTGGTCCGCGATAACAGAGTATCTATTCGAGGTGGAAAATTAGATATTTCTCGGCTTTACGATGAGTATGTTGTTCGCTATGAAGATAAATACAACTTACCTCACGTAACAATTAATCAGCAACGAGACTATGAATTTTCATATCCACAAAGTGAAATCATATCGCAGGATACGTTTAGGTATCATTTCAAACAGCTTCTGCCTCCAGAAATGTTTATTAAATTTAGGGATGGTCAGCATAAGTTTGACAAAGACCACAGGCCAAAGCGTGGAGACGCAAAAGATGGCGTCGTAGGTGCAGGCCATGTTGTTGAGTTCGACCATACGCAATTAGATATACACGTAAGAATGCCTTATGTGCATGATAGGCGATACTCTGCTGGGCGTCCTTGGCTAGTGATTGCCAAAGACGTTTACACCAAATTTATTCTGGGCTTTCACATCAGTTTCAGACCACCATGTTGGGATAATATCGCGCAATGCATTATTAATTGCATCGAGGACAAAGTTGAGTTTGCTGCCCGCTATGGCGTCGATTTAACTGAGCTAGACTGGCCATCGCGTCATCTGCATATGCTTTATAAAATTGACAATGGCGTTGAGTATCCACACGAGCAGGAAAGTGAAATTATGGCTTCGCCCTTTAAGTTTCAGGGAAGTCAGCAGGTTACAAAAGGACGTGGCGATCTCAAGGCTGATTCGGAAAGTTCACTTGGAATACTCAACAGAATTGTCTCCAACAATCACGGAGGTATTGATAAAGACAAAGATGCTATGGAGCAAGACGCAAGTCAACAAGCGCTGTTAACGATTGAAGACATCACCGCACAGTTAATAGATGAAATTGTGTTGATGAACAAAACAGCAGACCGCGAGTGTTCATTAGACCAAGACATGCTTGCAGCAAATGTTGATCCTACGCCACTTGCCCAATGGAATTACAGTATTAAGCATCAAATGTCGGGTGGAAATCCAGTGCCTAAAGCGCAAATTCCGGCGCTTCGATACACGTTGCTACCAAAACAAATAGCACGCATTGATGCTGACGGGATCACGCTAAAAAAATATCCTCAGCTGCAATATGACGGTGACTTCAAAGAGCTAGAAAGTTGGTATTTGCAGAAAAAGCATAAGGTTTCAGGTGCGAAGACTGAAATCAAGGTGGCTGTAGCCAAAGGCAGCGTAAAGCGTGTCTATTATCGGGAGAACAACACAATTTACCCACTTGACCTAAAGACACAATATTCGCAATTTGAGGATATGAGCTTTTTTGAACTTGAGCAGTCTGTGAAGGCTCGTGAGCAAGTGCAGCGCGATAGAAAAAACAGTCAGCGGGCAGGACGTGTGTATAACAAGCGACGCCAGAAGGCGCGTATTGAGGCTAACCAAAAAGAATTAGCGGACGTGCCTGCTAATTCGCAGCGGACTTATCAAAAGGAAACCCAAAAGCACAATCGCATTATGCGTGACGAACAAGTCCGTAGAGATGCATCCAGAGCAGATGAGCTCATGTCACCAGATTTTCCTGAGCAGGATGCATATGCTTCAGGGCCTACTTCATCCGAATCTACAACACCGACCAAACCAAAATCATCAAGGGAGTTTTACTAATGTCATTTGCCGAACCCCAAGAATGGTATCCAGCTGAGTATCGCACGCACTTTGATATTGAATGTCAGGGAAATCCACTCATCGAAACACTGTATCCTCAATACAGTGAAGCGGAGTTTCTGGGTTTTATCACCAACACACCGGAACTGCCCTATAACTTTTTCAACCTGCCATTTGAGCATGCGCAACGTGATATAAAGCGACTAGAAAAAGCGTATATTCCATCGCCACTTGATTATGAAATATATCGTCATATTCACAGTGAAATGGTCAACGGCTATGTGCATCGAAACCCGATAACACCCATGCAGCAGGCAAAAATGCTTGGCGTCGCACGAGGTAAATTTGTGCCAAACCCTCACAAGAATAAACAAACAGCGAGTGGCAGTTGTACTTTGCTATCCGGCATATCTGGTATTGGAAAGACTGAAAGAGTGCAACTTATCCTTAGGCTGTTTCAGCCCGTAATTAGACACGAGTTCTATCAAAAGCACCCTCTAATTATTGACCAAGTGCCCACAGTGTCTTTTGAGATATCAAACTTGAAAAGTATTAAAGCGCTTGGCGTTAATTTTTTTAGGGCCATTGATAAACTCCTTGGTACGAAATATACGCAACAGTGGTACAAGGGCAAACAAGGAACCTATGCATTTCTAATTGAGATGCAACTACTCGCTGAACGATTCGGAGTTGGCATAACACACATTGATGAATGCCAAAAATTGCTGGCAGAAGCGAAAAAAGACGACTCGCCTACTATTCAATATCTGGAATCGCTTTTCAATAACGTAGGTGTGCCCATTATCATGACTTGCACCGAAGAGGGTGTTGAGCTTTTTGATACCGACAGTGATTCCGATGATGGTTCGCTCGACAAGTTCACGACATGTCGTCGTCTCACCTCTGGGCGGGACATTCGGTGTGAAAGACTGTCTCTTTTTGATGATGAGTTTCAACAGTTCATTGATTGCTTTCTCCCACCATATTTATTTGACCGCACGCCCGCCCGATCTGAGGAGTTTAAAGCTCAATTGTATGATTACAGCCAAGGCGTACATCAGGTATTGAACAAACTGTTGCGTCTATTTCTGGATAACCTCCATCGCAAACGTCCTGAAGCGAGTCAATACAGTGATGTTCTCAAGGCCGTTTTTGATAATCAGTTTCGAAAACTCAAGCCTGCGCTTCGCGCATTAAAAAACAAGAGTGCTCAGGCGTATGAATTGGAAATGGAGAAACTCAGGGACTACAAAGATGATGAACTATCTCAGATGCGAGACGATAAGTTTGAATTAGCCGGTGAGCCTCTCGAACCACGGACCTTACATACTAGCGTAAAAGGACCGCGAGTATGTTCGGAGAGGGAGTTGAGAAAACTATGACTTCATCAAAGCCTCGTTTTTTTCCGGTATTGCTTGATGGCGAATTTTTATACGGAACGATAACAAGATGGGCGGTTACTCAATCAGCCGTCCCCAAAATGCAATCAATTAACTCGAGAAAAGTGAAAACAAAAAACGCAACAGTGGACATCAGTGGCAAATGGATTGAGGTTGTTTCTACTATGACATCTGTCGACTTTACCCAATATGGTTCTGTATTAGAAAAAGCTACTCAATTGCCTCTGTACAATACGTTTTTTAATGAACGACGAGCGCTTACCTACGCTTTGCCGGGTGAATATGCAGTTGCCACTGAGACAGCGCATAGTTTCCTGCGATATTGCCCTGTCTGTTTGAAGGAAAGTGTGTCGACGTCTGGGCTTGGCTTTTGGAAAACCCTTCACCAGTCGCCGTTGCTACTGAGATGTCCTTTCCACAACACGAGATTAATCGCTTATCAAAAGGCAACGGCTGAGTTTCGCCGTCCATACTTACTTGAAATTAATGGTATTACTGATTTATGGCATGAAGAAGCGTGTTCAATTGACGCTCTTACTGATTTTCAGCAATGGTTAGAAACGCTGGCATTGAATAAAAAATTGTACCAGTGCCGAGGGTTAGCAAATTCGATTATTCAGCACCTCACTACGCTTTTAGGCACGCCTGACGATATTCGACAAGCCAGAAAAAGAAATACTAAACAGGTAGATTTCGATACTTCTGCTTTTGCGTACAAGGTTAGACAAGCCGGATATGAGGCGTTTCTTAAACGGGGCACTCGTTCCATTAATGAAATAAAGAGAGATCCTAAGTTTAGCCTTACTCAGATACTTTCACACCGCAAACGCTACTCGCCTGTCTTTTACCTTTTGCTAGCATGGGTGTTTTTAGGCCCCGGCTTTATCGAATCGCAGACAATAGAACATAACGAGAGTAAGTGTGCGTAGTGTTCAACTGGGACGCTTTTTCCCAAGGCCATTTGCAGATGAGGCGCTGTTTAGCGTGATCCAGAGGGTCGTCCTTACGCACGGGGGAGGAAAGGATAAGCGCATCGTATCAGCACTATTTGGCTCACGCTCTCTTCAGTTTTGCTCGCAATTTCCTTCCGTCATTCCTCACTTAAAAGGCCAAAGTAACATTCCTTGCGATAGTTGGATTACAGAACACACTGTGTTGCCAATTTATCGCCTTTTTACCCCTCAAAAACGGTATGAGAGTGCAGTCGACGCGCTTAAAGTTGGCAAAGGCAACCATGTATTTAAAGTGCTCGGTATCACTGCGTCCAGAGAAAAGCTTACGCCTATAGCGAAATATTGCCCGCAGTGTGCACAGGCAGATGAAAAGAACTCTGGATTAGCATATTGGCATATCGGACACCAGTTACCCGGTTTAACCCACTGTGTTTTTCACAATGAACGTTTGTCTGTCATGTGTCTTAGTAGGAAGAAATTTGATGTTTGGCCTATAGTCAGCGATAGTAAATCGATAAAGGCACCCGAAGGTAGCGAAGCTGAACGTCACTTGTCATTGCTGATTAATGAGTCATTTATATTAGGCAAGACTGTAGGCCTGATACCTGATCTATATGAGCGTTACTTTTCAAGGCTGATCGCAAGAGGATTTACTACATCTTGTGGACATCTCAGGCTGCAACAGTTGCGGACAGAAATGTCAGCTTTCTGGCAAGGGCTGTCATATCATCCGTGTTTTAAGGATGCACTCTCAACGCAGCACAGCCTTCCATTTCCCTCCAATCTTTTTGCCTATCAAGACGTTTGTCATTCCCCCATCAAACACTTGCTTCTGATAGGATTCTTGTTTGGTGATATCGCTACGCTAATGTCATTTACAAATACCTCAGAACGGGTAAAAAAGTGTCCGCCAGTGACAAAGGTTCGGAAGCCAGAAGCTGACATTGAGGCGACCATTGTAGATGCATTGACAAGTGGACTGAGCTTAAGGAAAGTGTCAGAAAAGTTTCGTGTATCTATCGGATTTGTTAAAAAAGTGGCTGTAATACACAAAATTGAACTCGATCTTCGTCCGCAGAAGATATTTAGACCAGAGCAAGATGAAATAATCGACAAACTGGCTCTTGGTTATCCAACTCAAGATATTGCCAAGCAGTGTCATTGCTCAATAGGAGCTATTGAAACGATTTTGAGCCAGCACCCAGATATTGTTGAGTTGAGAGCAGATACTCGAAAGCAACGAAAGCGTGAGCGAATGCGCTTATCTCTTTTGACTACGATCAATGAGTTACAAAGCCCGCGACGCAATGACATAAAATTAAAAAATGGGACAGCTTACATGTGGTTGTACAAACATGACAAAGTTTGGTTATACGATCATCTGCCCGCTCAAATACCAAGATGTTACCGACGTAGTAAGATCTGAACAGTCTGAGGGTAACATTACTTAAAATGCCAATAGCGTAGTTGGGATACCAACCTCGCTCACGGTTTCATATCCAGCCGTGACATTCGACATGTCAGAATTTCAAATTAGTAGACTTAAATACTTGTAAATATCCCTTTTTGGTACTAGCCTTAGAATTCAAGGTTTATTATTTATTAAAATAATAAAATCAGTATGTTGGTGTTTGAAATTTGACATAAATTGTTGTTTCTTAAGCTGTTCACAAACTAATTTTTGTGAGCTTTATGAGGCTCTTTGTATAATTTTTGGTGTTCACAAACTTATTTCATTTGTTACTGCCCTCTAGCCTTTATTCTATAAGGGGTGTGTTCACAGACTTATTTATATTTCGTCAGGATGGTGTGCAGCGTAATCTAGTCTGCTACCAAAAATAATCGAGTCTGCGACAACGATTAAGTCTGCGACTGAGAAATAAAGTCGAAGAATTTGAAAACCCGCTGTTTAGCGGGTTTTTTGTAATCGACAGGAGTTATTTGGTCATTTCTTTTTGAAGTCTCGACCACATTGGTTTCAGTTGTTTTTTTATAGCATTAGAGTTCATTTTTTTCGCGGCTCGATATCCATAGGTTAAGAAGTTTCGCTTACCGAGGTGAGAATAACGCTCATATAATTTCTTTTTTCGTAATAGTTCAGATGGTGGAGAACCATTTTTTAACAGTTCTGAATTTGTTCTTCTCACGGTTTTTCGAGCAGAACGGACTCCAGCCTTCATTCGGTTTGAGAACTTCGCAAGTGCAGCTGAGCGTATCAGCTTTCTTTCCCCATCGAATGTAAAGCCGAGATATTGCAGAGACTTCTTCCCCTTACATCTTAACTGTCCACCGTAGCGATAAAAATCTCGAACCTCTGTTTTATCAGTATTTATTTCTAGTTTGAGTTTCTTAATTTCATTAACAGCTAGTGTTTCTACGTCATCTCGAAAAATGGGCTTCGTGATGAAAAGCATATCATCGCAATATCTAAAATAGTGTCCGCCTTGATTCTCTAGTGTGGTTTTCATTTTTGAGTCAAAGTCCAGCATATAAATATTCGAAAGTAGAGCACTAACTGGTGAACCTTGCGGAATACCGAAGTCGTTTTGATTTCTGTGTATTAGCCCAGCGTTTCGAACTTTCTCTCGGAACTCTTCTGCGGAACACGCTCTATGGCGATTGTGTTTAGGATTATTGAGTGATATGCCTAGTGCCTTAAATAATGTTGTTCTATCGACATAGGAATATTTGGTAAGTGATTTATATACGGCAAAGTGATCGTCGGGAAGCGACTCATGTCCCAATAGTTTCCCCAAACATCCTTTAAAACGAGATGATTCAAATTATCAAAAAAACCTGTAATATCCAGCGCTACAGCGCTACATCGTCCCGTTATCTTTATAATTTCAAAAACGTCATTGGCAAAATCGATATTGTTTTTGCCTAAACTTCTGAAAGCCAGTACGTTTTCATGAAGTCCTCTACGTTGAACTTCTTCTTCGTAGCGTTTTCCGAGTAACCATGAGTAATAGGCATAAATATGCGAATCCAAGTGCGCAGCATATTTAATATCTCTTGTTTTCCATTTTGGCTCAATCTCGCCGGCAGCGTTCAGTTTTACCTTGAAGGATTTAATGCTGTAATGAATAAGTGGATAAAATGAATGCGTAGATACGCGTTTGGGACTGTTTACTAGCTTTAGCGCTTTTTTGAAAGATACTGGCGAGTCGAAGTGGAGATAGCCGCGCCTTTTGAACCAAGCATGTTTTTTAGGATACATACGCCCTCCAGCTAAAGGAGTGCAAAACCTGAAGAAGTGTAGGATTGTGGCCTTCCAGCATCTCCCTCAGGCTTAACAAACGTATCTTACTACGTATTCGTAGTGCGCGAAGCACAGGGCCACGAATGTCAGATATGATGTATAATATCGTAATCACAGGAGTCTTAGGTATGAACCCATTAGTTACCTGCGGCTGCTCAAGACAGTTAGTATTCCAGATGGTTTGGAACTTTCTACTTGACAGCTTGTGATATACCTCACACCCTGAAGATGTGAGCACTTCTGATAATACGACAAAACTAGAGTCCATTCAATTGCTTCCTTTTTTCATTAGCTCTATTCGTTACCGATTGTCACTTGCCCTTAAATAAGCATTCATATAAACCAACCTCTAGAAGTCGCTAGTTTTTGATTTTCACAGATTGTAGATTGACGTTTCTCTTTTATTAAGTCTTTCTATCATTCTTTCGTGAAGATGCTTCTTCGTGGGCGTAGTCTGAAATGTCACACCCTATAGCAATTCTATTTAATTGCGTAGCAGCAACGAGCGTTGCACCAGAGCCGAAAAATGGATCTATTACAACTTCCCCTTCTTTAGAACTTTGTTCAACCAATTGTTTAATTAATGGAACTGGTTTTTCTGTTGGGTAGCCTCTATAAACTCGCTTATGCTCCAAAATATCTGGAATTCCTAGGTTGTTTAACTTTCTCTTACCTTTTTCGAAAAACAAAATAAATTCATAGCGAGCCCGGTAGTGGTATCCCATTCCTATACAAACCTTATCCCAGACAATAGGTTTCCAAAACTTAAATCCGACTCTTTCCGCAATTGGCTTAATTACAAACATTGTTTCTTGATCACAAAAAAGATAAAAGTGACTGTTTTTTTTTAAAACTCTGTAAAGTTCTTTTAATAGACATTCAAATCTTGAATTCGGAAAAATATCGAACCACTGATTACTAGAACCTTTACTTACTTTGAGGCGCGTGGTTGTGCCAATTTTCCGATGCTTCTCTAAAGATTCGTATGGTGGATCAGTAATAACTAGATCAACACTAGCATCTGGTAATGTTGTTAACCATGAAACAGCGTCGTTTTTAACTAAGTGCATTTATTTTAAACTACTGCAAGCCCTGCCTGATTTGTAAACTGGTGATACAACACCTTTATCTAAGCTCCTGCAGTCGTAGCAATAGCTTTGATACCCATCTGGATTTTTTTTAGTTTTTCGAGCGGGAGTTTGGCCAAATGAAGCTGGGTAAGGATGAAAAACGTGCTCACTTCCATTTGCATCAGAACAGTGAGGACATGACTTAAACCTTTTCCCTGTTAGGGGATCAGTTTTATGGATCATACCAACATTAAGTTTCTTACCACAACATACACAACTCATAATATTTCCTTATATTTTAGGATGACGTTCCAACTTGGTCGGTGACCATAAGACGATCCCCCCTGTATGGGGCATCAGCTAATGCCTGTTTAAATGCAATCTCGTTTAAGCAATACCAGTGTGACTTTATATATTCTTCGCAATAAGGTCAGCCTTTAATAAACCACCCTTAGTAAACAGCTTTGCAGAAAACTTCGGATTACGTCGAGCTTCATAAGCGTCCAGTATTTTCTTCAAACCTTCAGCCTCAAGCAAAGAGATGTTTACTTCGGTATCCATCTCCGCGCTTTCTACAAAGTCCTCTGAGAAAGTAGGCGCCACAATTAACACCTGAGCTACTCGTTTACCTGCATTCTCGCAGCGATTTACATATGCTTTAACTTGCCTCGACGTTGTCGAGTATTTTGCAAAGTCACCGTTTTTACAAGTTTTAGCTTCACCAACAATCACGTCGGTTTCACTAATGGAAATAAGAATATCGGCCTTGTCTTTTGAGGTATTTATTGAGCGGCGAAGGTCTTCATCGACAATTAAACCAAGTTGTTCAAATATAGCTTTTGTTACTTCCTCAAATTTAACGCCTATATCAGCTTCGGCAATTTCTACATTTTCAGCCTTTAAGGCTGCTAAATCACGTCTAGCAAGTGCCGCATAGTTATCTATCAATTTGTCTGTAGCATCTGCGAAACTATTTAATATGTTTGCGTATTTCGGTGAATCCGAACGGTCATTTCGGTTTTATCCGATCACTTTTTCTTCTTCTTTTTCGTCCTTGCCAGTTTTACCTTAAGTGATCGGATTGGTCTAGTTTTCTCATCGATT
>Ga0066839_10000154_pt1 | contig 31161 bp, 25 predicted proteins | sample ETNtaG_10_FD_66733 | JGI IMG/M metagenome (GOLD analysis project Ga0066839, IMG submission 66733) | Marine microbial and viral communities from oxygen minimum zone, Eastern Pacific Ocean - ETNP201302SV82 | ecosystem: Environmental > Aquatic > Marine > Oceanic | place: Pacific Ocean: Eastern...
CCGCTACGAGGAGTTCTGGGCGCTGCGGGGCCTGGACCTGGAGGTCCCACACGGCTCCACCTTCGGGATCATCGGCGGCAACGGCTCGGGCAAGAGCACCCTGCTGAAGGTGCTGGCCGGGATCCTCCGGCCCGACGAGGGCACGGCGAGCGTCGACGGTCGCCTCTCGGCCCTGCTGGAGCTGGGCGCCGGCTTCCACCCGGAGCTGACCGGCCGCGAGAACGTCTACCTGAACGGCGCCATCCTGGGCTTCACCTCCCGGGAGATCCGTCGACGCTTCGACGACATCGTGGGCTTCGCCGAACTGGACCGCTTCATCGACGAACCGGTCCGGAACTACTCGTCGGGCATGTACGTACGGCTCGGGTTCTCGGTCGCCATCCACGTCGAGCCGGAGATCCTGCTGGTCGACGAGGTCCTGGCCGTCGGCGACCACTCCTTCCAGAAGCGCTGCCTGGACCGGTTCGCCCAACTGAAGGCCGAGGGGCGCACGATCATCCTGGTCAGCCACGACCTTGACATGGTCAGCTGGCTCTGCGAGCAGACCGCCTGGATCCAGCAGGGAACGCTGCAGGCGGTCGGGCCGTCGCCCGAGGTGATCGACCGGTTCCTGGCCGGCGGCACCGACGGTACGGCCCCCACGCCGGTCCCCCGCCGACGGTTCGGCGGGCTGGGACCCGACGACCTGGTGAGGTCCGTGGACCTCGTCGACGCCAACGGCCACCAGATGCACCGGGTGGGTTCAGGGCGGCCGGTGCGGTTCCGGGTCCGCTACGACGCCGGACGGGCCGACGAGCCGGTCACCGTGGCCCTCGGCCTCTACCGGGCCGATGGCACCCATGTGGCCAGCATCAACTCCGGTGCGGCCTCGCGTGCCGTCGACGACGATGGCCTCGTCGAGGTGGACTACGCGATCGGTTCCCTGGCCGTGCAGCCCGGCACCTACGAGCTCTCCGTAGCCCTCCACGACCACTCGATGCGAAAGGTCCTGGAGCGCCACACGCACCTGGTGCGCTTCGAGGTGGAGCCGACCGGCGGAGACCACCAGAACGGCCTGGTGGCCCTGGGCGGCACCTGGTCGGCACGATCGGCCGGCCAGTGAACGACCGGCGCTGGCGGGACGGGTCCGAGGACCGGATCGCCACGATCCTGCAGGCCGCCACCGACCGCTCCAGTGGCTCCGACGAACTGGCCGCCCACATCGACGACTGGCCGACCCGCTACCACTTCGGGCGAGCCCGCACGAACCTGCTGCATCCGATCCGACTGGGCCCCGGCGTCCGCGTCCTGGACGTTGGAGCGGGCAGCGGGGTCAACAGCCGTTGGGCAGCCGAGCAGGGAGCCACCGTCGTGGCCGTGGAGGGCGACGCACTGCGGGCCGACGCGGCAGCCCTGCGCTGTGCCGGGCTGGACGTGGACGTCCGGCACGGCAGTGCCGCCGACCTGGCCGACGACGAGGGCTTCGACCTGGTGCTGTGCATCGGCGTCCTGGAGTACTCCGGCGACGACCCGGACCGGTTCCTGGGACACCTCGCCGGGCTGCTGCGGCCCGGCGGCGCCCTCGTGGTGGCCATCGAGAACCGTTTCGGCCTCGCCTACTGGCTGCAGGCCGACGAGGACCACCTGGGAATGGCGTTCGTGGGAATCGAGGGCTATCCACAGGTGGCCACCACCGAGGAGACGGCCACCGTTCGGACCTTCTCCAGGCCCGAGCTGGCAGAGCGCCTCAACGGCGCCGGCCTGACGGCCCAGCGCTGGTACCAGCCATTCCCCGACTACAAGCTGCCGACGGCCATCCTGACCGACCGGTGCTTCGACCAACCCGACGCCGTGGACCTCGTAGACCAGCTCGTCGGCCCCCCGATCGACCGCAGCCGTATGGGTGGCCGGATAACCGGCGACGAGCGGGCCATCCAACGCCAGGTCGTGGCCGCCGGCATGGGTGCGGAGATGGCCAACTCGTTCCTGGTCGTTGCCGCTGTCGACGAAGGCGTGCTGGAGAGGCGCTCGGACGGCGACACCCTCGCATGGCGGTTCACCGGTGATCGGCGGCGGGCGCACCTCCGGGTCCGGCGGCTCACCGGCGGCGGCCTGAGACGCATCGACCGGCGTGCGATCCACCGGACCGACGCCGACGGGTCCGCGGGCGGCTGGCTGCACCTGCGATCGCCGGGCGGCACGGCCGACGACTACACGCCGGGTCCCAACCTCGAGCAGGTGGCCCTGGACCGCCTCCGGGCCGGCGACATCGACGGGGTCCGGGCAGTCCTGGCCACCTGGTGGGCGGTGGCCGACCGCTCCGCCACCGAACGACAGGTCACCGACGACGAGGCCCACCCCTTCCTCTCCGCCGGATCCCGGACGGTTCTACCCGGAGACCACCTGGACCTGGGTCTGGACAACCTCGTGGGCCCCGTGGAACGCCCCTCCGAGGTGCTCTTCGTGGACGACGAGTGGGAGGCGGCCGGTGGCGTGGACCGCGACCTGGCCGCCGTGCGGACCTGCTGGAAGCTGGCCGCCGCCGTGGTCGCCGGAGGCACCCGGCACCCGTGGCCGGCCACCACGACGGTGGACAGGATGGCTGCGAGGTTCTGCGGCCTGCTGCCCGGAACCGTGGGCGACCCCTCGATCGACCACCTGCACGTGGCGGAGGCCGCCCTGCGGGTAGAGGCCATCGGGGGCGACATCGCCACCCACGTGGCCCAACTGCGGGCCGTGGGTCGCCGCAGCGTGGCCGACCGGACGGTCGGTGCCGGCCACCGCTCTGGCATGCGTCGACGGCTGGCCGCCCTGAAGCGCCTCCCCGGCGGGAAACTCCTCGCCTCCCTGGTACGGCGCCTGGGCTGAACCAGCCGGCGCGACGTTCGCGCTAATGCCCGGGTCAACCAGTCGAGCGGATGAAGAACCTGCAGGTGTCGTCCACGCCGGCGGTGACGTAGCCGCCCGCCGCCAGCACGTCGACCACCTCGTGGCCCCGGCCCTTCCGGAGGCAGACCACGTCCGGGGCCAGCACGTCGAGAGCCCGGGCCGTCGCCTCCGGACCCCACTCGGCGTAGCCGTGCTCGAGCGCGTGCGTGAGGGTGAGGCGGTCCAGGGCATTGAAGTCCCGCCCGGCGTGGCGGCCGCGGAGGTACGAGGCCCGGGGGTTCACGGCCCTCACGTCGACACCCAGGACCGACACGGCGAAGTCCACGTCCGCCGGCCCGGCCACCGTGCCGCCGACCGGCGCCATGTAGATGAGGGTCCGGGCGCTTTCCACCTCGGGCCGCGGCAGGTCCACGACCGGAGGCCACACCATCTCGGTCCCCCGGTTGGCGCTGCTCGTGATCGGCGTACCGACGAGCAGGAGGAACACCAGCACCACGGCCGCCGAGACCGCCGGGGCGGCCCGCACCCCGGGTCGACCTGCAGTCACCACGAGGCCAACCATCGCCGGGAGGGGAAGCACCCACAGGGTGCGCCAGGCCACCGCATCGGCCTCACCGGCAGCATCCAGGACATCGAGCACCCCGGGGGCCAGGAAGGCCCCGAACACCACCACCGGCCCGGCCAGGAGCAGCATGCGCGACCCGCGGGAGCCCACCACCGCCCAGGCGGTCAGCGCTGCCACCAGGGCCACCAAGGCTGCCGGCCCTTCGCCGAACACCATCCTGATCATGGCGATCGGCTCCGTACCGCTGTCCAGGAACCGTCGTACGTCCAGGAAGCCGAGGACAGCGACAGCGTCGCCGAGCCTCTGCGGCGCGGCGAACAGGGCGTAGCACCCGGCCAGCAGGGCCGGAGCGGCAGCGGCCACCGAACGGGCGATGCGACGTGGCTCGCCGGCGTCCAGCGCCGTGGCGGCCACAGCGGCCAGCACCACCGGTGGGGCGACAAGCACCGACGAGGAGGTGAGGCCCAACCCGGCGACCACCCCGGCCGCCAGGGCCAGCAGGTGGCGTCGCAGTCCCGTCCGGCCGTAGGCGGCCCCGTGGTGCCAGAGGGTGGGAACGACCAGCAGCAGGAAGGCCGCCTTGCCCTGCCATGAACGGCCCGCGAAGAAGTTCCCGAACGACCCGTGCACGGCACCGTCCAGCATCAGGAACAGCGTCCCCGCCCATGTGGCGGCCGCCGCCGAGCGTGCACCCAGGCCCCGCAGGAGTCGCCAGGTGGCCAGCACGGCCAGCGCCGCGATCAACGGCCCGAACCCGAGGTGCGTGAGCGCCACGGCAGAAACCCGGCCGGCCGCAGCGGCGCTACCCAGCAGGGCCTCCACCGAGGTGGACAGGGCCGCCGGGCGCTCCACCGGGAGGACGTCGTCGCTGAAGATGGTGTCGCGATCCGGGAACACCGTGTCGTTGGCGGCCACCCACGCCGAACGGTTCACGACGAAGACGTCGTCGAGGTCGGGGCGGACCATCACAAGGGCAAGCAGGGCCGCCAGACCGGCCAGCACCAGCACCGAAACCGCTGCGGTACGCGAGGTGCGGTGCAGCGCGGCGCGGACGGTCGTGGCCGGTGTCGACCCCCCGTCCCGCACGGAGTACGCCGCGGCACCCAGGACACCCACCAGGGCCAACCAGGCCAGCGGCCACCAGAGGCCGTCGACCTGGACGAACGCCAGCACCGCCGCGGTGGCGAGGCCCAGCACCACCGGCGTCGGTGGTATCCGACCAGCGGAACCATGGCCCCCCACTGAGGCCCAGCCGCCCGTCGATCGGGCAAGGAGGACTGCGAGGACGACGGTCGCCAGCACCCACAGTCCGAACGCCGGGTCGCGGGTCAGACCGACCAGGCGGGCCAGATGGAACACCACCGTCCAGATGGCCAGCGCCCCGACCACCAGGTCCAGGGTCCGGTCCGACCCTCTGGCGATGCGTTCGCCGGCGTCGACGTGCAAGATCAGCCCACCGCCCTGGCCACCGCCTCGGCCACCGCCTCGCGATGGTCGCGGATGGCGACATCCCCCAGGGACCTCAGCACTGAGTTGTCCAGGGCCGAGTAGAGCGGCCGTCGGGCCGGCAGGGTGCCATCAAGACCAGGATCGGCGGTTCGTACCACGCAACCCGGGTCCAGCCCCGCAGCCGTCGCCACCTCACGGGCGAAGTCGTACCAGCTGGTGGGGCCTGCGTTGGTGGCATGAACCACCCCGGCGACCCGCTCGACCGCCAGATACCGCAGCACGGGTACGAGGTCGGCGATGAAGGTGGGGCAGGCCACCCGCTCATCGCCCATCCTCACCGGCCCGCCGATCCCCAGGGCGACGATGAGTCGCTCGACCATTCCGGGGGCGTCCGCAGGCTGCAACCAGCTGGTCCGCACCACGGTGGCCGACGGACCGGCCGCCGCCTCGCCGGCCAGTTTGACGGCCCCGTAGACGCTCAACGGGTCGGTCGGGTGGTCCTCGCCGTACGGCACCTCGGCCTTCCCGTCGAAGACGAAGTCGGTGGACAGCTGCACGAGGTGGGCGCCCACCGAGTCGGCAGCCTCCCGGAGGTAGCCGACCGCCGCTGCGTTGATCCGCTGCGCCCGCCGGGGATCTCCCTCGCAGCCGTCCACGTCGGTCCAGGCGGCGCAGTTCACCACCAGTGACGGCGTGCATGAGGCGATCGCAGCATGGACCGCCTCGCGGTCGGCCACGTTCAGGGCGGTCCGTGACAGCCCGAACACCGGTCCGTCGTCGGCGAACGCCCGGACCACCTCGCGGCCCAGGCGACCGGAGGCGCCGGTCACCAGGACCCTCACGATCCGTTCCCCAGCAACGGCTCCCACCAGTCGTCGTTGTCCCGGTACCAGGCCACGGTCGCCGCCAGCCCGTCGTCCAGGTCGTGGACAGGCACCCATCCCAGGGCACGGATCCGCCGGGTGTCCACCGAGTAGCGACGGTCGTGACCGGGGCGGTCGGCGACGTACTCGATGCTGGAGGAGTCCGCCCCACAGAGGCCCAGCAGGCGGTGCGTGAGGTCCAGGTTGTCAATCTCGTTGCCGGAACCCACGTTGTAGACCGTGCCGACCTCGCCGTCGGCCAGCACCAGCTCCAGGGCCGCGCAGTTGTCGTCCACATGGCACCAGTCGCGGACGTTGCCGCCGTCCCCGTAGAGCGGAACATGCCCGCCCCGCAGCAACCTGGTCACGAACAGCGGGATGACCTTCTCCGGGTACTGGAACCGGCCGTAGTTGTTGGTGGACCGTGTCACCACCACCGGCAAACCGTGGGTCCGGTGGTACGAGAGGGCGATCAGGTCGGAGGCGGCCTTGGACGCCGAGTAGGGCGAGCTGGGGGCCAGCGGGTCGCCCTCGGTGGACGAACCGTCCAGGATCGAGCCGTACACCTCGTCGGTGGAGACGTGCAGTACCCGATCGACCCCCACCTCCAGGGCCACCTGGCACACGGTCGCGGTGCCGGCACAGTTGGTGGTCACGAACCGGGCGGCATCGGAGATGGAGCGGTCCACGTGGCTCTCGGCGGCGAAGTGGACCACCGCATCGTGGCCAGCCATCGCATCTGCCAGGGCGGAGCCGTCGCAGACGTCGGCATGGACGAAGGCGTAGCCGGGTCGCCCCTCCAGGCCCACCAGGTTGGCGAGGTTGCCTGCGTACGTGAGGGAGTCGTAGACGGTGACATCGTCACCGCGGTCGACGGCGCGATGGACGAAGTTGGCACCGATGAAGCCGGCGCCGCCGGTGACGAGCAGGCGCACGTCAGCGCTCCCCGTACACCGGTCGCATGTCGTCGACGAGGTCGGCGCAGACCGGGTTGGCCATGTCGCGGGCCGAAAGGACCGGCTGGGCCACCCCCCAGTCGGCGCCGACGGCCGGATCGTCCCAGGCCACCCCCATCTCGTCGGCCGGGTCGTAGTAGCCGTCCACCAGGTAGGTGAGCGTCAGGTCGGTGACCGCCGCGAAGCCGTGGGCCACACCGGGCGGGATGTAGACGCCGCGGTGGCGTTGCGGTCCGTCACCACCCAGGTCCAGCCCGAGCGTCTCACCACGGGTGGGCGAGCCGACCCGCAGGTCGTGGAGGACCACCCGGGCACAGCCCGCCACCACGTACCAGTAGTCGGCCTGGTATCGGTGGTAGTGCAGTCCCACGAGGGCGCCGGCCGTCCGATCAGCCCGGTTGGACTGGACCATCGGAGGCGCGTCGGGCATCCACTCCTGCCGCCACGTCTCGACGAACAGGCCGCGCTCGTCACCGTGCACCACGGGATCCACCAGGACGACGTCGAGGATCTCGCTGGAGGCACGCACCTCAGCCATCGGTCCCGCCTCCCGGGCCACCGGAGGCCACGTCCACGACCGAGTGGTCGCCCAACAGCAGGGAGAGCCCGACCTCCTCCCCCGACACACCCGAGACCTCGGCCTCGCGGCCCAGCACCGAGGCCGTCAGGCGGTCCAGGCCGGTGACCGAGGCTCCCTCCATCAGCACCGAATGCTCCACGGTGGACTGCTCGATGCTGCAGTTCCCGCCCACTGCGACGTACGGGCCCACGGTGCTGTCGACGATCCGGGCCCCGGCGGCCACCACCACGGGGCCGACGAGGATGGAGTCCACCACCTCGGCTCCGTCGTCCACCACCACCCGATCGCCGTCCAGGCGGTCCAGGACGAGGCGGTTGCAGGCCAGAAGCGGGTCCTTCTTGCCGGTGTCGATCCACCAGCCATCCAGGACCCGGTGCTCGACGGCCTCGCCGGCGTCCAGCAGCCACTGGATGGCATCGGTGATCTCCAGCTCTCCCCTGGGTGACGGCCCGATGGCACGCACCGCCTCGTGGATCCGTGGCCCGAACAGGTAGACGCCCACGAGCGCCAGGTCCGACGGCGGTTCCGACGGCTTCTCGACCAGGGCTGAGATGGAACCGTCGGCGTCCAGTTCCGCCACCCCGAACGATGACGGGTCGTCCACGTGGGCCAGCAGCAGCCGGGCCGCGACGGACCCGTCGAAGCCTTCGACCACCTCGTCCAGGGAGTCCTCGAACATGTTGTCGCCCAGGTACATGGCGAACGGCTCGTCGCCCAGGAACGGCTCGGAGATGAGCACGGCATGGGCCAGGCCCAGAGGCGCCTCCTGGTCGATGTAGGTGACCGAAGCCCCCCAGCGGCTGCCATCGCCCACCGACGCCCGCACCTCGTCGCCGGTGTCACCGACGACGATGCCGATATCGGTGACGCCGACACCCACGAGGTCGGCGACCACGTAGTGGAGTATCGGAACGTTGGCGATCGGAACCAGCTGCTTGGCGCTGGTGTGGGTGAGCGGACGCAGGCGCCGTCCACTACCCCCCGACAGGATCAGACCCTTCACGCCGCCGAGGGTACCGGGCGCCCCCGGGCCGGATCCGCCGCTACGACGCGTGGCGCCACGTTCAGCGCCCCGCCGCCGAGGACAGGCCCACCAGGAAGACCAGCAGGGTGACCGCGACGGTCTGGGCATCGGCCCCACCCAGTGCGAACCCGGCCGCCACCTGTTCGAGGGCCTGCTGGTCGCCGTCGGCTGCGAAGTAGGCGGTGGTCACCTTCTCTGAACCCGTCACTTCCGGGGCGTCGACCGGGTTGGGGTCGCTCCCGGAGAGGTTCACGAGGAAGGCCACGACCCACACAGCGGCCCGCTGGAACTCGGCCGTGGTCATCTGCAGGTGGTCGGCGGCAGCCTCCACGGACGCGAGGTCCTCGACGGAGTAGGCGGAGGCGACGCGGTACTCGTCCACCTGGGGGTCCGGGAATGAGGACCCGGCGTCGGGCGGCCCGTAGACCACCCCGAACCAGTTGGAGCGGAGGCCGAACTCCCTGCGGAAGCGGTCACCGGAGACCACGAACCTGTTGCCGTCGCGGGCACGCAACTCCACCTCGACGGCGCGACCCCCATCGTCGCCGTACCCATCGCGTTCGATGACCTGGATCTCGTAGAGGGGTCCCAGGCCGAATGCGTCGGCCACACGGGTCGAATCCACCTCGTCGGTCCAGCGATGCACCGGATTGATGGACACGTCGTCCCCGGCATCAACCACGCCCACGAAGTCAGCCGTGATGGTATGGCCACCGGTGGAGGCCGAGAACTCCGTCCTGGACACGACGCCGTCCATCAGCCGGACCATGCCGGTCGTGGCGGCCACGGCGGCATCCGTCTCAGCGGTCTCGTGGTCCCAGCCGCTGCCACCACGACGACTCCGCCGCCCCGAATAGACCTGGCAGCGGATGGTGTCGCAGGTCTTGGCGTACTCGTAGCGGACCTCGGCCAGGGCGTACGAGCGGGCGGCCACCGCCTGGACCTCGAGGGCCTGGCGGCCGGCCCCGTCACCCATCGCGGCCCAGACCGATGGCATCTCGCTGGGCACCACCGAGCGCAGGTACTGCTCGATGGCAACCCAGTTCACGGTCCGCTGGCGCGCCCCGTAGCGCGCCGCCCGGATCTCGCCCCGATACCAGGTGGCCGACGTCGCCCCCTCGCAGAGCTGCAGGGTCTGATCCAGGCCGGCCTCCGCCTGGTCCACCAGGTCGAAGGCCATACCGTCGGCCGTCGACGCCACTCCCCCGGTCGAGTACGGCGTGGATCCGATCGGCCAGGCCGGGGCTATGCGGGCCACCGGACTGTTCAGCACTACCCCCGTGTCGGTGAAATCGCCACCGCAGGAGGAGCCCGAGTAGACGCGGTACCGGTCCATGTCACCGTCCAGCACGATGCGCACCACCTTGGCATCGACCACGGTCCACGGGCCCTGCAGGTCGCCGACCAGCAGGATGCCGTCGGACAGGTAGACGGTGGTCGGCTTGCTGTCGTGAGACAGGAGCCGCACGCCGATCTCCACATCGGGGACCACCATGGGCGTGGTGCCGCCGTAGTAGTGGTCGAGGATCTGGTCTCGTCCCCAGCCCTCGTCGATGGCATACCCCAGTGCCCCGTACTGGCCCATTCCACGGCCGTGTCCCCAACCCCGGCCGTCGACGACGACCGGGCCGTAGTCGATCGAGTAGATCGGCGGGGCGAAACGGCCGGGAATCCGCAGCTGCTGGCCGATGGACAACAGGTTCGGGTTGGTGATCCCGTTGGCGTCCATCAGCGCCGAAACGGTCACGCCCTGGGCGGCCGCGATCGCAGACAGGCTGTCGCCTGACACCACGGTCACGATGAGCGGCGGCAACGTGGAGGCCGGCGGCATCGAACCGGGGATGGTGAGCTGCTGGCCTACCGAGAGGCGGTCAGGATCCGTGATTCCGTTCTGGATCATCAGCGCCGAGACCGATACTCCATGCTCGGCTGCGATCGCAGACAGGCTGTCGCCGGATCGCACCGTGATGATGACAGGACCGGTGGGGGTGATCGGACGCGTCGCTCCCGGCACCTGGAGTTCCTGGCCCACGTGGACGGTGTCCGGATCGGTGATGTTGTTGGCCTCGATGAGCGCCGCCATGGTGACCCCGTACTCGGCCGCGATGGCCGAGAGGCTGTCGCCGCGCTGGACCACCACGACCATCGTGGGCAGGGTGGTGGGCGTTGCCCCGGCTCCGGGGATGACCAGCCGCTGGCCCATGTAGACCCGGTCCGGGTCGGTGATCCCGTTTGCGGCCATCAGGGCACTGACCGTGGTGCCGTGCTCGACGGCGATCGCCGAGAGGCTGTCGCCGGCCTCGACGGTCACGACCGTCTGGGCACCGGCCGGCACCGCTGTGACCAACAGCGTCGCCACGAGGGCCGCCACCACCAGAACCGACCTGATGGCGTCGGCATGCAGCGGTCGCGTCCGGCGGCGCGTTCTACGGCTGGGTTGAGGGTCCAAGTTGGTTACGTCCACGGGCTCGACGGACGTGCCGGAAGGCCCCGCTCCGCCCGGCGGTCAGTGTAGGAGTCCGGGCCGCCTGGCGAGGAGCACCGCCATCGCCACCATGGCGGTGACCACCGTGGCCAGCAGCGCCAACTCCACACGGAGGAAGAGGTCGCCGCCGAAGGCCAGCACCACCGGGAAGGCGCAGAGTCCGGCAAACCAGGCGAGGGCCATCCGACCCTGGCAGCGCTGGGCGATGAGCGCCTGGGCGAGGGCCAGGACGATCATCAGGACGGCGCTGGAGGCCGCCAGGAGGACCATGTCGCGACGTCCGACGGCGAACCCGGCACCGAAGGCCATCTCGACCACCAGGTGTCCGACCAGGGCGCAGGCGACGATCGCTGCCGCCCCCAGTGCCCCGACGAGGGCCAGGAGCCGGGCGAGGACATGGCGGAACTCCACCAGGCGCCCGTCGGCGGCCAGAGACGAGAGCTTGGGCAGCAGGGAGGCCTGCACGGCCTGGAAGAAGAACAGCGGCACCCGGGCAACCAGCAGGGCGTTCAGGAACCTTCCGGCCTCGTCGCCCTGATCCGGCCCGGCCAGGAGCTCGACAGCCAGCGGGCTGACGTTCAGCACGATCGCCGTGGAGACCGACGCCACCAGCAGGAACCCCATGGCCGGGGCCAGCGCTGCGAGCTCGGCGCGACGGCCCGACACGACGGCGTCCGGCACCGGCGCCGTGGCCATGGCCATGGCCGTGGCCGTGGCCGTGGCCGACTGTGATACCTCCGGTCCCCCGGCAGTTGCACCAGAGCGTCGGCCGGTCAGGGCGGCAGCCACTCCCAGGAAGGGTGCGCCACCGACGGCCAGCCCGTACACCGCCACGTCGTCGGTGAGAACCAGCGAACCGATCCCGACGAGCAGCAGGCGACCGATGCCGTCACCGATGAAGTAGCGGGCGTAGCCGCCGAAGCGGCCCAGGCCGGCCAGCACCCCACGTACCAGGTGTCCGGTCCCCAACCCGACGAGGACCAGGAGCAGTGCGACGAACAGGATGCCGTGTCCTGCGAAGAGGCTGTCCACGATCCACGGTGCGGCCACGACGGCGACCACCGCCAGGGCCAGTGCCAGGGAACCACCCAGGATCGCCGCCGGACGGACGACGGACCGCAGGCCATTGGCGGACCGGCCGGCGATGACGCGCGCCGTCTCCTGCTCCAGCGGCTGGAAGAACCCCGGACCCAGGAGGAAGCTGAGTGCCCAGAGCAGGCCGACGGGCGTATAGGCCTCGGCTCCGAGGTCCCGGGAGGCCAACGCTATGAACGTGTATGCGGCCAGGCCGTTGACCACGAGGCCACCGCCGACAGCGACCGTGCCCTCGGGTAGCCGGTCCAGTATCCGCATCAGCATCTGTCGGGATCTCCAGGCATCCGGTCGGGCGGTCAGCGACCGATGCCAACGAAACCGACGCCCAGGTCGCGCCACGGGCCCGGGTCCAGCAGGTTCCGGGCATCGACCACGGCTCGGCCGGCCATGGCCGCCACGGCGTCGGCCGGGACCACCTGGGTGAACTCGGGCCACTCCGTCAGGACCAGCAGGACGTCGGCTCCGGCGCAGGCCTCCAACGGGCCTTCGGCCACCACCACGCCTGCGGGCACCGGACCACGACGGTCCCGGACCGTCGGGTCGTGTGCGGTGACCGATGCTCCAGCGGCCAGGAGTCGATCCACGATCTCGAGTGCTGGCGAGTCCCGCAGGTCGTCGGTTCCTGCCTTGAAGGTGAGGCCCCAGACACCCACGGACCGACCGGCCAGGTCGCCGCCGACGGCCCGACGGACCTTGTCCACTATCCGGTCGAACTGCTGGCGGTTCACCCGGATGGCACTGTCCAGGAACTCGAAGTCGTAACCCGCCCGGCCCGCCTGGTGGATGAGCGCCCGGGAGTCCTTGGGGAAGCAGCTCCCGCCCCATCCCGGACCCGGCCTGAGGTGGCTGGCTCCTATGCGGCTGTCGTAGCCGAGCGCCAGCACGACGTCGTCGATGTCGGCGCCGACGCCCTCGCAGACGGCGGCTATGGCGTTGGCGAACGAGAGCTTGGTCACCAGGAAGGCGTTGGCGGCGTACTTGATGGTCTCGGCCGACGCCGGGTCGGTGAGGACCATCGGGGCGTCGATCCCGTCGTAGAGGGCCCGCAGTATCCCGGTGGCGTTCTCGTCGTCGCTGCCGATGACGATCCGGTCAGGTCCCAGGAAGTCGGCCACGGCGGAGCCCTCCCGCAGGAACTCCGGGTTGGACACCACCGACACGTCGTCGCGACCGATGATCCCGGAGACCACGGCTGTGGTCCCGACCGGCACCGTGGACTTGTTCACGACGACCGCCCCGGCGGCAAGGGACGCACCGATGGTCGCGGCGGCGGCCTCCACGTACGAGAGGTCCACGGAACCGTCCGGGGCGTGCGGGGTGGGGAGGCACAGGAACACCACCTGCCGGTCGACGACCGAACCGGAAACGTCGGACGTGAACCCCAGGCGGTCGGCCGCCAGTTCCTCGGCAACCAGGTCGGGCAGGCCTGCCTCGACTATCGACACCTCGCCCGCCTTCAGGCGTTCCACCTTGTCGAGGTCCACGTCGGCGCAGAGCACGTCGTGGCCGAGGTGGGCCAGGCAGGCGCCGGTGGTCAGGCCGACGTAGCCGGTACCGATTATCGCCAGTCGGGCCATGACGGCGAGTCTCGCATGGTGCGACGGAAACCCCGACGCCGCAACGTCGGACCCGTGGTGCGACCGTCGGGTCGCAGCCGGGTCAACCCTCGGGCGGTGCGGTCACCTTCGGCATGCAGAGCCCGTCCAGTTCGGCGATCTGGACGCGGTCACGGTTCTCCCACGTCACCTCGAGCGACGGGTCACGCTGCAACCGGTACTCGCGGAACGACATGTCCATGGCGTCGAAGGCCACCAGGCGACCGGAGAGGCTGTCGCCCAGGCCCAGGATCAGCTTGATGGCCTCGAGGGCCTGGATGGATCCCACGATGCCGGGCAGCACGCCGAGCACGCCTGCCTCCGCGCAGCTGGGTGCGAACTCGGCGGGCGGCGCCTCCGGGAGCATGTCCCGGTAGGTGACGCCGTTGCGGGGGTCGAACACCGTGACCTGGCCCTCGAACCGGAAGATCGAGCCGTGCACCACGGGGATGCCCAACTTCACCGTGGCGTCGTTGAGCAGGTAGCGGCTGGGGAAGTTGTCGGCGCCATCCACCACGACGTCGTACCCGTCGAGGATCTCCATGATGTTGTCGGCGCCCAGTCGCACGTCGTAGGTGAGGACGTCCACGTCCGGGTTCAGCGCGGTGAGGGTCTTCTTGGCCGAGTCGACCTTCCGGTCGCCTATGCGGTCCAGGTTGTGGAGGATCTGGCGCTGCAGGTTCGACTCGTCCACGACGTCCATGTCGACGATGCCCAGCCTGCCGACACCGGCGGCGGCCAGGTACATGGCCGCGGGCGAACCGAGGCCGCCGGCCCCCAGCAGGAGGACGCTGGCGTCCAGCAGCTTGAGCTGGCCCTCCTCCCCCACCTCGGGGAGGAGCAGGTGCCGCTGGTAGCGGTTGCGCTGCTCGGCGCTGAGGGTGCGCGGCGTACGCCACTCGCGGCCCTCGTCCTTCCAGCGGTTGAAGCCACCGTCCATCGAGACCACGTTGGAGTAGCCGAGCTGCTGGAGCGTGTCGGCGGCGAAGGCCGAGCGGACGCCGCCTGCGCACATGACGACGATCGGCAGGTCGCGGTCGGTCACCCGGTTCTCGATGCCGGACTCCAGGTTCCCCCGGGGGATGTGCATCGAGTCGGGGATGGCCCCCTGCTCGAACTCGTCCGGCTCGCGGACGTCGAGGAGGAGGTGGCCGTCGGCCAGCAGGGCCTCGGCCCCGGCCGGATCGGTCTCGGTGATGCGCGAACGGGCATCGGCAAGGAGGTCTCGGAATGTCGCCATGCGGGAAAGCCTACTGACTTGGTCGGGATTCAACCACCGTCGGCAGCAGGCCGGCCGACGATGCGCGGCAGCACCTCGCTGATCGACCCCCGCACGTTCACGGCTGCCAGGTGGTCCATCTCGGTCGGCGAGCCGTTCACCAACACGACGACGGCGCCGTGGTCGACGGCCTCAGGGACCATCAGGGCCACCGGGTAGACGCCCAGCGTGGAGCCCACGGCGAGCAGGACGTCGCATTGGCGGGCCGCCGCCAGGGAGCGTTCCATGTCACCCTCGAAGAGGCCCTGGCCGAAGCTCACGGTGGCGGACTTGAGGAGGCCACCGCAGTCCCCGCAGTGGGGGTCCAGGTCGCCTGCCCGGACCCGGTCCAGGACGACGTCGATGTCGGCACGCCAGTCGCACCCGAGGCACATCGCCCGGCGCACGGTTCCGTGGACCTCCACGACGAGGGCGGGGTCGGTTCCGGCCAGCACGTGCAGGCCATCCACGTTCTGGGTTACCAGGGTGTGGAGGCGGCCGCCGACCTCCAGCGGGAGGAGGGCCCTGTGCCCGTCGTTGGGTTCTACGCCGTCCCACATTCCGCCATGGGCGAGGACGTCCCAGCGGGCCCTGCGAACACCCGGATCGGCCATGAAGTAGCGGATGTCCGATGCCTTCTCGGCCTCCGGGTTCTTCGTCCAGACACCCTCAGGTCCCCGGAAGTCGGGGATGCCGCTGTCGGTCGATATTCCCGCCCCGGTCAGCACCGTGACGGAACCGGCACCAGCGACCAGGGCTGCCGCTGCCAGGACCGCCGCCTCCAGCTCTCCGGCTGGCGGCACTCCCTGCTCGTCCATCGCCGGAGCCTCGCAGGACGCGGCATGCAGCGCCACAGCGGACTGTCACCACCGACGACCCGGCACGACGGATCCGACGCCTCGCCCTGACCCTCGTGCAGCTAGGCGAGGACCGCGAGGCCACCGCCAGGCAGCTCCGGGAATGGCGGTTCGACACCGGGCTGTGCGACACCGCCGCCGGCTGGGCCGGGAACATCCGGCACCGCCTCGCCGCCCCACCATCGGGCACGGCCGAACCATCGGCCACCCGGGACCCTGGAGAACGCCCGGCGCTGGACGGCGCCGCCTGAGCCCACGGTCGCCGCGACCTGCTACCGGCACCCCTCCGGACACAGGTCAGACGGCACCGCCCGGACCGACACCCGACCCCTCCCTCGGGCCGACCACCGGGCGGCACGATGCCGACGCCTAGTTCAGCCCCCGGGGGTGAACGAGCAGGCCAGGTCCACCAGGAGGCGGACGCCGAAGCCGGTACCGCCCCGCGTGGCCTCGGAGTCGTCGCCGTCGGCGAAGGCCGGACCGGCGATGTCCAGGTGGGCCCACGGGATCCCGTCGGCCACGAACTCGCCGAGGATGAGGCCAGCGGTGATGGCCCCGCCGTGGGGACCACCGATGTTCTTCATGTCGGCAACCGGCGAATCCACCATGCGCCTGTAGTCGGCGGGAAGCGGCAGCCGCCAGACGCGCTCGCCGGTACGGGCCGAGGCGCCCTCCACCTGGGCCAGGAAGCCGTCGTCACGACCCATGAGGCCAGCGATCCGTGGACCGAGGGCCACCATGCAGGCGCCGGTGAGGGTGGCCAGGTCGACAATGGCGTCCGGCTTCGCCTCCGATGCCATGGAGAGGGCGTCGGCCAGCACCAGGCGACCCTCGGCGTCGGTGTTCAGGACCTCTATGGTCTTCCCGTTGCGGATCGTGAGCACGTCACCGGGACGGGTGGCGTCGCCGCCGAGCATGTTGTCGGTCATCGGCAGGTACGCCCGCACCCGACAGCGCGGCGCCAGCACCGGCAGCACCGACATGGCCCCGACCACGGCCGCAGCACCACCCATGTCCATCTTCATGTCCATCATGCCCACGCCGGACTTGATGGACAGGCCGCCGGAATCGAAGGTGAGCCCCTTGCCCACGAGCGCCAGCGTTCCCTTCGGGCGCCCCCTCGGCGTGTAGGTGAGTTCCACGAACCGGGGCGGCTGGGTGGAGCCACGGCTGACGCCCAGCAGGCCACCCAGACGGGCCCGCTTTATCGCCGCCTCGTCCATGACCTTCACCGTGAGGCCGCTGTCGCGTGCCATCCGGCGAACCCGGTTGGCGAACTTCGGAGGCGTAAGGCTGCCACCGGGTTCGTTAACCAGGTCTCGGGCCAGCTTCACGCCCTCGACCACCACCATGGCCTGGTCCACAGCGGTACGCACCCCGGCCGCGGTGCTGCCAACGAGGGTCACCTTCGCCAGGCGGTCCTCGTCCTTCGTGGACTTGTACCCGAACCTGTAGAGAGCCAGGGCCGTACCCTCCACCACCGCCCGGGCCGCCTCTGGCCCTGGGACGCCGTCCGTCACCGAAGCCAGGTCCAGCGCCAGCGAACGTCGACCCCTGACCGCCCTGGCCAGGGTCGCCGATGCCCGCCTCAGGCCGGCCGGGTCGACCCCGTCGGCCGGACCCAGGCCCACGGCCACCACCAGGCGGCCCTCGGCTGGAACCACCTGCACCTGGTCGGCCCCGGCAGTGAACCCCAGGCGACCAAGGTCACCGCTGTCCAGGCCAGCAGGAAGCGGCCCGTCCCCGGTCAGGGCCTCGACGGTGAGACCGTGGGCCACGACCTCGGCACGGGCCGGAGCCCTACGGGCGGTGGAGAACTGGATTGGCATACGGGTTCCTCCCATTGCGATCTGTCACGGTCCTGTCGGCCCCGGGAGCTGTAGGCCCGGTCAACCCCGACCGGGGGACGACCCGTCCGGCACCGAGCGGGTGGCGAGCGAGACCCCCTCCTGCCAGCGCGCCAACGTCCACACCAGGTCCGACAGCCGGTTCAGGTACGGCACCACGGAGGATCCCTCGGCGGCAACCGAAAGCGAGGAGCGTTCCGCCCGTCGGCACACCGTGCGGGCCACGTCGAGACGGGCCGACACCTCGTCCTCCCCGGGAACCACGAACTCCGTGGGCAGCTCGAAACGACCCGAAACGTCGTCTATGAGGCCCTCCAGGCGCTCCACCATCCCGGGCGTGGAGAGCGAACCCGACTCGACCAGCAGGTCCAGCCGGTCGGGGTTGCAGGCCAGCTCGGCCATGACCAGCCAGAGGTCGCGTTCCAGGCCCACGAGGATCTCGGCCAGCTCGCCCGTGGCGGCCGCACGGGCCAGGCCCAGGAATGCCTGGAGCTCGTCCACGTCGCCGTAGGCGGTCGGCCTCTGGGAGTCCTTGGCCACCCGTCCGCCATGGAACAGCCCGGTCGTGCCGTCGTCACCCTTGCGCGTGTAGACCTTCATCGCCGCTCCGAGACCGTCGTCAGGCCGCGGATCCTATCCGTGGGTAGTCCGGCAGGCCCGACCCCGGAGGACGGAGGGCCGCCTCTCAAGCCAGGGCCGCCCTGGCCACGAGGTCCATTCCGAAGGCGGTCAGGATGGCCAGGTACAGGAGGCCGGTTGCAGCCATCACCGCCGCGTACTGGCGTTCGGCGAGCGCCGCCCGGGTGGCTACCACCAGGCCGAGGGTGGACACCGTGCAGGCCACCCAGAACCAGCCCAGCAGGCCGTTGTAGCCATCGGGGATGGACCCGTCCAGCACCGAGAGCATCCCCGTCGGCCAGAGCAGGACGAGCAGCTCGAACGGCCAGACCAGGCCCGTCCAGGTGACCAGCTCCATGAGCGGTCCACGGGCCAGCCCGGGCTGCACCAGGTACCAGTGCCCGAGCAGCATCGCGCTGGTGACCGCTCCCAGGAAGAGGGAGCCGACCAGCGTCCGGGCCACGGCCAGCAGGGCCGGGTCGCCTGCGACCATTCCACCTGCCACCAGGCCGACCAGGCCCACGACCGGCGCAACGAGGTCCAGCCACGGGGGGAACTCGGGCACGGCGTCGTCGTAGTCGACCCGGTCGCGGTCGACGCCGGTCATGGCCGCCACCCTCGCCGTCCGGCGTTCCTCCACCCCACGCTGGCCCGCCACCCCGGCCCGGCGGCGCAGGACCGAGACGACCATGGCCACGACCGTGGCGACCACCACGGCCACAGCCGAGGCGTCCCTGACGGGAACCGGATCGAGAGCCAGGCCCACCACCACGCCGCCAGCGGCCATGAGGCCGAACGTGATCCGGATCGTCCAGCCGTAGCCGATGCCGACCTCACGGCGGCGCCCCGTCAACCACATGAAGAACAGCCCACCGACCGCCCACTGGAGCAAGAAGGTGGCTGCGTCGAGGTCGATCACGCCCGGCCCGGAAGCATCCGAAGGCTCAACCGTCGACCACGGCGAGGCCATGGTCGATCCGGTTCATGGCGTCGGGCCCGTCGACGGTGGCCACCACGATGTCCTCCAGCCGGGCGCCCCAGAGATCCGGCACGTAGATGCCCGGCTCGACCGAGAAGGCATGACCGGCCACCAGCGGCAGTTCGTTGCCCGCCACGATGTTCGGGTGCTCATGGGCCTCCACGCCGATCCCGTGACCCGTCCGGTGCACGAAGAACTCCCCGTAGCCGGCGTCGTCGATGACCCCTCGCGCCGCCGCGTCCACGTCCTCGCACGGCGTACCCACGGTGGCCGCCGCCACGCCCGCCGAATGCGAATCGTGGAGCACCGTGTAGAGCTCGGCGAAGCCCGACGGTGGCTCGCCCACGTGTACGCAGCGTGTGATGTCCGAGCAGTAGCCGACGTCGTCCGGCCCCGCCATGGTGCCGCCGATGTCGAACAGCACGCCCTCGCCCTCGCGTATGACGCGCTCGCCGGGTTCATGGTGGGGGCTGGCCGCATTGGGCCCTGAGGCCACGATCACGAAGTTCACCCTGTGGTGGCCCTCATCCAGGATCCGCCGGCCGATCTGGGCCGCCACGTCAGCCTCGGTCCTCCCGACCAGGGCCACCTTGCCGGCCTGGACGTCGGCGAGGATCCGGTCCACCGCCGCACCCGCCCGGCGTAGTGCCTCCACCTCGGCCGTGTCCTTCACCATGCGGATCGGAGCGGTGACCTCAGAGGCACGACGCAACCCCAACCCCGGGCATGCCGACGCCAGGTCCACCACGAATCCGGCCCAGGTCTGGTCCCCGATGGCCGCCGTGGTCGAGGCACCCACCAGGTCGGCCACGATGGCGATCGGGTCCTCGCCGTCGCGCCAGGTGACCATCTCGAACACCTCGTGACGCTCGACGACCCGGGGCGCCTCCAGGTACGGAACCACCAGGTGGACGTCACCGTCGCGCGGCACGACCAGCATGGTGAGACGCTCCAACGGCATGGCCTCGTAGCCGCAGAAGTAGGGCAGGTCGGCGCCGAGCGATAGTAGGAGGACGTCGACCCCGAGGCCGGCCATGGACTCCCGGGCCCTTTCGATGCGCTGGCTGAACACGGCGACAGGCTATGGGGACGGAAGGCGGCGGGAGACGACGGGCCGGTCAGGCCGGACGTGCCGTCAGGGCGACCTGCACCGGCCGGTCGACAACGGGTGCGACACCCACGGCGTCCGCCGCCTGTCGGGCGTGGTAGCTGGACCTGGTCAGCGGCCCGGCCTCCACGTGGCCGATCCCCGACGCCATCCCGACCTGCGCCCAACGGTCGAACGTGGCGGGCTCCACCCAGCGGTCCACCTCCAGGTGGCTGGTGGTGGGCCGCAGGTACTGGCCGATGGTGACGATGTCGCAGCCCACGGCGGCAAGGTCCGCCAGACAGCCATCCACCTCATCGTCTGTCTCCCCGAGGCCCACGATGATCGACGACTTCGTGGCCAGGCCTGCAGCCCCGGCCCGGGCCAGCACCGAGAGGCTCCGAGCGTAGGACGCCGACGGCCGGACCCTGCGCTGGAGGCGGGCCACCGTCTCGATGTTGTGGTTCAACACCTCCGGGCGGGCGTCGAACACCGTCTGGAGGGCGTCGGGATCCCCCTTGCAGTCGGGGATGAGCACCTCGACGTCGGTATCGGGGTTTCGCTCCCGGATAGCGGCGATGGTCGCCACGAACGCGGCCGCACCACCGTCAGGCAGGTCGTCACGGGCCACCGCCGTGACGACGGCGTGCCGCAGCCCCATGTCGGCCACCGCCTCGGCGACGCGCCGGGGCTCGTCCGGGTCCAGGCCGTCAGGGCGCCGGGTGTCGACCAGGCAGAAGCCGCATGCCCGGGTGCACCGCCCACCGTTGATCATGAAGGTGGCCGTTCCGTCGTTCCAGCAGTCGAACACGTTCGGGCACCCGGCCTCCTCGCAGACCGTGGTGAGCCGCTGCGAGCGCATCATCGACTTCAGGCGGAGGTACTCCGGGCCGGTCTCCAACGGCACCCGCATCCACTCCGGCTTGCGACCCACCGGTGGTCGGGTGCCCGCCCCCTCACCACGACTGAATGCGCTCAGGTCCCCTGTGCGGTCCGCCCAGGCCACGTCGGCCCGCTCCACCGGGCCGTCGGCCCAGCGCCCGGCCGCCCGCTCGGCAACCAGGTCGACGACCTGGCGCATGGTGGCGTGGATCCCCTCGGCCGCCAACGAGGTGACCCCGTATCCGGTGATCCCGCACGGCACCATCCGATCGAAGAAGGCCAGGTCAGGGTCCACGTTGAGGGCGAAGCCGTGCATCGTGTGACTCCGGGTGAGCTTCACCCCGATGGCCGCCACCTTCCGGGGCCGGGGCCCGTCCGGCTCCACCCACACGCCGGGGAACTGCCGGAGGCGCCCCACATCAGCCAGGCCCAGGTCCCGACAGACGTCCATGACGAGGTCCTCCACGGAACGCACGTAGGCCACCGTGTCGGCCATGCCCCCGCCCCTCTTGCCCGGGAGGTGGAGCAGCGGGTAGCCGACCAGTTGGCCGGGGCCGTGGAAGGTGATGTCACCTCCGCGATCCGCCTGCTCGAGGTCGGCCCCGACCTCGTCGGGCGCCAGCAGCAGGTTGTCCATCGAGGCCCGCACTCCGAGCGTGTACACGGCATGGTGCTCGAGCAGCAGCAGGTGGTCCTGGAGCCCGGGAACCGACCCGGCGTGGGAGTGCATGCGCTGCTGCACCGCCAGGGCGTCGCGGTACCGGACTCGCCCCAGCCACCTGATCCGGAACGGCCGGGAACCTCGACCCGTCGTCACGCCCCGTCGGCCTCGTCCGCCCAGCGGGCGGCCCAGTCGGTGGTCTCCAGGATCCGCTTCATCTCCTGCAGGAAGGCCGCCGCGTACGCCCCGTCGAACGCCCGGTGGTCCCAGGCCAGGGCCAGGATGCCGAGGGGCCTCACCCCGATGGACTCGACACCGTCCGCGTCCACGACCACCGCCGGCTTCCGGGCAATCCCGTCGGTGGACAGGATCGCCACCTGCGGCTGGTTGATGATCGGAAACTGGAAGAGCGTGCCGTACTGGCCCGGGTTGGTGACGGTGAAGGTCCCACCGGCCAGGTCGTCGGGGACCAGCCTGCGATCCCGCGCACGACCGGCTACCTCGTGGATGGACCTGGCCAGGTCCCGGATCGACAGGTCACCCACCTTGCGGACCACCGGCGCCACCAGACCCTCGAAACCGAGGTCGACGGCCACCGCCAGGTTCACGTCGCCGTGCACGATCAGCTCGTCGTCGCCGACGCTGGCGTTGAGACGGGGGAAGGCGACCAGCGCCTCGGCCAGCGCCGTCACTATGAACGGCAGGTACGTGAGGCTGGAACCCTCGGCGGCCCGCCAGGCGTCCTTCTCGACGTACCGCAGGCGATCCACGGCGTCGAAGTCGACCTCCATGGCCGTCAGGACGTGTGGGGAGGTGGCCTTGGACCCCACCATGTGCCTGGCCGTGGCCTTCCGGATGCCGTTGAAGGGTTCGGCCCGGCCGGGATTGTCGCGTAGGAACTGCTCAACGTCCCGGCGGGTGAGGCGGCCGCCGAGCCCGGTTCCGCTGACCCGTGCCGGGTCCAGGCCGTGTTCGGCCAGCAACCGCCGAACCACCGGCGAGAGGAGACGGCCGGAAGCCCGCCCTCCCTGCACACCTACTTCTCGGGTCGCAGTCGGACCACCAGTGCCAGCCGGTGTCGGCGGCGTGCCGGCCGAAGACGTAGCGCCAGATGCGTCGGCCGGTGCGTCGTCGGCAACGGCGGGAGTGGCGGAGGCCGATGCAGGGGCGACGGAGGAGGAATCGGCGGGTTCGATGCGGCAGAGGAGGGCGCCGACGGCGACGGTGGCCCCTTCGGGGGCGATGATCTCGACCAGCACACCGCCCAGCGGCGATGGCACCTCGGAATCGACCTTCTCGGTCGAGACCTCGTAGAGCGGAGCGTCGGCCGGCACCGTCTCGCCGACGCCGAAGAACCAGCGGGTGATGGTTCCCTCCGTGACCGTCTCACCTAGTTGCGGGAGGAGGACGTCTGCCATCGGATCAGCCGTGGAGTGCCCGGCCGGTGAGGGCCATCACCGTCTCGCCGAAGAGCTCGCTGAGGGTCGGGTGGGGCTGGATGAACTCCGCCACCTCGTCAACCGTGGCCTCCCAGTTGACCGCCAGGTAGGCCTGCCCCAACTGCTCGGTGACCCACGGTCCGACCATGTGGACGCCCAGGAGCCGGCCCGCCCGGCCGTCGGCGTCCTTCGCTGCCACAACCTTCACCAGGCCGTCCACGTCGCCGAGGATCATGGCCCGACCGTTTCCGGCGAACCGGTGGCTGCTGACCACCACGTCGTGGCCGGCCTCGATGGCCGCGGCCTCGGTGAGCCCCGCGAACGCCACCTCGGGATGGCTGTAGATGCACCACGGCACGGTCGTCGGGTCGATCGGCGTCGGCGACTCGCCGAGCAGGTCCTTCACGACGAACATCCCCTCGGCGAAGCCGACGTGGGCCAGCTGGGGGGTGGCCACCACGTCGCCCACCGCGTACACGCCCGGCTCGCTGGTCCGGAGGCGGTCGTCCACCTCGACGAAGCCCCGCTCGTCGACCACCACCCGGGTGCCTATCAGGCCGGCCGAGTCGCCCCGGGGGCGTCGGCCCACGGCCACCACCACGAGGTCCACCTCGACGGTGGAGTCGGCGCCGAACCTGACCGTCGTTCCGCCGTCGACCGGGTCGTGGCCGTGGACAGGTACCCCCGAGTGCACGTCGATCCGGCGCCGCCTGAAGGAGCGCCGGACCGCCTTGGCCACGTCGGCGTCGCAGCCAGGGAGGATCTCCGGCGCCACCTCCAGCAGGGTGACCGCCGAGCCGTAGTCGGCCAGCATGGAGGCGAACTCGCATCCGATGGCCCCGCCCCCGATGACCGCCACCCGGTCCGGGACCTCGTCGATGGAGAGCAACTCGTCGCTGGTGACCACCAGCTCGCCGTCGATGTCGAATCCGGGAATGGTCCGCGGTGACGAACCGGTGGCCAGGACCACGTGGTCGGCCGCGACCACGATCGAACCGTCGGAACCGTCGACGGTGACCACGTGGTCGACGCCGAGGCGGCCCGTGCCGTCGTAGACGGTGACGTCCCGTCCGGCCAGCAGCGAGCACAGCCCCTTGACCAGGCCGTCGATGACCTTCTGCTTGCGCACCTGGCTGACCGCCAGGTCCACCGTCGGCTCGTCGCCACCGGTCGCCACGCCGAACTCGGCGGCCCCGCGCACCGTCCGCAGCACCGAGGCGGTCTCCAGGAGTTCCTTGGCCGGAATACAGCCGACGTGGAGGCATGTGCCGCCGAGGCTGCGCTCCTCGATGAGGCCGACATCGAGGCCGGCGGCCGCCCCGTAGAGGGCCGCGGCGTAGCCGGCCGGACCGCCGCCGACCACGACCAGGTCGTGCCGGACGGTCACGGGGCCATCACAACCTGCACGGTGAAAGCCAGGAGCAGGACCATCCCGCAGGCCAGCGCCGAGATGATGAGGGTGCGCGTGCTCACGTCGCCGACGGTATCCCGCTTAGGGTCGCGCCATGCCACGAGGCCGCCTTGCGCCGCTGGCGATCGTGGCGGTGCTCGCCGCCAGTTGCAGCGCCTCATCCGCCCCTACGTCCGAGGCGGCCGGCACCACCCCACCGACCACGGTGGCACCGACTGCGACCCCCGGGTACGACGACGGTGGCTCAGGCGACGACGGATCCGGGACCGATCCGGCCGACGTCGTAGCGTCAGCTGCGGCGGCCGGGGCGGACACGGAGCCGTCGTGGACGGACACGCTGACGGCCGAGGCTGCCCAGGTACCCGAGGTGCTGGCGTTCGAGGTGGCCCTCATCGGCGGCGGCACGCTCCACGGTGCCGACCTGGCCGGCGAGGACGTCCTGTTCTGGTTCTGGGCCCCCACCTGAGCGACATGCCGCAGAGAGGCCTCGGCGGTCGCCGAGCTCAGCCGCCGACCGGACATCACGGTTATCGGCGTGTCTGCCATCGGCCCGGACGCCGACCCGGAGCGGTCGGCGTCCATCCTCCGGGAGTGGGGCATCGCCGAGTTCCCGCACATCGCCGACGACGGGCGGGTCGGGGTCCTCTTCGACGTCTTCGGGACCCCGGGCATGGCCGTGGTCACCGCGGACGGCTCGGTGGCCTCCCGTACCGGCGACCCGGGACCGGACGGCTACGACGACCTGATCGAGGCCGCCCGGGCCATGGACGCCTGACCGCCGCCGGCGCGGGCATCCCCAGCGGCTGGCCCCGTATCCTGACTAGACCCTATTCACTTGAGGAGCCCCGATGTCCGGGAAGACCCTGAGCCAGAAGGTCTGGGACCGCCACGTGGTGCGGTCGGCCGACGGCGAGCCCGACCTGCTCTTCGTCGACCTGCACCTGGTCCACGAGGTCACCTCACCACAGGCCTTCGACGGCCTCCGCATGGCCGGCCGCACGGTCCGCCACCCCGAGCTGACGGTGGCCACCGAGGACCACAATGTGCCTACCGTCGACATCGACCAGCCGATCGCCGACCCCGTCAGCCGCATCCAGATCCAGACACTGCGGTCCAACTGCGACGAGTTCGGCGTGCGCCTATACCCGATGGGCGATCCCGGCCAGGGAATCGTGCACGTCATCGGCCCGGAGAAGGGCCTGACGCTTCCAGGCATGACCGTCGTGTGCGGCGACAGCCACACGAGCACCCACGGGGCCTTCGGCGCCCTGGCCTTCGGCATCGGAACCAGCGAGGTGGAACACGTGCTGGCCACCCAGTCGCTCCCCCAGCAGCGACCGGGCACGTTGGCGGTGACGGTGGACGGCACCCTGCCCGAGGGTTCCACGGCCAAGGACGTGATCCTGGCCGTCATCGGGCGCCTCGGCACCGGCGGCGGGATCGGCTCGATCATCGAGTACCGCGGCGAGGTCATCCGGAGCCTCTCCATGGAGGGCCGTATGACCGTCTGCAACATGTCGATCGAGGCCGGAGCCAGGGCCGGGCTGATCGCCCCGGACGACACGACCTTCGAGTACCTGCAGGGTCGGGACCACGCCCCATCGGGTTCGGACTGGGACGCCGCGGTTGCCGACTGGCTGACCCTTGCCACCGATGACGACGCCGTCTTCGACCGGGAAATCGTCCTGGACGGCGCCGACATCGTCCCCCACGTGTCCTGGGGGACGAACCCCGGCCAGGTGATGCGTATGGACTCGCCGATCCCAGACCCCGATTCGTTCGAGGAGCCCAGCCAGCGGGAGGCCGCAAGCCGGGCACTGGACTACATGGGCCTGACCGCCGGCACCCACATACGCGACGTGGCCGTCGACACCGTGTTCATCGGTTCGTGCACCAACGGTCGGATCGAGGACCTCAGGGCGGTGGCCGACGTCGCCAGGGGCCGTCGGGTGGCCGACGGCATGCGAACCCTGGTCGTTCCGGGATCGTGGGCCGTCAAGGCCGAGGCCGAGGCCGAGGGCCTTTCCGAGGTGTTCATCGAAGCCGGTTTCGACTGGCGGGAACCCGGGTGCTCCATGTGCCTGGCCATGAACCCCGACAAGCTCGCCGCCGGCGAGCGGTGCGCCAGCACCAGCAACCGGAATTTCGAGGGCCGCCAGGGCCGCGGCGGTCGCACCCACCTCGTCTCGCCCGCCGTGGCCGCCGCCACCGCCATCGCCGGCAGGTTCGCCACGCCGGCCGACCTGGACTGAGGAGCATCATGGAAGCCGTACAGATCGTCTCGGGCACGGCGGCGCCACTGCGTCGCTCGGACGTCGACACCGACCAGATCATCCCCAGCGACTGGCTGAAGCGCGTGGAACGCACCGGCTTCGAGAAGGGCCTCTTCTCGGAATGGCGCGACGACCGCAACTTCGTCCTGAACGACGAGCGCTACACCGACGCCGTGGTGCTCGTGGCCGGCCCCAACTTCGGCACCGGCTCGTCACGCGAGCACGCAGTGTGGGCCATCCAGCAGTACGGGTTCGGCGCCGTGGTGTCGCCGCGGTTCGCCGACATCTTCAGGAACAACTGCACCAAGAACGGCCTGGTACCCGTGCAGGTGACCCCCGAGGTGGGAGAGGCGCTGCTGGACGCCGTGGAGGCCGACCCCGACCTGGTGGTCACCGTGGACGTGGCCAACCTGACGTTGGAAGCTCTCGACGCCGGAATCTCCTGCTCGTTCCCGATGGACTCTGCCACCCGTGAGCGGTACCTGGAAGGACTGGACGACATCGGGATCTCGCTACGCCACGAGGACGACATCGCCGGCTTCGAGGCCACCCGACCGGCCTGGATGCCAACCACGGCATGACGGCGGCCTGACCCCGATGCGACGAAGCCCGCGCCACCGGCTGGCCGGCGCGGTACTGGCCACCCTGGCCACCCTGGCCGCCGGATGCGGCTCGGACACCGGAGAACTCGGCCGTTCGGGTGAGCCGAGGGTGGTGTCCACCACCGGCCCAACGACGACCGGGGTGGTGGACGTGTCGGGCACCGAGCTGACCGCCGGCCTGGTTCCGTTCACGGCGTGCGACGACCTGCTCAGGCACCTCCAGGCTGAGGCGGTAGAGCGGGTCGGCCCGTACGGCCTGGGCGGTGGCTGGTTCGGCGGTCCCGTCATGCTCGAGATGGCCGAGATGACGACCACGGTCATGGCGGGAGACGACGGTGGCATATCAGCCCCCGCTGGGGGCATCGCCCGCTCCATGGAGGAGGGCGTCGACTACTCGGGGACGAACGTCCAGGAAGCGGGCATCGACGAGCCCGACATCATCAAGACCGACGGCCGGCGGATCGTGGTCGTCGAGGACGACTACCTCCACCACGTGGACGTGTCCGGTCCGACCGCGGTGCTGACCGGCACGCTGCGCCTGGAGGGACACTGGAGCCGCGACCTGCTGCTGGCCGGTGACCGGGCCTTCCTCATCGCCGACACCCACTTGGACGAGGGTCGTGGGATCGAGCCCTACGGCGACGAGCCGGATGAACCTGCTGCCGCCGGCCCGTCACCAGCCCTCTCACGCCTCTCCCCTCCCGGGACGTGGAGCCCGCTGACCAGCGTGATCGAGGTGGACCTCTCCGATCCGTCCGACCTCCGCATCGCCAACGTGCTGACCGTCCAGGGCCGCCACGTCTCCAGCCGTGTGGTGGGAGGCTCGGCCCGCATCGTCGTGGTCTCCACGCCGAGCGAGCTGCCGTTCGTCTATCCGGCCAGCCCGATCGGCGAAGAGCGTGCCGAAAGGTTCAACCGCGAGGTGGTGGCCGAGACGGTGCTGGCGGACTGGATGCCCGACTTCGTCCTGGAGTCGGGCGGCGGGACGGTCGCCGAGGGACCACTGAACGCCTGCACCGACGTGTCCCGACCGGCGGACTTCGCGGGCTTCTCGACCCTCTCGGTGCTTACCGTGCCGCTGGACGGGTCGCTGGCCGCGCCGGCCACCACCGCCGTGCTGGCCGAGGGAAGCACCGTCTACGCCGGGCACGAGAACCTGTACGTGACAACCAACGCCTGGGTCGACCCTGAGGAGATGGAAGACGAGTCCCAGATGCGGTGGTGGAACGACAACTGGGACACCGCCGTCCACCAGTTCGACGTGACCGACCCGTCCGCCACCACCTACACGGCATCGGGCGAGGTGCCGGGCCACCTCCTGAACCAGTTCTCCATGTCCGAGCACGCCGGCCACCTGCGGGTGGCCACCACCACCGGCGGACCGTGGCGCTTCGACGAGGACGCCGAGTCGATGGTGACCGTGCTGGCTCGCAACGACGCAACCCTCGACGTGGTCGGCCAGGTGGGCGACATGGGCCGGGGCGAGCGGATCTTCGCCGTGCGCTACGCGGGCGACGTCGCCTACGTGGTGACCTTCCGCCAGACCGATCCCTTCTACACCGTGGACCTGTCGGACCCGACGGCTCCGACCGTGCGGGGCGAACTGAAGATCACCGGCTACAGCGGCTACCTCCATCCGATCGGATCCGACCGGGTGCTGGGCATCGGCCAGGAGGCCACCGACGAGGGCCGCACCACCGGCACCAAGGTCACCCTCTTCGACGTCTCCGACCTGGACGCCCCACGCGACCTGGCCACCTGGTCCATGGGGGGCGGCCACAGCAGCGTCGAGTGGGACCACCGGGCGTTCCTGGCCTGGAAGGACCTGGCCGTGCTGCCCTTCAACGACTGGTCGTCCGACCAGAACGGAGCGGTGGTCCTGAAGGTGGGCGACGACAGCCTCACCGAGGTGGGTCGCATCGACCACGCCGACGAGCCGGGCGCCGGGCCGGTGCCACCGTGCCCCGAGGTGGACCCGGCCGAGCTGGCCGACGAGGCGACACGCCTGGAGATGATGGGCGGCCCGGTGGTCATGTTCTGCGAACGTGGCGTGGACGCAGCCATGAAGGACCACTGGTGCGACCTGATGCCCCGCGACGACGCCCACTGGTGGGCCGAGGAGTTCGGGGTCGACCGGGACGCCATCCCCGCCGACGTCGACGTGGTGGTCTGCTGGCCGGACGGCGGCTACGTGCAGCCCATCCAGCGCACGCTGGTCATCGGCACCGGCCTGTGGTCGTACTCTCGCCAGCGCCTCCAGGAGAACGCCCTGGAGGACCTGGCCCGCCGCCAGGTCGTCGACCTGCTGGCAGGACCCTGGAACTGACCCAGAACGGGTTCAGGATTCCAGCACCGCGAACGAAGCCTGGAACACGGCCGCCGGACGGTCGTCACCGTCGACGGTGACACGGCCCTCCAGGTGCACGATCCGGCGCCCCGCCCGCAGCACCCGGGCGGCGGCCATCAGGCGGCCACCGGTGATGGGACGCAGGTAGCGGACCGACACCTCGATCGAGGCGCAGACATGTCCGTCGCCCAGCACCGACAAGGTGGCCCGACCCATCGCCGTGTCGGCCAAGGTGAACACCACGCCCCCGTGGACGACCCCGTTCGGGTTGAGGTGCCGGTCGTCGACGTCCAGCGTGGCCACGGCCTCGCCGTCGACCCCGTCGTCGATGTCGAAGCCGAGGAACGACCGGAGGGGGAACGCGTCGTAGCCCTCGTCACCCGTATCCACCGCCATAGGGCTCAAACTAACGGTCGCCCGGTTCTCCCTATGAACCGGCCGATGCCGCTCAGCCGAGGTGGCCGGGGCGGTCCACGGCGTTGGGATCCTCGCCAGACTCGCGGATCCGGGCGATCTTGTTGAGCGCCCCGATGAACGCCCGGGTCGACGCCTCCACCACGTCCGTGGACAGGCCCCGCCCGGACACCTTCACGCCGTCGCTGCCCTCGAAGGTGAGCGCCACGTCGGCCAGGGCATCGACGCCGCCGGTCACCGAGGTGACGTTGTAGTCGGTCATCCGACCCTCGGCGCCGGTTGCGACCTTGACGGCCGAACAGGAGGCGTCGACCATCCCGTCGCCCTCGCAGGTGACCGCGACCTCCTCGCCGGCCACCCTCATCACCAGGTCGGCCGTCGGGGTGCTGGCGGTGCCACCCCGTACGTCGAGGCTCACGAACTCGTAGACGTGCTCGACGCGGCCGCCGATCTCCTCGATGGCCAGAGCCTCAAGGTCTGCGTCGTTGAGCTGTACCTTGCGATCGGCCAGCTCCTTGAACCTGGTGAAGGCCGAGTTGAGTGCGTCGCCGTGGATGTCGTGGCCCAGCTTCTGGAGGGCGTCGCGGAACGCCGCCCGGCCCGAGTGCTTGCCCAGCACCAGCTTGGTCTCGCCCTGACCGACAGCCGCCGGGTCCATGATCTCGTAGGTGGTGCGTTCGTTCAGCATGCCGTGCTGGTGGATGCCCGCCTCGTGGGCGAATGCGTTGCGGCCCACCACCGCCTTGTTGTACTGGACCGGGTAGCCGGTGAGCCGGCTGACGAGCCGACTGGACTTCGCCAACTCCTCGGTCCGAATGTCCACCCGGAGGTCGACGTAGGTGTCAGGACGGGTGTTGATGGCCATGACGATCTCCTCCATGGCCGCGTTGCCGGCCCGCTCGCCGATGCCGTTGATGGTGCACTCAACCTGGCGGGCACCGGCCTGCACGGCGGCCAGTGAGTTGGCCACGGCGAGGCCCAGGTCGTTGTGGCAGTGCGTGGAGAT
>Ga0066839_10000157_pt1 | contig 30977 bp, 35 predicted proteins | sample ETNtaG_10_FD_66733 | JGI IMG/M metagenome (GOLD analysis project Ga0066839, IMG submission 66733) | Marine microbial and viral communities from oxygen minimum zone, Eastern Pacific Ocean - ETNP201302SV82 | ecosystem: Environmental > Aquatic > Marine > Oceanic | place: Pacific Ocean: Eastern...
TGACCGCCGCATAAGGCAGCATGAACGAGTAGAATGGTAGATGCATCGGCATTTTTTTCCAACGACCAGATGATTTCCCTCATCCTTGTCGCCGCGCTGCTGCTAGTATCCAAACTTCGTGACATGCTCAACTCGAGTGGTCTACTAGCTGCCATGATGGTTGGACTCACCGTCTCTCTCCTCGGGCACTGGACCTGGCTGGTAATCCTCGTGACCTTCCTCTTCGTTGGTTCCATGGCGACTAAGTGGCGCTTTGAGGAGAAGCGAGCATTATCGATACAGGAGTCCAACGAAGGAACAAGGAGTTGGCGCAATGTGATGGCGAACGGCGCGGCGGCCTCGTTGGTTGCGATTCTGAGTTGGTTTGGCGAAGGAGATTGGTACTACCTAGCCCTATCCTGTAGCATCTCAGTGGCGCTATCCGATACGCTGGCTTCGGAGATAGGCAGCCTTGATGTGAGGACTCGAAGCATTATCACCCTCGAAGCAGTCCCACCTGGGACCAATGGAGGAATGTCCCCTACAGGCACGGTTGCCGCGCTGCTCGGCGCTTTGATTATCGCCGGAGGGGCAGTCTTGCTTGCTCCTGTCTTCGGCGAGTCGATGAACGCCACCAGCATCTTCGTCACAGTTACAATCGTAGGTTGGTTAGGTTGTCAAGTCGACTCGATACTCGGCGAGCTTCTAGAGAACAAGGGGTACATTGGAAAGCACTCAGTGAACTTCCTAGCAACCCTTTCAGGGGTTGCAATGGCCGTTGTTGTGGCTTTCAGGATCCTGTAATATCAAGACGTGAGGTTTGTACTGTACGAGATGAGGACAAGACCATGGGAGAAGGAACAAACGCATCTAGGGGCGGTGTCCTAATTGCTCTGGCCCTGTTTCTGATGATGACTTCAGCCGTATCGATGGCGAATGCCCAGAATCCCGAGGGGGACGAAGGACCTGGAATTAACTGGACTCTTCCTGACAGTCACATGCTGTATCTGAAGGGGACCGAGGAACAGCCGTTCCTAGATCGTAACTGGACGACGAACACTGGCCAGCCCCTAGGCAAGGCCGAGTTCACCAAGACCAGTTCCGCCCTCAACCCTAACCTCATCGACATCCAATCGGCTCCGCTGGCAGAGTCGTTCAGGTTCGAGGGCAACATCACAGTGCGGCTGTTCGCATCTCTGGACTCGACCAACGACGGCTGCAGACTCACCAACGTACTGCCCGGAGTTGCGGGTGCCGAGACTTCATTTTCTGTGACTTTGTCTCTTGGTAGCAATGTAGTCCTAGATAACGTTCAGACCAATTCACTGCCGATGGAGGAGTCATACCTCTCAGCCCACGAATTCACTGTACAGGCGTCCGATGTCAACGCCTCGCTTTCTTCAGGAGACCTCATCTCCTTGCAAGTCGATGTGCAGCACGACTGCTTGCAGCAGGGAGTGCTGTGGTGGGGGACCTATGACGCGACCTCGGGAATAATCTTCGAAGGAGAGGTTATCGATCCGCAGCTGGACTACACTATCGATTCTAACAGGATGGTAAGGGTCGAGTTCACACCGATATCGCCTTGGGGGCCAGGAGATTTCGATGGCCAGGTACTCGAGATCGTCGGGCCCCTAGACTGGGATGAGATGGTCCACGGTTTCGGCAAGGAGGACCAGCGGATGGAACATTTCGAGACCCCCCATGGGATGAGAACTGGCGAGGCCAACAGGACGATTTTCACTTGGTCCTCAGAGAAGCCACTCATCCCAGGGAGGTACATGATCGACGCCTGTTTCACAGTCACTGACCAGAATCCGGGAGAACTGTGCGATGCAATAGGCGTGCTGCGCTTTGAGGTCCCGGAGGATTCCAAACCAATGTTATCCTCAATGTGGGCCGCGGTCGTGGTCCCGCTGGGCATAATCGCATGGATAGGCGCCTCGATGCGAGAGGCCATGCTCCCCTTGCAGACCTATGCGATACTACTGCTGCTTGCAATCACCGCCCTCGGTCCCGCTATGCACTTGCCCGACATCGACAACAATGCCCCTAGAGAGGAGGGTGCCGCACCCTCGTTTGCACTACTGTCTCACGATGGCGAACTGGTCAAACTTTCCGATTTGATATCAGGGCACGATGCTGCCGTGGTCGGGCTGTTCCGCACCGGATCACCTAATGCAATCAGGCAATTCAATGATTTCAGAGGGGCGCAGATCATCAGCGACTCGGACATCGCCTTCATCCAGATTGCCACGGGAGAAGGGATCCAATCTATCGATCTGGATACTTATTCGTTGACTCTCAACGAGACATGGCCACTACTGATGGACGAGGCTGATGCTGCAGTGGGCAAGGCCTTCCCTAGCGGTGCGACGGACGCTGTTATCGTAATCGACTCAGCCGGCTTCGTCACAGATTGGCAGCCCGGTACTATGTCGGCGCTGGAGATAGACGAGACCGTGTCCTCGGCTTCTAGGGGTTCGGGAAACCACCCGTTGTCTCTGTTCTCAATCATAATTGGTACAGCATTGCTGCCTATGGTGGTTCTCGCTATGCCAAGGGACCGGGAACTCAAGGTGCCCGATGAGTTACTGTTCCCCGGTGCTGGTTCATTCATGACCGCAGTGGCCGCTGCCGTCGGCTTTGGGACATGGGCACTACCCGTCGCCCTGATGGCCGCGTTCGGCTTTGGGGCCTTTTGGATATGGATTGAACTACTGCTTGCGTTGGTCATGGTGTATCACGGCCTCTCCGTCCTCCTGCGGGGTAGAATTCCTGAGGTCGAGTACCTAGTTACAGTGACGTACTCGCGGTTGCCTGAGGGATTCCGTGCCTGGCGCGACCGTTCCAGTTTTGCTGAGGATGCCTATCTGGGGTTATGGCTGGCTTGGCTGCTGTGGCTGCGGACTCCGGCACTGATTCCACAGGGAGTGGGCGCCGTAGCCCGTTCGGATCTGTTGGGCATCCCGCTCTCTGTCCTGGCTATGCTGGGCTTCCTCATCGCTGCCGGAGTCATTGTCAATCTGGCGCGCCTCATTGCTTTGGCACCTGGCAAACTCTCACGGGTGTTCGGCTGGCTCAGCGCGGGCATCCGCCCGCGCGCGTGGGGTCTGGCGTCAGCAATCCTAGGGGCTTGGATAGCACTCGCTCTTCTGGTGGGTCCAATCTTGGGCCCTATGTGAGCCTCATATTCGGCCGACCGAGAGCATCATAAGAGCGAGGCCCTAGGACGATGCACTCCTTAGGGGGTATAGTATAACCTGGTAGTACCGCGGGCTCCAGTTGCACGGGAATGACGACAAGTGGTTTTTCTGATGGCTTTGATGACCAACTGGAGCACCGACCTGTCGCAACCCGAGAGCGTGCGCATTCCGGGTGCACGCTAGGCGGAAGACACCCGCTGATCTGGGTTCAAATCCCAGTGCCCCCACCATATTGGCATAGGCGTACAGCATTCCGAGCAACTCTGGCATAGGTTGGGTTGAAGGACTTCGCATATTTCGCGTGACCCGATGGACACCAAGGCACTCAGCGCCGTCCTATGCGCTTTCCTACTGGTCCCCTTAGCCGGGAGCGTAGCCCCTCCTCATCTGTCCGAAATAAACAGCGAGGGGCTGCAACTGATAGGGCAGGATCAGCAGACCACGACACCCGCCCAGGCTGCTGTCAGTTGGGCGAACCCAGGGCCATGGTGGACCTGGACATCCCTAGACTCCGACAGGAACAGCATCCACGACTCGTTGCAGACGGCTTCTGGCCCCGTCAACGTAGGCCTTTCATACGACGGGAGGATTACCGATTCAAACCGCTTTGATCTAGCTCTGGCGGGTCACGATATCCACCTAGAGCTCCAGTCAGTTGATGCTCTTCTGATCGGTGATGTCGATGCCTCCGAGGTGTATGCGCTATCACAACTCGAAGGCGTGGTGATGGTCGAGCGCTACGGCTCGCTCGTTTTCTATGGCGACGTCCAGACTCCTGCGGTCAAGGCACGAAACTCCACGGAGTATCCAGTGGGGGCATGGAACCTCGGAGTTAGTGGCCACGGAGTTAACATTGCACTGACTGACACCGGCGTCGACAACGAGCACCCCGGTCTTTCGGAAAAGTTCGTTGCTGGATACGATGCAGTTTGCTTTGTACATTCGGACCCTCAATGCATTCTTTCGGGAGGCAGGGAGGATGATGGGTCATTCGACCCCGACGACGGCAACCAGCACGGTACAGCATGTATGGGGATGGCCAGTGCAACAGGTTTGGAGCAGGATGGCAGTCAGTCAGAGTTCTATGGGTCAGCCCCAAATGCTTCCCTAATCGACGTCCGAATTGGGACTGATGTTGGGGCAGGCCCATTCGAGAACTACTTGCTTGAGCAAGAGTTCTACGAGTCGGCAATGAATGGCCTACAGTGGATAATAGATCACAAGGACGATGCATGGCCCGGAGTGGATGAGGCGAACCACGGCATCGACATCATCTCTCTGTCTTGGGGGATAACCAGTCACGAGAATGGCGGCTCTGATGGCTCGGACATGCACAGTAGAATACTCGACGATGCGATGCTGGCCGGAGTCACAGTCTCCAACGCGGCTGGAAACGACGGACCGGACAATGACGGCCTATCGGGAATGAGCGCCTCTTCTCTCTCAGTCACAGTTGCCGCTACAGACGACCTCAATACCGTCGATAGGTCCGATGATAGCATTGCCTCCTATTCCTCGCGTGGACCTCGCAAGGACAACGGAGACGGCAACCCTCTCAATGAGCTATTGCCCGAAGTTGCTGCACCAGGTACCAATATAGTGCAGGCCGAAGGCTGCGTCACTAGCGGAGGCTGCAACAACTTCCTCGGGGGAGACGCTTCCGATAACACCTACACCGGCCGCGGCAGTGGGACCTCCTACGCCACCCCGGCGGTTTCTGGAGTCATCGCTTTAGTCATCGAGGCCAATGGTAATCTCACCCCGCTGCAGATTAAGGAAGTGCTCAAGCAGACCGCGGAGCGCAGGGGTGAGCCCAGTGCCCTCGATGTCGACCCCTACTGGAACCGCGATTTCGGATGGGGAATGGTCGACGCACATGCAGCTGTTGCCCTCGCACTCCATCTCGATGAAACCGAGCAGACAGAAGCAGTGGATGCCAGCCTCCAGAATCACCTGCTGAACCTTATCGACTCGAATGGAACGATCAACGTCACCGGACACTCTTGGGGCCAACTGAGCAGTATCGATAGAGTCGAGTTCAGAATCGATGGAGGGGGATGGCAAGAGGCAACATACTCTTCTGAGCCCGAGGAAATTGGCGCTCTGACACCTTTCATGTGGCATGTAATTCTTAATCCTGACAAACTCAGCGAGGGCGCCCATCAGATTGAGGTCAGAGCGATTTCGGAAGACTCCTCCTCACTTCCTGTCCTAGTGACTGTGCACGGCTCTGCCGGCAGCGTCACTGACTTCTCAGTCCCTCCTATCATCATTGCCGGCATCCTCGTCGTATTCGTGATATGGGTAGCCTCGCTGTCTCTAGTCCGACTTCGCTCGGATGGCGAGATTGACAGCTTAATCTCAAGATTGAGGAAGGAGGAGGATTCAGCCGTCGATGAAGTACTCGAAGCTGAATTAATTCCTGAACAGGGTCCTGAATAGCGAATCCGCAGGATTCGAAGCGCCTTGTTCAAATCCTAGAACTCTCGTCCGCAGGCCATGGTGAGGTTCTCCGAGCGTGTTAACAGCATCCGTCCGACAGGGGTTCGGAGGATGTTTGACATGGCAGGAGACGATGCCGTTCAGTTCGGCTTGGGCGAGCCTGACTTCCAGCCTCCTCCGATTGCCATCGAGGCGTTCACCAAGGCGATGAAAGATGGCAAGAACAAGTACACCACCACTGCCGGACTGCCGACTCTGAGGGGGAAGATAGCCGAGATGTGGCATCACCTCGCACCCAGTCTGGATGAATCCAACGTCTGTATTACCATGAGCGGAACCAATGGTCTTCTCGACATCTTCCTAGCTCTGGTCCAGCCCGGGGACAATGTACTCTTGCCAGAGCCGTACTTCCCGCTGTACCCCCAGGATGTAGTAATCTGCGGTGGTGAGCCCAATCTGTACCCTTGCACCTTCGAGAACGGTTTCGTGCCAATCATCGAGGACCTGCAGAGCAGAGTTGATGAGAACACCGTAGCCATCCTGTACAACTTTCCGAGCAACCCAACCGGAGGTAACGTCGACGAGTCACAGAGGGACGAACTGGTCACCTTCGCTATAGAGAACGATCTCTGGATAATCAGTGACGAAGTCTACGACCGCATCGTTTACGACGGCCCTCACGTCTCATTCCTTGGGGCGGGTTATGACAAGGTGATTATGGTACAGTCGTTCTCCAAGACCTTCGCCATGACTGGATGGAGAATTGGATATCTGTTGTCCCCTGACGCCCAAGCAATGTCGCAACTGACCAAGATGCAGTACTATGTAACCGCGTGCAGTAACGATGCAATGCAGCACGCTGTCCTCGAAGCCCTTGTGAATGCCCCAGATTACCCGGAGGAAATGTGCTCAGAGTTCAAGGCTAGACGCGACTTGGTATGCGAACGACTCAATGCGATGCCCGGCGTCTCTTGTCATGTCCCCACCGGAGCGTTCTACGTATTCCCTAAAGTCGATATCCCAGGGATGAACAGTGAGGAGATTGCCATGGCTTTGCTTGAGGGCGGAGTGCTGTGCTCACCGGGCACAGCCTTCGGTGAGCTAGGCGAGGGTCACCTCCGCTTCGCCTACACCATCAGCCGAGAAGACATCGACAAGGGCATGGATAGGGTCGAAGCAGTGTTGGCTGAGCTGAGGGGAGATTGACCCCTCATGGGTCCCGGCGCATCCTTTGCCCTCTTCCTCACATCACTATTCGTCGGGAGCGAGGGTTCTAGGATAGAGCCTAGATCATACCCACCTGTTATCCTGATTTGCTCTCTCGTTTCCTTATTTCTGCTCGGGCCCACATCAATCGGATTCGGGCTGTGCATGGGCTCGGGGTGGGTGTTGTTGAACCAAGTTGCAGACCGAGTCTTCCCCTTGCATTAATCAGTCATCGAACAGTCTGAATGGTAGGTCAATCATCCTGCTCTCCCCCTCTTCTCTCTCTACCCCTTCCACCTCAGATTCCTCCGGCACTGGGGCATCATATATCGGGGAGACTTCGGTTTCTCCGCCCTCATCGGGAGCCTCCAGTAGGTCCATCTGTAGATTCTCGAGCCCACTCCCTTGCCCCCTCATCCAATTTGGCATGTCGTGAGTTCCTCCCAGTACAGACAGGGTAGTGAAGGTCGCCATCGGTAGCACCGATATCGCCACTAGGAAGTCAATGACTGCAGTCTCAGGAACTACCGCATCGGGAACTACTGCATGCAGAAGAACAGTTTCCAACTGGACCTCGTTCCACTGTGTTACATCGACGTCCAGCCAGTTCAGGGAGGCGGCTAGAAACGTCCTGGCGATAATCCAGAAGAGCAGAACTGGGAGTACCCATGAGAACCGCGAAATTCTCCACAACACGCTCCTGAACATTGCTGCGTAAGACACGAGTCCGCTGGATACAATCGGCTGAATCCTCACTGCCATCCACAACGCTATCAGGTATCCTGCTATGCCCAATTCGAATGCCTGATCTGGCTTGATTATCCCTTCGGGCACGCCTTCCATAATGAGCAGGGGAACGGCGATCAGCAGAACCTGCATCGGGACGGCCAGCAGCTGCAGCCCTCCGTGAACCGCTATCAGGTCCTGCCCCTCTTCGTTTGTCTTCGCGTGGACGAGCCTCGCCATCCTGCCGTAAGGGCTCGCCTGCAGGGCTAGCCTCGCCCGGTCTATGAGCTCGGGATCTCCGGCCCTTCTGCTGAGGCCTAGGATTGGCATCCAGCCTCCTTTGTCAGCGACTGAAGTTGGCCTGTAACCTCCGAAGAACAGAGCTAGGAGGAGTGACAAGAGCCCGTACAACAGTCCTGCGACGACAATCCAGTAGATCAGTTCAGTGCGAACGGCGATTGAGAAGTTGTCCTGATCTACCTCAAGCAGGTAGGTTAGGGAGAACCCTACGATAGGAACCAGAGTGACTTGCAACACGACTACTATGTAGAGGACGAACCTCTGGTACAGATCCTCCGCTGTCACATCCTACACGCCTCACCGAGTCACCATAAGCCCTTCATCGGGACCGAGCCGCCTCCGGGCGGTTAGAGAGGCGTCTGAGAGCCACCAATCCTCTGCGTAGCGCCCTACGGGCGGCGAACGTTGCTAGCGAACCTTCATACACGTATGTAGGACCGAAGATTCGTCACATGCGTAGCCTGTCCCCCCTCTTTCTAGTGTCTTTACTCCTCATCATGAGCATGGCCCCTTTGGCTGCAAACTCGGTGATGCTTCCACCTGCCGAGGAACGTGCGGCCACCCCGAAGGCACTGATTGACTTCGAAGTCACCTCTATCGAGCTCGGCGACTCTTTGACTTCGGCCATGCAGTGGGACCAGCCGGACAACTCTACACTGGAATACGTTCTCCGGAACGAGTACGTCTTGGTGAGTATCACATTCACTCAGGCTGGCACATCAAGTCAGCCTGCCTACGCCGAGGGTTGGATGCAGGTTTGGCACCCCATTGGATTTCTGATGGAGGAACATTATGTCAACATGACACTGTCCGGCCTGCAGTCTACCACCGAGTCGTTTTACTGGACTCCTAGCGCTGCTCACAGTGCTATTGATGAAGATGGCAATCTCTACGGCGGAATCATACTGCGTGGCACCATCGACGGCGGACTCGCTGATGACAACGAGGACAACAACGAGTTCGATAGGGAAGTACCAGTGGCGGTCTGGAAGGACCCTATGGACAATGGATTCTGCGGGGATGTGGACGGCGATCAGGTCGTCGACTGCACCAACCAACTCAGCGCCAACGAGCCGACATGGGTCGGAGCCGGGTATGATTCGGACGGAACTCTCTCATCGGACCCCGACTACTACGGGCACTGGAGGATGGAGAACGCCTCCAGCGCCGAGGGCGAGATGCACTGGAGAGTATCGAGGCCTGGTTCAGACTACGCCAGCAACAGACATGACAGGCTCTGGTGGGGTTGGTTCACTCCGTTCGACAACTGCGATGATCCTGGACACGGACTCAAGTATGGGACCCTAGACTCAGCAGTCTCGGCACTGTATGGCAACAATTTCTGCAAGATCAGGGTAAGGTCGTTCGACTTCATATCGATGCACTTGGTGACCGCGGCATGGGGAGAGATGGCTCCCGGCGACACCATCAGGATGGAGGCTGATGCTGGAGGATCTCTGGAGTACTACAACTACTCCGAACAAAATCTCTCGAAGAACCACGGCGATTGGTCCCGATTGGTCTGGAACATGACCGACGTACACCCCAATGCCGACTATTCTCTCGCCTTCCGCTTCGATTCAGACAGCTCCCTCGCGAATCAGGGCATCCATCTGGACTCTTTCCTGTTGTTCGGATTCGAGAAGGTCGCAGAGTACACCCTCGACGTCGATTGCGACGACCCGTTGCCCAACGCCTACATGGTGGTACCCGACGATTCTAGGCCACCTTCTCTATTCTGTAAAATCAAGAACAAGGGGTACGTTGACATCACTCTCCGCCTGTACACCGAAGTCTCTAACCAGACTTGGATGAATGGCTACCCTCTGAGGATTGACTCCAACAACAGGTTCGATCACGACAACTATGTTGTCTCTGAGGTCATCAGCGCCCTCGATACCATGAACACGTGGTTCAATCTCAGTATTCCAGAGGGCGCCAGTGTCGAGGAGTTAGACTGGTTTGTCTGGATTAACGATGGGACCACTAATCTCTCCAAGGTGTACATTGAGTTGCCCGTATCGGTCATTGCTGCGTACTCAATCTCCCTAGATCAGAAGGCCCTTGCAAACCCAGCAGCGGTGTTGTATCCAGGAACTACCGGGGATGTGGCGATGGTGATGAAGAACACTGGGAATCAGATAGCGACCTGGAACCTAGGTGCTACCTTCGGCGATAGCCGTTGGGGCGATGAGAACTTGGTTTGGCACGATGCCAACGGCTCTGTGGTGACCAGCCTCGCGATGAACATCACCGATGAGTTTGAACTCACAGCAACTGTCATCGTACCTGATGAGATATCTCCGGGCACCTATGCGATAACTCTGCTCGCAAGCGGCAGACCTCCTGCCAATTTCGTGGCCGACTGGATGATATACATCGAGGTCCCGGTATTCCATGACCTAGTGCTCGAGCCGGAGTCCACAGAGATGATGGCCTCTGCCGACGGCTTCCTGAGGCTAATTGAGGTCAGGATGGTTAACAATGGAAACTCGGAGGAGGCATTCGATCTATCTCTGCTGTCAGACTGGAAACTCGACGTCTCCCTAAATGCGGAGCAGAGCCTCGGGATAGATCCATTTGGAGGAGACAGCACCGTTTTACTGCTGTTGCCGATGCCTTATGGGCTTGCCAATGAGACATACGAGATCTGGATAATCGCAGCCAGTCAGGATGACTCGGGATACCAATCGAGTGTAAGGATCCTGCTCACAGTCCCTGTGACCAATCTGGTCGCAGTCGAGGACCTCGACCTGACAGAGGAGGTGTTCAGAGGAGGGGACGATGCTAGGACTGTTAACTGGGAAATCTGGAACAACGGCAACGTCAACGACGCCTTCACCATTGATTTTGATACCAGTCACCCCGACGTCTGGGTTCAGGCGACCGGGCTGACCAATGGGCGGACTCCATATATCCCAGCGGGTTCATCGCTGAACCTCACCGTGCGCTATTCGTTCGACTTTTCAGCCTCGGGGGAGCGCGACATCACCCTAACCGCATCCAGCGTCGAGGCTGCTAGTGATGGACTCACAGTCAGTGGCAGTGGAACGGCCGATTTCATCGTTGGCACACAAGGATTCTTCCAGATTCTAGCGCCCACGCCACTGCAGATAATGGAGAGTGGGGATGACTACGCGCTTGTGTACACAGTGGTCAATCTGTACCCAGATGACCAACTCCTGAGGGCCGACATCGACAGGAATTCTGACATCTTCTTCAACATCTTCGATGCGCGTGTAGATATGGGCGATAGGGACTTCGTCCTACTCGCCAATGAGTCTAGGACCATCACCGTCTGGCTTACGGTGACCGATGACAACCTAGAGAATCTCCTCGAGAACGAGATGACCTTCGGAATAGTGCTTGAGGTCGACGGCGACAGGGACAAGGTCTCGATGAACGGATCTGTAGTCATGCACAAACTGAACCCCATTCAAACCGGCGTCGACGTTGAGGAGACAGCTTGGTGGGCCGGCAATATCCTGTTCCTCCTCATCGGACTGGGAGTCGTGGTTGCGGTTCTAGTCGCCTCACTCAGGATATTCAAGAGCGCGACCGCTCCGATGGAGGAGATCTCGACCCTGGACACCTACGAGATGACCGTAGACGGCAGCGGCTGGGACGATCAGGATGGAATCCCAAACGCTCCAGAACTGCCTGCAGACGACGAAGTGGCCAATTCAATGTATGGGGGTGCAAAGGAGATTTTTGAACAGCCTCCGGAGATGCCACCACCTCCTTCCGTAGAACCCGAGCCAGAGCCAGAGCCAGAACCAGAACCAGAGCCAGAGCCAGAACCAGAACCCGAGCCAGAACCAGAACCCGAGCCAGAGTCTTCGCCCGAACTTCCTCCAGCGGTGCCGCCGATTCCGGAGGAAGGCCTCCCTGAGGGATGGTCGCAAGAGCAGTGGGTCCACTACGGCCAGCGCTGGTTAGACCAACAGAACAGCGAATAAGCGTCTTGATGCACGCCCACACACGTCCGTGCGAGGCCTTATGACCCCCCTATTGGTCGCCGGATTCCGGAGTGTGATTTCCTATGTACAGCGGTCAACAACCAATTTTCATCCTCAAGGAAGGCACAGAGCGTACCAGTGGTCGCTCGGCGCAGAGCAACAATATCGCTGCTGCCAAGGCAGTAGCTGACTCGGTGCGCTCTACTCTAGGTCCGAAGGGCATGGATAAGATGCTGGTAGACAGCATGGGCGACGTAGTCATCACCAATGACGGCGCTACTATTCTCAAGGAGATGGATATAGAGCACCCTGCGGCGAAGATGATCATAGAGATTGCAAAGACTCAGGAGCAGCACTGCTACGACGGCACCACAAGCGCCGTCGTAATTGCAGGAGAGCTGCTGAAGCGCAGTGAGGACCTAGTCGAGCAGAATGTCCATCCAACAGTAATCTGCGAGGGCTTCAGACTCGCCTCCGACAAGGCCTCAGAACTCATCGAGACTCATTCCATCGCCGTCAATCAGGATATGCTGGAAGAGGTGGCGAAGACTGCACTCACAGGCAAGAGTGCAGGCGCAGTCAAGGAATTCCTCGCAGATATCTCGGTCAGAGCAGTCCTCTCGGTGGCTCAAGATGTAGATGGTGAGATAGTGGTCGACCTCGACGACATCAAGGTGCAGAAGAAGCAGGGTGGATCAATTAAGGACAGTTCCTTAGTTGACGGAATCATTCTCGACAAGGAACGCGTCCACAGTGGCATGCCGCGCAGCGTGACTGATGCAAAGGTCGCCCTAATCAACTCGGCCATCGAGGTCAAGAAAACCGAGGTCGACGCTAAGATTCAGATTACCGACCCGAGCATGCTCTCGCAGTTCCTCGATGAGGAGGAGCAGTACCTCAAGTCCCTTGTCGAGAAGATTCAGGCCTCTGGAGCCAGTGTGGTCATCTGCCAGAAGGGCATTGATGACATGGCTCAGCACTACATGGCGAAGTCTGGATTGTTCGCCATTCGTCGGGCTAAGAAGAGCGATATGGAGGCCCTATCGAAGGCTACTGGCGGTAGAATTGTGACCAACATAGACGACCTGTCCTCCGATGATTTAGGCAGCGCTTCGAAGGTCGAGGAGCGCAAGATAGGCGAGTCAGACATGGTCTTCGTCACTGGCTGCTCCGACGCTAAGAGCGTCTCGGTGCTACTCAGAGGCGGGACCGAGCACGTGGTCGATGAGGTCCGCCGAGCCTTCGACGATTCTGTTGGCGTAGTCGCTGTGGCTCATGAGGATGGAGTAGTCCTGACCGGAGGCGGCTCGGTCGTCGCCGCGATAAGCCGCGACCTGCGTTCTTACGCCGAGGGAATTGGAGGAAGGGAGCAGATGGCCATCGAGGCATTCTCAGGGGCTCTTGAGGTAATTCCTCGGACCCTCGCTGAGAACGCCGGACTGGATCCGGTCAACACCATCATCGACCTCAGGAAGGCACACTCGGAAGGCAAGTCGCACTTCGGAGTCAATGTCTACGAGGGCGGAGTTGCCGACATGAGTGAGGCCCAGGTCTTCGAGCCCAGCAGAGTCGTGGAGCAGGCCATCCAGAGCGCCTCTGAGACCGCAGTGATGATCCTGAGGATTGACGATGTGATATCTAGCCGCGCAGGCTCCCCTATGCCAGATGGCGGCGAGTTCGACGGCATGGGCATGATGTGAGGCTAGGGTGGAATACGGCCTACGGCCGTAGACCCCGGTTGCACTAGATTCAATAATCGCGTCAGGGTGCCCAGACTGCCGATAGGCACGAGTGGACTTCATGGCGATATTCAGCGTCTTCATCGATGACGGCTGTATCGTCTGCGATGCCTGCGAGGAAGCGGCTCCGGACATCTTCGAGGTCACTGAAGATACCTGCTTCATCAAACCCGACGCTAGGCTCGATGGCGGTTACGACCGCAACGTTGGCAAATCCGGGCTCAAACCGAATGTGGTATCTTCTCTCTCAGATGACATCTTCGATGCCGCAGACGCCTGCCCGGTCGATGTCATCATCGTAGTGGAGGGCACTGGAGAGGAAGTACCTGAGGCAGCAGAGGAAGCAAATCCTGAGCCAGAGGTGGAGATAGTCTCCGAGGAATCCGTGGAGATAACGGGTGATGACCTCGAGTCCCTTCTGACTGCAGGAGACCGGACGATGAACATCCTATTCGGCTCGCAGTCAGGCAATTCCGAGGAACTGGCGGCCAAATTCGCGAAGCGGGCCACTGACTACGGCCTCGACGCCACAGTGCACGACATGGACGGATTCGATCTGTCAGCTCTGCCTGGGATGAAGAGAGTCCTGATTATCTGCTCGACTTGGGGCGAGGGCGAAATGCCCGACAACGCCGAGGAGTTGTGGCTACAAGCCAGCGCAGACTCGGCACCCAATCTGTCAGGAGTCAACTTCTCAATCCTCGCTCTTGGCGATACCAGTTACGAGTTCTACTGCCAATCTGGCAAGGACTGGGACGACCGACTGCAGCATCTGGGAGCGACGCGACTACTCGATCGCGTTGACTGCGACGTGGATTACGACTCCTCTGCAGCAGCTTGGGCCATCGATGCACTCGCAGTGATGGCCGCGGTCGACGGTAGCGGCCAGTTCCATGAGAATCAGGTGGAGGCAATCAAGGATCGAGTCAGCGGCGCGGCCGTAGCGGGAGCAGCCGGCGAGGACGGCTTCACCGTTCCCGAGATTGCTGCAGAGGTCATCCAAGCTGAGATTAGCATATTCCGGTACGACCCTGTCGGCGCCACCACGGGCAAGGACACATGGATCTGCGCCTTGCCCGGCCACATGTCGGTGCTCGAGTCCTTGAGGGCGCTGAAGGAGACTCATGATGGCACCCTGACTTTCAGAGACGGCCCCAGCGACGACCCAGCCACCGCGATATCAGTCAATGGCAGGTTGATTCTGCCTGGTAGCGTCAGACTTGATTCGGTGGCTCCAATCCGAGACGGTGGACTGAGGCTGCGCATAGAGCCCTTGTCATCGTTCGACGTTGTTCGAGATCTAGTTGTGGACCACTGGCCACTTGAGAGAGGTAGAGAGTCCTCCAAGCCGTGGATGGTCGCAGCCACTAGGGAGGGTGCCGATACCGCTCAGGGAGTAGTGGGAACCATGGCCCCCTCGACTGCAGACATACTACATTCGATTACCGACTTTTGCAGTGCACCATTGCTGCATTCTTGCTCTGATGCCACTCCTCATTCCGAGGCATACCTCGGCCCTGCAGTCCTAGCACGGACATGGGCGCGCATTAACGACCCGCGCTCTTCGGAATCTAGCATAGTTGGGATGCAAGATATAATGGACTCCAAGGAGGGAATAAAGGCCGAGACCGACCTCGCTTCAATTCGCCGACAGAATGGTTCGGCGAGAATCATTGCTGACGCCCTCCTCGACGCACGGACTTCGACTCTGAGCAGGGATGGTTTCAACGGCCGCCACGGCAAGCACGTCTGGTGGTACAGCTGGTCCGTGAAGAGCAGCGGTAGAGTAAATGATACCGTGATCTACAGGCAGGTTCTCGGTCCAATGGGGCTGCTCGGAAACCTCTTCTCAGGAGTGACTGCTCGCATGGTATTCGGGTTCACTAGGACCGGCGGCAATGTATTCAACGGCATGTTGGGAATGTTGGCTCCACCTGCCGGTATCGGAAAGATGCCGAAGCAGTTCAACTCCTCTGTCGACCACCACCACGAGGTCGTCGCGATATTCAACGAAGTGGATGGTAGGTTCTGATGCCACTGAAGTACGCCTATCATCCTGGTAACGTGGCCCACAGCAGCGCTACCGAGGTGGCTGAGACGATGGAACCTGTCGCCCAATCACTGGGCATCGAACTGGTCCCAATGAGGGGCGCGACCAGCTGCGGAGCCGGGATAATTAGACAGGCCAGCAGGCGTTTGCAGTTGACCCTCAATGCCCGCACCTTCGCAATGGCAGAGGAACTCGGCCTCGACATCATCACACCGTGTGCAGCTACAGCTGGGAACCTGCATGAGGACCTCTCCGCCCTCAAACAGAATCCCAATCTTCTCGCAGAGGTCAACGAGGTCCTTGAGAGGACCTGCGGCAAGAGATTCTCGGGGGGAGTCGAAGTCCATCATCTCCTGCACGTGATAGTGGACGAGGTCGGCCTCGAGAAACTCGAGGCTGCTATCCTGAACCCCATTGACTTCGATGTCGCTGCATACTACGGTCCAAACATACAGCAGGCCGGAGCCTGCGGGGGCGATGACGTCCACGATCCGGACTACCTCGAGCAGGTCATCGATGCCATCGGAGGGAAGCCGGTGCAGTGGGAGGGACGCACACAGAGCGTAGGAGTTCCAGGGCTGTTATCTGAGGAGCCGACGGTGTTGCGGCAGGCCGCTGCGGTGCTCCATGAGGCCAAGTCTGAGGGAGCAGAACTCATCGTAAGCGCTTGCAACCTCTCGCACAGCGTTCTCGATATCTACCAGGGCAAGGCTTCGAGGTCGACCGGACTCGCTACCAATATCCCAGTTATCCATCTAACGGAGATGCTTTCTTTCTCCATGGGTCACCACAACACTAGGCTGGCACAGTTGAGGACTAGGATTGCAGTCATCGGCGACTGACTAAGTGCCCTACTCTAGGTCATTTTCGGGGTCGATGACGGACTCAACGCCAAACTGTTCCAACCCGGCCTGCCCCCTTGCCCTGAATGTATCCGGAGAGAGTGCAGTGGCCCCCTCGCTCTCCTGCACTGTGCTGATGTCCGACTCGGTAATCTCTATCCGGTGCATCTGACGTTGCTTGGAGACGAACTCCGAGGCAGATATGGTGCCGTCCTCTGAGCCAATCTCGAATCTACCTAGGTTGGAGAGATCTGTGTGAGGGCTGCGAGGGAGTTTCCTGCGAACCCTGTGCACGGCTCGCTGCATAAATTCCTCCCGCCTTTCGGCGGACGCTCTAGCTCCCTCATCGCGCGTGTCCTCGGCTATCAGGACGACAACCTCTCCCTCCCGGCGCCTACCGGTCCTACCCCGTCTCTGTATGGTGCGTATCTCGCTGGACACCGGTTCGTAGAATATCACTAGGTCGGCGCTAGGGATGTCGAGCCCTTCCTCACCTACCGAAGTTGCGACTAGTATATTCGCAGAACCCGACCTGAATTTGTCCAGCCTCTCAATCTGCTGCTTGGGAGTCAGTCCGTCCCTGCCCCCGCGGTTGGATTGACCGACGAACTGTATCGGACGGGCTCCATCTAACTCGTCTAGGGATTTCTCAACGGCTGCGACGGTATCTCTGAATGTGGCGAACACGATGATGCGCGAATCGGAGTTCCTGCGAAGCCTCTCAGAGACGAGCCTTCGGACCGCACTGACCTTGGTATGGATCTCGCCCATCTCGGACAGGCTCTTGCGCAGGCTCGACACCCGTCCGTCTCTCAGGAAGTTTCGTGTCGATTTGTTCTGAGACTGCTCACTCCTCGAGAGTCGTTCGAGGAACTCGCTTGAGGCAGCGACGCCTTGGCACAGCAGGTGGTTGATTAGGTGATGCAGACGCATTGCAGTGGCGATTCTAGAAACCGACTGGTAGGCGCTGGACTCGCCCCTAGAAATCGCCTGCTGGGCCCGCTCCATTGCATTGGACAGACCAGCATGGCTGATTACTCCGGGAATGACGTACCTGCCTAGCCTCCTCTCGCGGTCGACAATGCCGCTCTGCCACATAACTAGGGGTTCTGCGAGCTCCCTGATCTGATTTGGGACCCTGACCTTTACCTCTTGGATCTCCAATCCTGCTAGGTGCTGTGCCACCATCGCGTCGGCACTTGTCTTCAGATGGATTCTACCTATGCCCAGTCGGTCGCAGACTTCCTCGACCTGATTGGTCTTGGAACCCGGGCTCGCTGTGGTAGCTAGGACGAGCGGTTCGGATGTCTGTGACAGATACATGTCACCGACCTGGGCCATCGCGTGATTTCCCGTCGCGTGATGCGCCTCGTCGACAACGAGGAGAGAGCAGTCAGAGAGGTCCAAGACTCCTCGGGTGACATCGTTCCTGACAACCTGTGGAGTCGCTATTACAAGTCTGGACGAGCCCCAAAGAGTAGCACGCTTCGCGACCGGGTTCTGACCTGTCACGGATATCGGATTGACCGAAGCGCTGCCTGACAGAACGGACTCGATTCCACGTAGGTGTTGCTCTACCAGAGCGACGGTCGGGGCAATCATCAGGACCCAGCCGCTGCTGCTCTCTAATCGGTCGGCGATTACCATCCACGCGACCACCGTCTTACCAGCAGCGGTTGGCAGAACGAGCATCATCGATCCGGAAAGCGCCTCATCTGTCGCCTCGAGCTGGTAAGCACGGGCCTCGATTAGCCCCGGCGTGAGGCTCGGATGGAGAATTCCGTGCTGCATGGACCCGCATCTTGGGGGTCAGGGTTCAAAATCGTTGCACAATCCCGAGATTCCGGGATTACCCTTACACCCCGTAGGGGTGGTGCATCTTCTTCCCCGATTCGTTCAAATAGGGTATGTTAGTCGCAAGGCCGCTCACTACGTGAGGAACCAGACACCAAAAGGCTCTGCTGAAGCACCCTGCATGCTCGACTCGCACTCGCGACTCGGGTTCGGTGTCACGGTTTCTCCTTGACGAAGTGGGCCCGGCAGACGGCCGCTGTGCGGCCTGATGACGGTAAACACTTGGAGAAATTGAAATGGGCGACCGCAGCAAACCCCGCCGTGGTAGCATGGGCTATAGCCCCCGTAAGAGGGCAAACCGCCAGTACGGCAGAATCAGTTCCTGGCCCGAGTCAAACTCCGCTGAGATTAGGGTACAGGGATTCGCCGGCTGGAAGGCCGGTATGACACACCTCCTAGTTCGCGACAACAATCCCAACTCCCCCTCGGCCCAACAAGAGGTCCGCAAGGCCGTGACAGTTGTCGAGACACCTCCAATGAGCGTGTTGGCTGTCCGGGGCTACAGGATGACTCCATACGGCATGCAGACTGCCGGTGAGGCCTGGTTCAACTCAGACAGCGGCCCAGAGGGCTTGTCGCCTCGCTTGGCCAATCAGAGCCGTGGTGAGCGCGACGCCGAGGAGGGTCGCAAACCCTCCAAGCGCGCTGGACGCATCCCCTCTAGGGGCGAAGGCTCACCGGATGCGGCTCTTGAGGCCCTGCGCGAGGTCGACCTCTGCGAAGTCCGGCTCATCGTTTCCACACAGCCTGCTCTGGTCAAGAGTGTGTCTAGTAAGACTCCCGAGATCATGGAGGTCGCTCTAGCGGGCGGGGACAACGCATCTAAACTGGACTGGGCTGAGGAGAGGCTCGGTGGTACAATAACTCTGGATGACGTTTACGAGACAGGTCAGGAGATCGACGTGGTTGGCGTCACCAAGGGCAAGGGTTGGCAGGGCGCAATCAAGAGGTGGGGAATCAAACTTCTCTCGCACAAGAACAGCAAGCGCAGGCGGCAGGGCGGCAACATGGGGGACTTCGGTACCGGGTACGTCCGCAAGACCATACGCCAGGCAGGCCAAGTCGGCTACCACAACCGCACAGAATTGAACAAGCGTATCCTGAGGGTCTCAAACCCAGAGGAGTCTGATATCACTCCCGATGGTGGTTTCCTCAACTATGGTGAGGTCACCAACCCGTACATGATTATCCAGGGCAGCCTGCCCGGTCCCTCCAAGCGAATGCTGAGGTTCCGGGACGCCATTCGCCCAAGGCCGACCAAGCCCGAGGTTGACATCACTTATGTGAGCACTTCGAGCAAGCAGGGAGCGTGATATCATGAAGATGAAGGCCTACAATCTGGTTAATTCGGTAGAGCAGGAAGAGCTCGATGCTGGACTTCTGGCTGAGTACTATTCCGTGGAAGCTAACGACGGCAAGAGCATAACTCTGCCCTCAGTATTCTCCTCCGATGTCCGCGAGGACCTCATCCGCTCGACCGTACTGGCTTCTCGGGCCAATCGCCGGCAGCCTTACGGCCACCGTGAGCACGATGGCAAGAGGGCCCCTCAGCCCGGTATGAAACACTCAGTAGAGTGGTGGGGCAAGGGGCGCGGCGTATCGAGAATCATGCGCAAGACAGGCCAACGGACCGGAGCCCAGAACCCCCACACTCGGGGCGGTCGCAGGGCACATGGCCCGCTGGTGGCAAAGGACTGGTCTCAGAAGGTCAACTCGAAGCAGCGCCGCATGGCCCGTGACTCCGCCATCGCCGCTACCGCTGATGCCGAATCCGTAGCCGCACGCGGCCATCGCTTTGACGACGACGTGCGCTTCCCAGTAATCATCGACGGCTACGTCGAGTCGCGCAACGACTCGGAAGAGAAGTACGAGATTGAGGCCATCCCTCTGCAGTACTCAACTCGTAAGTTCGTGGCCATGATGGAAGGTCTTGGTCTAGGGGCCGACCTCGAGAGGGCAAAGAGCGGTAGGAACATCCGTGCTGGAAAGGGCAAGATGAGAGGTCGCCGGTACAGGACTCCCAAGAGCATACTACTCGTAGTTTCCAACCGGGACGGCCTTCACAAGGCGGCTCGAAATGTCCCGGGTGTAGATGCGGTAGCCACCAAGGATCTGTCCGCTGAGGACCTAGCCCCCGGTGGCGATTCCGGACGTCTGACCGTGTGGACAAAGGCTGCGATAGAGGAACTGGAGTGATTCGATGACTGACCCGTATGACATCATCATCATGCCTTGGATTACCGAGAAGACGCTCGAGGCGCGCCGCGTCGCAGATGAGGAGAGCGGCTACAGGGAGAATAACAACAGAATCGAGTTCATCGTACACAAGGACGCAACGAAGAAGCGGATTCGAGAGTCCGTCGAGCAGATGTTCGACGTCAAGGTTCGCAAGGTGAACACCAAATTTACGATGACCGGCAAGCACGCCAGCGTGCGTCTCGCCGAAGGTTACGATGCAGAGGAGGCCGCGCTCAAGCTAGGCGCGTTCTGAACGAGGTGAGGATATGGGTAAGCGCACACGTTCACAACGCCGCGGTTCGAGCCCCAAAAACAAGGTCTCGAGTCACCGCTTCCCCGCGTCCAACAGGATTCCTCGTGTCAATGATGAGATCGGTGAGGTAGTGGATCTGGTTCACAGCCCCGCTCACACCGCTCCTTTGGCTAAGATTAAGTTCGCTGATGGCAACATTGCCCACATCGCCGCGCCTGAGGGTATCTCGATAGGACAGAACCTAGCATTTGGCGACAACGTGTCCCTAAGACCGGGCAACGTCACCAAGCTCTCTCAGATTCCCGAGGGAACTCCGATATGCAATATCGAAGCCCGTCCTGGAGACGGCGGCAAGTTCGCTCGTTCAGGGGGTAATTCCGCTACCCTTGAGGCGAGGATAGATGACAGGGCTCGCGTACGTCTACCGAGTGGTCGAGTCAAGGAATTGCCAGCGAACTGTCGCGCTACCATCGGCGTTTTGTCTGGCCACGGAAGGTCTGAGAAGCCGCTGATGAAGGCTGGTGCTGCTCACTACCGCGCCAAGGCGCGCGGCAAACCCTACCCAACTGTCAGCGGAGTGGCGATGAACCCGGTCGATCACCCCCATGGCGGTGGCAACCACCAGGCCGTGCACGGTCCGAGCTCGGTGAGCCGGAACGCCCCGCCGGGCAAGAAGGTCGGAAACATCGCACCACGTAGGACTGGACGTGGAAGGGTACGAGAACAGGAGACTGATTAGAATGGCTCGCCGCAGGTCAAAGAAGGTATTCCGCTCGCCCAAGTTGGCGAGGCGCCAGGCCCGTAAGCGACGCTCGATGATATCCGAGCGCCGTAAGAAGGAGTTCCTATGGCGTGGGTACAACATGGAACAACTCCTTGAGTTGCCTCTGTACCCTCCTGAGGATGACATGGAAGCCATTTGCATAGCCACTCTGATGCCCTCACGCGCAAAGCGCTCACTCTCTCGCGGACTCAATCTGGAGTGCGAAAATCTACTCGAAAGCATCCGTTCCAATGACGGCAAGATCGTCAAGACCCACTGCCGCGGCATGTACATCCTTCCTGAGATGGTCGGGACGACAGTCGGAATCCACAACGGCAAGGACTTCGTTAGAGTCGAGATAGTTCCAGAGATGATTGGTCACGCGTTGGGCGAGTTCGCCCACACGCGCAAGTCGGTCACGCACACCGGCCCTGGAGTCGGAGCAACCCGTTCGTCACAGCACGTGGCGCTGAAGTGAGGTGAGAGTGATGAGCAGGAAAACAGGAGATCCACAGTCCGGATACACCCAGCTGCTGGAAGGTTCCAACCTAGTCACCGCCCGCGCAGTCAACGTAGACTGTCACCACAAGCATTGCTACCACATCGCAAAGGCGATTCGCGGCATGAACGCCGCAGACGCAGTAGAGTACCTCGAGGACGTCGTCGCCAAGAAGCGAGCGATTCCATACACCCGTCGCTCTCGCAGAGGTCGCGGCGGCAACACGATGGCAGGGCATCGCAAGGGTAAGATGGGTCCTGGTAAGTACCCGAACAAGGCCTCGAAGATATTCATCAAGCTCATCAACAGCGCCATGGACAACGCGCGTCAGCGCTTTGACACCCTCGATGCTGAGGATATGACGATTACACACGTAGCCGCACATCGCGGCCAGGTTGCTACCAACTGGCGTCCCCGGGCCATGGGTCGTGCCACGCCCAGCAACCACTACCAAGTCAATCTCGAGATCTTCCTTGAGCACTTTGGTGCCGGAGAGGGAGAGGACGTATTCTGAGGTGATTATGTGAGCGATCAGAGTACCATCAGAACCCTCATCGGCCGCAATGTCGAGCGCCAGCTCGTCCGCGAGTACCTGCTGAGGGAGACCGAGCGCGCTGGTTTTGGTGGCCTGACTTTCAACCGCACTCCAGATGGCACCAAGATTAGCCTGCGAGCAGAACAGGTCGGTCGCGTAATCGGTCGCCGAGGTAAGGTCATCCACGAACTCAGCAACCGTCTGAAGAACGACTTCTTCTTAGATCGCCCCCACCTCGACGTCGAAGAGGTCACCGAGCCTCGCCTCAATGCCCAGATAATGGCCAGCCGTATGTCTAGCTCCCTTGAGCGTGGTTGGTTCTTCCGCCGCGCTGGACATGGCACGGCCCAGCAGATAATGGACGCAGGCGCGCGCGGCTGCCTAGTCATCCTCAGTGGTAAAATCACAGGTGCCCGACACCGAGTCGAGAAGTTCCAGCAGGGCCACATCAAGTTCTGCGGCGAGACTGCCCTTGAGTTCATGGACACCGGCTTTTCGACCGCTGTCAAGAAGCTGGGTACGATTGGCTGCACAGTCAGGATAATGCGGCCAGATGCCAAACTCCCACACGAGATAATCATCACCGAGCGCGCTGACTCAGGCCTGCCGCCTCTGGCCGAGGTCGCCGTTTTCGAAGTCTCCGACGAGGAGGCCGACGAGGAACTGTCTGCCGTCCTCGAGGAGCCCAAGGCCGACGCCGAGGGTGTGGTCGATTCGGTTGTCGACATGATGGCCGGAATCGAGCAGAAGAAGGAGGAGGAGTGAATGTCGCACATCAGGCCAAGGGACATCGAGAAGATGAGTCCCGAGCAGCGAGAGGAAATGCTGGAGGAACTCCGCGAGGAGCTACTGCAGCTTCGCGCCCAACTAGCTCTGGGGGGCTCAGTATCAAACTCAGGAGCATACAAGCAGACGCGTAGGAGTATAGCGCGGATGCTGACTCGTATCAAGCAGAAACAGGAGTAGGGTAGATGGCTGGAATATGCAACTTATGTGGACTACCGGATGAACTGTGCATATGTCAAGAAATAGCGAAGGAACAGCAGAAGGCGACAATTTCAGTAGTAAGGAGGAGGTACGGAAAAATGGTCACAATCGTCGAGGGAATAGAGGACACTGCCATCGATCTGGGCCAACTCGCCAAGATACTCAAGGGCGCGTGCGCGAGCGGCGGCACCGTCAAGGGACGAACCATAGAACTGCAGGGGGATCACAAGAAGAGGGCCGCCAAGGTGCTCGAGCAGAACGGCTACCAGGTGGAGGTGCGCTAGATGGGGGATTTGATGCACATGCCATGGTTATCTCGCACCATCACGGTGGTCGATTCGCCGGACCCCTCTCTAGTCGGCCTCAGAGGTACCGTATTAGACGAGACCCGCAGGACCATACGCGTCCTTACCGAGAACGGCCGCGTCCGACTCGCGAAGGATGTCATCACATTCACTATCGACTCCGGGGAGGTTATCGACGGCTCAGCCGTAACACAACGCCCCGAGGATCGAATCAACCGCAGGTACAGGGGGCGCTGAGATGAGAGATATCGGTGTAGACGTCAGAACTCCTGAGGGAGAGTGGGACGGCAATGACAACTGCCCCTTCTTCGGCAGTCTGAGGGTGCGCGGCCAGATCATTGAGTGCATCGTGTCCTCATCGGGGATGACCGATTCCATCGTAGTCGAGAGGGAGACCTCGCGCTACATGAAGAAGTACGAGCGCTACGAGAAGCGCACCCGACGCTACGCCGCCCACCTGCCTACTTGCATAGGCGGCGTTAGTAGGGGCGACAAGGTCCGCATCATGGAGTGCAGGCCGCTGTCGAAGACCGTCAAGTTCTGCGTCATCGAGAAGGAGGCGTCTGAATGAGGGGAATAGCCGGACGCGTCACAGCGGGCCTGCCTACACAGGCACGTCTCGACTGCGTGGACAATACTGGCGCGAAGGTCGTGCAACTGATTACCGTCCTGAAGAAGGGCGGCGTGGCACGCCGCTACCCCGCTGCCGGAGTGGGCGACATGATTCGCGTCACCGTAAGGCGCGGTACCCCCGAAACACGCCGTCAGATATTCGATGCCGTCATCGTTCGACAGGCGCGTCCGTTCAGACGCGTCGACGGAACTTGGGTCCAGTTCGAAGACAACGCATGCGTTATTACGAACAGGCGCGGTGAGGTGCAAGGCTCCGACATCAAGGGTCCTGTGAGCCGAGAGGCGGCAGAGCGGTGGCCCCGGATAGCTGCTACTGCGAAGCAGATAGTGTGAGGTGAGAAGAATGGTGACCAAGAATCCCGGAAAACAGCGTCGAACAAGCCGCAAGGCCGCCTTGCACGTCCAGCGTAAGCGACTAAGGGCTCGCCTGCTGACTGATGATCCCGAACTGCAGGCCATCCGAACTGTCACTGTGCGAGTGGGCGACGAGGTCGAGGTAGTACGCGGCGACTTCGGCAATCCGAACAGCATCAAGCCAGACTCAAGCGGCAAGCGCCTGGGACAATCTAGGGGCCGCGCCGGAATCAAGGCCAAGGTGGCCAGTGTGGATACCGAGAGAGGGATGATATTCGTCGACGGAATCACCTCTTCCACTGCTGATGGCAAGGAGGAGGGTGTGCCAATCAGGCCCTCCAACCTCATAGTGACCTCTCTGTTCGAGGGCGATCCGTTGAGAATCAAGAGACTGATGGAGAGGTCAGGAGGTGACACCGATGAGTAGGAGCCACATCAAACGCCTAGTCATGCCACGCAGTTGGCCTCTGCCTCGCAAGTCCTCCATTTGGGTGCAGAAGCCCAACGCAGGTGGACACTCCATCGAGAACTGCATGCCCCTCGCTCTCGTCCTGCGCGACGTCCTCGGTGTCGCACACACTCGACGTGAAGCCAAGCGTATCCTGCACTCCCGCCAAGTCATGGTGGATGGTCGCATCGAGACCGACGACGGTCGAGGAGTCGGTCTGATGGACGTTCTGTCGGTAGGTGAGAATAACTTCCGCTGTGTACTCGACACCAACGGCAAGCTGCGTTATCGCCCTATTCCAAAGAATGCAGCCGGCAGCAAGATTTGCCGTGTAACCGGCAAAACCACTATTCGAGGTGCGAAGACACAGTTGCACCTGCATGACGGCAGGAACCTGCTGTTGGACGATGCCTCGTCCTACAAGAGCGGCGACAGTGTCACCATCTCTCTTCCAGAGCAGCAGATTACCTCTCATCTTCCATTCACTGAAGGCGCTCAGTCATACCTGACGGGCGGCAGTCACATCGGCGAGATCGCTACAGTTCGTGGACACGACGTCAAGCGCTCTTCCAAGGCGAACGAGGTCCGGTTCGACGATTTCCTGACCATTGCAGACTATGTCTTCGTCATCGGCTCTGAGTCGGACATCCCGGGGGCTGAATCATGAGCGAGGAGGGCAATGCCATGCTGACTCCGTTCATCATCAAGGTAACCATCAACATCGGTGTTGGCGAGGGAGGCCAGAGGCTACAACTCGCCGAAAGGGTCCTCGAGGTCCTCACTGGCATGAAGCCCGTGCGCACCTTGGCTACTCAGACCAACCGCGACCTCGGCACACGCAGAGGTTCTCCAATCGGATGCAAGGTCACCATCCGTGGCGAGGAGGAAATCAAGAAGTTCCTCAAGGATGCATTCTGGGTCCGCCAGAACACTCTGCCAGCTTACAACTTCGATACTCAGGGCAACCTCTCCTTCGGAATCTCGGATTACACTGACTTCCCGAAGCAGAAGTACGATCCAGACATCGGCATCTTTGGGATGGATGTCAACATCGTTCTTGAGAGGCCCGGGCACCGGGTCTCGCGGCGCCGCCAGAGAAGCTCGAAGGTCGGTCTCAAGCACAGGGTCGGCCGCGAGGAGAGCAAGCAGTGGTTCCAAGAGTTCTATGAACTCGAAATAGTGGAGGAGTGAGAAAGATGGCGCACGACCACGGTAAGGAGATAGGGCGTTCTAACGGCTGCCGACGCTGCGGCCGCAAGCGAGGAATGATCCGCCGACACGGCCTCAGGCTGTGCAGGCAGTGCTTCCGAGATGTAGCTCCCGAAATAGGATTTAAGAAATACTCGTGAGGTGAAAGAAATGCAGTTTGACCCCCTAAGTGATGCGTTCACGCGAATATTCAATGCCGAGCAAGCCGGTCATTACGAAGTGACTGTTAACCCGGCCAGCAAGATGCTGGGCAACCTGTTGTCTATCATGCAGGCCTCTGATTACATCGGTGAGTACGAGAAAATAGACAACGGCCGTGGCGGCTCTTTCCGCGTTGAGCTTATCGGAGCCATAAACCGCTGCGGCGTAATCAAGCCGAGGCACTCCGTCAAGCGTTCCGACTTTGATAAGTGGGAGTCGAGGTACCTACCTGCTCGCGACCTCGGCCTACTTATTCTGACCACCAATCAAGGTGTCATGAACCACTATGAAGCCAAGAAGGAGAGAGTCGGCGGACGACTTCTCGCATACATTTTTTGAAGGAGGGATTAGAATGCCGAAGCTAGACCACATCTCGCATTCCATCGCACTCCCAGAGGGTGCGAGTGTGAGCATCGAAGGAGATACGGTAACCGTCTCGAAGGACGGCCAATCGCTATCACGCGAGTTCAGGCATCCCAAGGTGGAGATCAGGGAAGTCGAGGGAGGACTCGAGATATTCGTCAATCTGCCACGTCGATCCGAGAAGGCCATCGCCGGTACTTGGGCCGCGCACCTGCGCAACATGGCACATGGCATCGACGAGGGTTTTGAATACCGCCTCAAGGCAGTGTTCAGTCACTTCCCGATGAACCTCAAGGTAGAAGGCAAGCAGCTCACAATCAACAATCTGTTCGGTGAAAAGGTCCCCCGCGTGGCCAAGTTGCCATGGAGCCCCGCCGAAGTGGAGGTAAGGGTGGAAAACAAGACCGACGTAGTTGTGAGAGGCGCTGACCGCGAGAAGGTCGGCCAGACATCGGCTAACATCGAGCGCGCTTGCAGAATCAAGAAGAGAGACAGACGAGTATTCCAGGACGGCATCTACATCGTCTCGAAGGGAGCATGATAACATGGATACGGACTACGAGGAATTCACCGTTGCCCAACTCAAGGACTTCCTGCGCGAGCGCGAGTTGCCAGTATCTGGTAAGAAGGCTGAGTTGGTTGCTAGGCTGTCCGAGGATGACAACACTCCTGAAGCCGAAGAAGCCCCCGAAGAGGAGATGGGCGAGGACGACGGCTTCGATGACGATGATGATGATTTCTTTGACGACGAGTGGGACGACTTCCACGTCGCCCGGCAGAAGCCAGTTCTCGACGATTCAACCATCTCTGACATTGAGGTGCTGAAATCTCAGAAGAAGAAGCAGCCCGCATTCAGAAGGCAGGAATGGTTCCGTTACAGAAGGCTCGCGAAGACCGGTTGGAGGAAGCCTAAGGGCATGCAATCCAGCCAACGAATGAACCGCAAGTACCGCTCCCCCATGGCTAGGGTCGGATACCGCAAGATCGCCTCAGTCAGGGGCCTGCACCCATCAGGATTCGAAGAGGTCATGGCTCACAAGCCAGCGGACCTCGACGGCATCGACCCTGAGCGTCAGGCAGTCCGCATTGGCGCAAGGGTCGGCAACAGGAAACGGGCCCAGATTCACGACCGCGCTGACGACCTCGGACTCAGGGTGCTAAACCGGAGGCGCTTCGAGCGCAAGGGGGACTTGCAATGATGATTACCAACCAGAAGCGGATGGCCGCTCAGATACTCTCGAGGAAGGAAGGCAGGGAAGTAGGGGTCCACCGCGTCTGGATTCACCCGGACTACCTCGAAGAGGTTTCCAGCGCTGTCCAGAAGGACGACATCCGCGAACTCATTGAGGAGGGCCTGATTAAGGCCAAGCCAATCAAGGGGACCAGCCGCGTACGAGCCCGCAAGGCTGCAATTCAGAAGGCGAAGGGACGCCGCAAGGGACCCGGCTCACGCAAGGGCAGTGCCAACTCGCGCTACCCTAAGAAGCAGCGCTGGATGAGTCTGATTCGGGCCCAGCGCAGGGAACTCAAGGATCTCCGCTCCAGTGAGGCGCTGAACCCGTCTCAGTACCGTTACTACTACCGCAAGTCGAAGGGAGGTTCGTACAGATCAATCGCGCACATGCGATCCAACATTGAACTCGACGGCATAGCTTTGGGAGGTGATGAGTGATGGCCCATGGAAAGAGTCAGAGGCTGCGCTTCAAGCGCCGACGCAACGGGAGAACCGACTACAGGCGCCGCATGAGAATGCTCAGAGGTGGCGTGCCTAGGGCGGTTGTCAGGGTATCTAACACTCAGGTGACCTGCCAGTTGGCCGAGTTCAGGATGGATGGCGACAACATCCTCGCCTCAGTTACAGGCAATACACTGGCCAAGTACGGCTGGCCCGATGGCGCTTCGAGAAAATCAGTCCCGGCTTGTTACGTCGCCGGATACGCTCTGGCCAAGTCGGCCATCGCCGCAGGCCACGACAGCGCCATACTCGACATCGGTCTTGCAGCGTCATCTCCAGGTAGTCGCATATTCGCTGCTCTCAGGGGGATGGTGGACGCAGGATTGGAAGTGCCGCACGGCGAGTCCGTTCTGCCGGATGATGATAGAATCAATGGAACTCACATCGACGATTCGATTGCTACAGCGGTCGAAGCGGCGAAGAAAGCGATAGAGGGGGCATAATATGAGCGAAACATTGGATGAGCAACCCACAGAGGAACCTACCGAGGAACCTACCGAGGAACCAGTCAATCTAGCTCCTGGCTTGGCCATGGCCCTGGCTCCCGTGGTGGAAAAGGAGAACGACCGTCGTCGCCGGGGCCCCGACCCATTGGCTGCACTCAGGGCATGGCAGCCCCGCACCCGCCTCGGCCGCATGGTTGCGAGCGGACAGGTCTACACCTACGAGCAGGCCTTGGATACCGGTCTGCCGGTACGCGAGGTCGAGATTGTGGACGCACTCCTCCCTGATCTTACTGACGACGTGCTCTCGGTCAACATGATTCAGAGAATGACCGACTCGGGCCGCAGAGTGAGATTCAACGTTCTGTGCGCGGTCGGTAATGGAGACGGTTACGTCGGAATATCGGTCTGCAAGGGTAAGGAAGTGGCGGGCACCATCCGCAAGGCTATCGACAAGGCAAAACTCAATCTCATCACTGTGATGCGTGGCAATGGTTCGTGGGAGTCCTCAGAAGGCCCCGGCACGAGCGTCCCGTTCAAGGTGACCGGCCACTCCGGATCCACTCGAATCACACTCATGCCCGCACCCGCAGGGAAGGGATTGGTCATCGGAGACTACGGCCGCAGGGTTCTCAACCTCGCTGGTATCACCGACGTCTGGTCACGCTCCTCCGGCCAAACTCGCACCACCATTAACTTCGCCCGCGCCACATTCAACGCGCTGGTCGAACTCAACCGCACTCGAATCACTGAGGCAGATCGTCTCCGACTCAACATCACCGAAGGGAGGACTATCAGATGACTTTCTTAGTAATCCGCGTTCGCAGTGATCGCGGTGTCAAGCCAAAGATTCGCGACACCATGTCAATGCTCAACCTGACCAGGGTCAACCACGCCGTCCTGATACCTGACACCCCAGCCTATGCCGGGATGCTGCACAAGGCCAAGGACTACGTGACCTGGGGAGAGGTCGACGCAGACACAGTTTCCAGCCTGATTTCAGAGCGAGGTCGCATGATTGGCGACAAACTAGTCACCAATGCAGTCATCAAGTCCGGCAGCAAGTTCTCGACCATCGGGGCACTTTCGAAAGCCATCGCATCTGGCGATGCGCGAACCAGCGATGTTGAGGGAATGAAACCCGTCTTCCGACTGCACCCGCCGAGGGGCACCAAGGGATGGGGCGGCATCAAGCGCAGCTTCGTCGCAGGCGGTGCGCTGGGCTTCAGGGGCGAGGCAATAACCGACCTAGTCGTAAGGATGATTTGAGGGATTAACATGGTTTCACGAACAAACAAGTTCCGAGGTCGAAGCCGCTACCACGGCCGTGGCAAGAAGGCCGGCCGAGGCGCCGGTAAAAGAGGCGGCCGCGGCAACGCCGGAATCAACAAGCACAGACTGATGACTCGATTGAAGTACATGCCCGGACACTGGGGGATGTACGGCTTCAACCGCCACCCTAGCCTGCGCAACGTGAATGTATCAATCAATATGCAAGAAGTTCAAGCCCTCGCTGATGGCGATTCCATCAATCTCAGCGAGATGGGCTACGACAAGCTCCTCGGTAAGGGCCGAATCGACCGTGCCATCCACATCACCGTCGCAGAGGCTAGCGCGCGTGCCATAGAAAAGGTCGAGGCGGCCGGCGGATCCGTCACTATCGGAGACGAGTGGGAAGAGGAGTGAGCCCGATGGTTGAGCGCCGACC
>Ga0066839_10000178_pt1 | contig 29413 bp, 22 predicted proteins | sample ETNtaG_10_FD_66733 | JGI IMG/M metagenome (GOLD analysis project Ga0066839, IMG submission 66733) | Marine microbial and viral communities from oxygen minimum zone, Eastern Pacific Ocean - ETNP201302SV82 | ecosystem: Environmental > Aquatic > Marine > Oceanic | place: Pacific Ocean: Eastern...
CCGGCCGCGCGGGAGCTCTTCGCGACAGCAACCGCTGTCCGAGAAGCCCAGAAGCGCAAGCTCGCCGAAACGGTAGGGGGCTGACGGACCCATTCGACGGTCTGCACGCCACCGATAGCCCCTGGCTGTCCACTCCTGGTCGACCGCAAGCCCTTCCCGGAAGCTGAGCGAACAGCGCTCGCTCATCGGGCGGGTTCGTTTCTACAAAACGACAGCCTGGCGAAATGATGCCGTAACCATGAAGGAAGTGTGGGTCAGGTCGTCACTTCGGCATAGAGCAGAGCGGCCAATATCCTCTGCATGACCCGTCAGATTTCAGCTCCGATATGCTCGTGGTGCGGCGACGAGGCCGTCGCCGAAGTGCTCGAGGCCTGGGGTCACGAGTTCATGCTCGACACCTGCTGCGAAGGCATGCATCGGGCACTGTCGCATGAACTCGCTGAGGGCGGGCGCGATGCAGCCGCGGTGCTGCGCAGTCTTGGAATTGAAGGCCTATTGGCGCGCACCCTGCGCGGCGTCGACGCCGGCGGCCCGGGTCTTGCGCTGGACTTCAATCTGGAAATCCGCCCGGTGCGCTTCGGCATCTGCAAGTCTTTCGTTGAAAAGCACCATCACCACTGCCGGCCGCCGGCCGGTTGGCGCTTTGGCGCCGGCTGCTTCAATGGACCCACACTGGTTGGGGTTGTCATGGTCGGCAGGCCCGTGGCCCGCATGATTGACGCAACAACGATCGTCGAGGTCAACCGCCTCTGCATCGATCGGGATCTTTCATCCGCCCTGCGGCGCAATGCGGCCTCGAAGCTGCTCGGTCATGCAGCCAGGGAGGCAAAGCGACGCGGCTTTTTCCGCATCATCACCTACACGCTCGAAAGCGAGGGCGGCGGCAGTCTGCGCGCCGCGGGCTGGCTTGAGGACGGCCGATCGCCGGGCGGAGGCTGGTCGCGGCCGTCGCGCGCCCGTGCCGAAAGCGGGCCTACAGAGCCCAAGGTCCGCTGGGCTCGCGATCTCAGAGGGCGCCAGCAGGCAAAGGGTCGACTACCCGCCTGAGATCCTATTGCGTGAAGCAACCACCCTGGCTCGCCTCACATGCCAAAGCTGACGCAACGTGCAAAGCCCGTGGTCTTGTCCGCGTTTCCAGAAGCCGCGATATTGTAGCGATTGACCCCCTCAACATCGCTTCGCAGAACGCGCGTATGGCCGGTTTCTGCCGAGAGATAGAGCCCTCTCTGATCGCGGTAAATGCTGTCACCATTGAAAGTGTATCCCTTCAGGTTCGCATTGAAGCCTGCACTGTTCGTGCCTCCGGATACGAACTCGGACAGTTGCTCTTCCACGTTCCCGCTCGTCCGCCAGCCGGTGGCCACCACTTCCGCCTCACTCATGCCCAGCGCGCGCTCGAGTTCCATCCAGTCCTCGTCCCGCGGCACCCGCCAGCCGGTCGGGCAATAAGGATCGAGATCTTCGACCCTGTCTGCGCCGTAGAGGCGGCCATAACTCTCGCAGCTCTGCGCATCATCATTATAGCAGCGGCCCGGAACTTCTGTCACATTCAAGTTCTCCGCAACCCAGCACTGCCCTCCAATCTGGGTAGTCGGATAGGACTTTCCACTGATCAGCACTGGGTCTGATCCGCACTGGAAGACAGCTTCGACGGGCGGCGGGTTGCTCGCTTCTTCCTCAGAACCATAGCCTGCCATGGCATCAGAGGTCTCATAGGCTACCGCGGAAAAAATCTCCGCGACCTTCTTTCCATTCGATGCGACCGCCCCAACAGCAACTACGGAGACCAGCCCTACCAGGAGCCCGTATTCCAGAAGGGCAGCCCCCTTCGATTTTCCAGTCTTCGACATTACCAAACTCCAGATACCTGTTTTTCAGGCAGGACATAGGTGACGGAATAGTAGTTCGGAATTTTTTCTGCCGAGTTGCGCGACGCCGATCCATTTCCTCTCAGCGATACAACAGAGAGGACCGCATGCATCACATTGAAATTACCGAAACCCGGCGCGTCGAGGTGACACACCTCAAAGCCGAATGCGGCGTGCGCTACTGGGAGGATGCCACCGTCGATGGGATCGAGGATACCGAAGGCACCCTCATTCCCTGCCGCGACAAGGACGCCTGGGTTCCCGTCATCGATCTCGCGACCGGCCGCATCAAGGATTGGCCTGAGGGAAAGACCGCCAGGCTCCACTACAAGGTCTGCGATGACGGCCGCTATGCGCTGCTCGATGCGTCTGGCGCTGAAGTTGCCTGGATCACCGGCTATGTTCCGAAGCTCATGTGCCCGGGCGGCTCGGGCTATGGCGACTACGTCATCATGAACATCGACGCCAGCGGACAGATCCGGGACTGGAACGCGGATCTCTCGCCCTTCAGCGACGCCGACTGACGCGGCTTGAGCCGCGGCGCCTGCCCCAGGCCCGCGGCTCAGACGTTGCAAGGCAGCGATTTTGGCTTTCTACTGTTCACACCGAAAGCGTGAAGGCCAAACCATGCCCGAAGATGCCCTACAAAATGCCCCTGAAAGCGTCATCAGTTCCCCCGGCGTCGCCGGTGGGCTCGAGATTTTCCGAGCCATTCTCGCGGCGCGTGATCCTGCCGGTTTTTCCGATTTCCGATCCGGGATCATTGACCGAGATGAGGGCTACAAGGTCCGCAACCATGCCGAGGCCATTCGCCGTCTTGGCCTCTCCGACTGGGATCGCCTCACCCCTGGAACCGGTCAGATCCTCGCCCGGGTCATTTCCGCAATCGAAATCCAAGAGGATAAGGCGAAGGGCATCTCGCAGAACAACGTTCTCATGTGGTGGCCGCCCAGTGTCGCCCACCGTAGGCTCTTGGACATCCGCTCAGAAGGCGGTGCGGCACGGACTTCTCTCGAGCGGCACCTACGCGATCTCTATCTCAACACCCGACCAGAGGCCGAAATATTCGAGGATCTTGCACAACAGGAAATGCTCGGGCGCTCCTACCCGCTTCTTGCCTACCTCTTCTTCCTCAAGGACATCGAGCGCTTCGTCCCTGTCACGCCCGGTGGACTTCAAAAGGGTCTTGTCGAGATAGGTGCAGATCTCACCTTGGTTCGGCGCTGCTCCTGGGAGAACTACCAGCATCTCATCCTTCGCCTTCAGGCCGTTCGGAGAGAGCTTGCAAGCCAGATCAAGACCGATGTCCGTCTCATCGATGCTCATAGCTTCGTCTGGGTCATTGGCGCATGGGAGCGCCCGGACGATGCCGGCCGCGTCGCGCACAAAGGCGGAACCCTTCTCACTGCCGCCAAGGACAAGGCCCACCGACGCATGGTTCTGACCATCCAGGACACTGTCAGAAATGCAAACGGACAACTCGCACTCCGTCGCGTGAAGGACAAGATCACCGACATGACGCCCGCCGAGCTCGATGCCTACGTCGCCGAGCTGATGGAAGAAGGGCGCAAATGCAAACTCACGGGCTGCGAGATGCTATACGACGGAGAACCCAGAACCCCCTTCGAAAAGAACTTCTTGGTCTCGGCCGATCGGATCGACTCCGATCGTGGGTATGTCCGCGGCAACATCCAGCTCATCTGCCAATTCGCCAACTTCTTCAAAGGCGCGCGCTACACCGATGCCGTCTTCCAGCAGCTCATTGAGAGCATCAGGGCAGTCGACTCAAACGACGACGGCCCGGTTGGGCCTTAGGCCTTCCTCCTTTTTCTGACAGCCATAAGTGACTGTCCTTCGCGCCTATCTCATCCTTACCAGAAAGATACCGAACCTGGGGATTTGAAACGCGCTCCCCAGCAGCGTCTGGTTGAGCCTGGCGATATTGCTGCACAAGCTCTGGAAATGATCGGCAGACTTCCAAGCCCACATTCTCACCAGCATCAAGCCAAAACAGCATGATCACCCTTCCGACCGCCAGCCGTTCATCGCCGGCGGTCGAACACGGAATTCAACCTCCGTTTTTCCGTCCATCAGAAAAAAGACCGACCTCCCTTTCAAGGTGAGGTGACCCATTCGCGGCCCGCGCCGAGCGCACCGCAAAGAATGAGTCACCAAGCCCTTCATGATCGATCCAGCGGCATACAAGTCGACCTGCTTGGATGGTCTGCATGATCGGCTCTTGCCGCAGGCAGTGCTGCTTTATCGTGATGACAGCAAGACGCCGAAGGAGAAGGCGGTCGCCATCAACGGCTTGATCAAGCGCCAGCGGTTGCGCCTTCTGTCCGAGATGCCGCGCGGCGCTGATGGTTCTCTTCGGATCGTGGCCGAATACTGCATTGCGGTCGTATCCCTCGAATACCGCAATATGCTTTGGCCTTACGATTACATGTCCCTGTCGCGGCGCGTCGGTGAGCTTTGGGAGCGCACATGCCGGGCACCTTGGGACCATCCCGCATCGAGCGATCTTTCCCCTCTGGAGCCACCCAGCTTCGACGTCATCTGCGACGACATCCGCCGACAATTCCGCGCCCTTACGCTCCCGGGTATGCAAGGCCAGATGGATGTCATGCTGTCCCAACTCTTCGACCTCGTGGGGCAGGTAAATCTCAAGGGTGATGGCGTCTTTACACATGGCGACCACCCCCTCGTCGTCGACTTCAAAAGCGGGTTCGGGTCCAACGAGAAAGGCAACACCGAACGTCTTCAACGTGTCGGGCGCGCCTGCCGGATCTGGAAGCCTGACAGCAAACTTCTGCTTCTTGTTCGGCAGAGCGATCACAACAACCATTATCTGCGCACCCTGGAAGACGGGGGCGATTGGGAGGTTTACCACGCCGGCCGGGCCTACCAGGCGATGGATATGATCACTGGCACGGATGTCAGCGGCACACTGCGTCGGGCCGTGACCTTTGAAAGGGATCTCTCTCCCCGCTTCTGGGAGCGGCTGCGCGCAACCGGGCAGGAACTTGAACGCTATCTCGACTGGACGGGCGCCTGAACCTTTCAGGATGACGCATTCACTTCCCGGTCAGTATCCGACGGATCTCCGCTGATCCTTTCTTCGCGGCCGCAAGGTTCTCACGGCTTGGCTCCTTGAATATCCGGTCGATCGCGTCCAGCGCGGCCAGCACCTCCCGGCGCTGCTTTCGCGCCTTGCTGACCTGCTTATACTCGAGCAGCCCCTTTGCGTGATCACGATGCTTGTCAGCGACTTCTTCGACCGGGTTTCCATCGAGATCCACGCGCCAGGAATCTGGCTCGAGCATCGCATAGAGATAGGGCATGTTGCGCGTCCAGCGCGCGACAGAAGACTGCACGGCCTCATGCTCTTCTTTCGGCAGCAACGCTTTCACATCCTCGATGATGCCGGCCTTGAGTGGAGTGGGCTGTCCAGCCAAGGCCGGCGGGATGCGCCCCTCAGGCCAGGAGAACCCATCGAAAATGCGCTCTCCCAGGGTGGATTTCGGTGTGGGCCGGGTTTCTGGCATGAGCAGCTCCGTGGGTAGTTCGTCATGGGCATATCGCACCGTGGCAGGAAGTGCCACGTTCAGCATATCTCCCGGAGAAATTCAGGGGGCAGTCATTGTTCTTCAGCGCGTCCGCAGCTCTCCATGCTCACGGCAATCGCATTCGAGCGCAACGCGTCCGCCAGCAGCCCGCCCGGCCGGCTCGAAGAATCGCCTCGCCGATACCATATTCAAACCTGATCCATCACACTGGGCTATGCTACTGCGCAGAGATGCCGCCAGCAGCGCCCGGCCGATCCAAGAGGTGAGACTTGCCAGGCAAAGAAGACCCCAAGGTGCCCGTTATCGCGCGCCTATACCTGGATTTCGACAGCTTCTTCGCTTCTGCGGAGCAGCACCTCAATGCTGATCTGCGCGGCAAGCCAGTCGGCGTGGTGCCCCTGGACTCGCCTCACACGAGTTGCATCGCCGTGAGCCGTGAGGCCAAGGCCCTTGGCGTAAAATCGGGAGCGTCGATCCGGGACGCGCGCAGCATCATCCCCGACATGATCTTCGTCATTGCCCGGCACGACGTCTATGTCCGTCTGCACAAGCGCATCCTGGAGGTCATCGATAGTATCGTCCCTGTGGCCAAGGTCAGGTCAATCGACGAGGTGGTGTGCCATTTGCTTCCCAATGAAGCGCGACAGGGCCAGGCCCTTCCCGACAGGATCAAGGCAGCCCTTGCCGAAGCCTTCAGTTCAACGCTCACCTGCTCCATCGGAATGGCGCCAACCGAGCTGCTGGCCAAGGTCGGGGCAGAGATGAACAAGCCCGACGGCTTTGCCCTCATTGACGCAGCCGACCTCCCAGGGCGACTTGCTCATATCAGGTTGAACGATCTGCCAGGCATTTCCAAGGGAATGGAGGCACGCCTCACCGCGGCCGGTGTCCGCGATTTTGCCTCACTGTGGAACCTCGCCCCCAAGCAGGCTCGTGCTATCTGGCGCAGCGTCGAGGGAGAGCGGTTCTGGAGCGAGCTGCACGGATTTCACGCCGAGCGGCCCGAGACGCGCAAAAGCATGTTCGGTCATAGCCGGGTTCTTCCGCGCGACTGGCGCACGCCGGAGAAAGTTGAAGCATGTGCGAGACAGCTGCTCCTCAGTGCCGCTCGGCGGCTCCGGCGCGAGACCTTCCGCGCCACTCGGCTTTCGCTTGGCATGCGGGGCGACGCTGGCGACTGGTCCTGGGAGGGTGCATTCCCGGCCGCGCGCGACGATCACACGCTCACCCGCTCGCTTTCCGAAGGGCTCGCTCAGGCGCGCCGGCAGGTGCGCTTTTCACCAAGATCTGTGAGTGTGATGATCCATGGCCTCGAGGCCGAGGGTCAATCGACTGGCGATCTTTTCGCCGCTGTTCTCGATCCCACATCTCCGGAAGGAGCAAATTTTCGGGAGAAGAAAGAAAAGCTCAGCGATCTCATGGACACCATACGCAAAACCCACGGCGCGAAGGCGCTGACCTTCGGCCCTCAAGAAGAGATGCCTGGCGGTTATGTCGGTGCCAAGATCGCCTTTGGGCGTATCCCAGATGAAGAGGATTTCAGCGAGGTGTCGGGCGACGATGGAGCGACGCGGTTCCTTTCCTATTGAGCGCATTCAGGATCGTGTCGGCACCGCTGGATGGCCAGACTAAAGACAAGCGAAACTGAGGGAGCCAGTCATCAGATTGTCTCTCAGTTGGCCTGATCCGATCTCTGGCCTTTTGAAACAGGCATCAGGCTTCCGCGCAGAGATCTATGGCATTCACAGGCTGCAACTCTCCGTTCTTCCAAGCCTCCAGTGCAGCCACAAGGCTCCCGTCACGGAAGTGGACGCAATACAGCCGACGCTCTGCATCATCAGACCCAAAGACTTCGCCGCCTTCAGCACTGGGCCCGAAGCGCAGTAGCTCGCCTTCGGTCAGATCCCTGTCTGGAGATTTCCCCTCGAGTGATTTTACCCACTCCGCGGCAGCGACACCTGATCTGTAGCTTGTCGGAAGTATCGCTATGACCCCCAAGCAGGCCAATGACACCAGAACAAGCGGCCAGGCTCCCATGAGCCCGATCCTGAGAAAACCCAGAGCAAGAAGGAACAACACTATGCCTGCACCAATATAGGGGGCTATGGAAAGATCAGGCATAGAAGAGCCTTTTGAATGATGGATTGATACGATGCGATGCACTGGACGCCACCGCGGCGAGGCGAAGACGATCAACCTGAAGGACCCTCTTCGCACAGAGGAATTTCAGATGAAGCTACCCTATTGGGCAGTGCAACTCTCCAGAGCGAAGCGATACCTGGCTCTTTGAAGTGTGGCTGAACCTGAGGCGACGCACTGTCTCATCCGTGGCCCGTGCGCAGGCTTCCTGATCCAGCGTCCAAGCGACATCCTGACGCCGGCTCTGGAAAGCCAGCACATGGCTACCCTTTCGCGATCGCGAACCCGGCTCTACAGGTGTTGCGATGACCGACGGCGCCCTGTCTTCATTGTCGTGGCTTACCATGCCCAGGAAGTGAGCGACGAGATCCAGAACAATTGGATCATTATTGGAGGCCACCTGCACCCTCGGGTCGTCATAAACGACGAATACTCTCATCTCAGCTCCAGAACTATCGACTTAATTCGATTCGTCCTGTTGTCGCCAAAGATTGGGTTTGCACTTAGGCGGTTCAGTGAAATCTTTTCCTTAATTCAGGCAATATTGCCTTTCTGGTGTCACATTTTTGCAGCGACCGCCAACTCCAGATCCGATCCCGCGGACTTGCTTTCTCGGACCAACCCGCTTTTTTGATCAAAGATCTCTGCTTGCGAGATCAACCCTACAATTAGGGGGTCAGTCTTTGCGTGATTACATATTCTGTAGTGAGGTCACTCCAGGACGGCTGCGCAATCTCGGGTTGAGATTGGTGGGAGTGTGCATTTATCGCGGCCATATCTTTGTAGTCGGAAGGTAAACATTCAGTGTGAAAAGTGCGGATTGTGGACTGCTTGCCTTGAAGAATTAACTACGCTCCGTAAACTGCTGTTACTGTGGAGCCTTCCGTGAATCGTTCCTGTTTCAAATTCGAGATTGTTAACTATGACGTTCCACGCCAAGGCCAGCGACACCAGCAACACCGATCCCACTTCCACGGGTAATCCGTCAGTGCGTGCCGATTGGAGCGCTTATGCGACGGCCTATGATTTGCTTTCGGAACACAATCCTGAATATCAGCTGCTCATGCGCGACTTCGAAGCCTTCCTCAAGGAGATCGAGGCGCCTGGCGTGATATACGACATCGGAGGCGGCACGGGAAATTATACCGAGATCGCGGCTCGCGTCTGTCCAGATAGTGAAGTCCATCTTGCGGAACCCGACGCCGCGATGATCCGGACGGCACAATCCAAGCTGCAAGCGCATGACAACATCCGCTTTCACAATCTCGCGCTTCAGGACATCGGCGCTCCAAACGCTGCTGATCTCGTCGTTTGCGTGCACGCGCTTTACGCAATGCCAGATCAATCGCAGCGCCTGAAGGATCTGCATCGACTGGTCCGCCCGGGCGGTCATCTCTACCTTATCGATCTTGGTAGATACATGGATGTGGCCGACTGGCGGCGCTACCTCTTCTCCAAGCTCAAGAATGAACACGGGCTGAAGGAAGCACTCAAGATCTTCTGGCGAGGGCGGCAAGTCGCAAAACAGAATAGCGCCATCTACAAGGCGCAAAAGAAGGGCGTCTACTGGACGCACAGCGAGGCAGAAATCGCCGCAGCCGTGACCGCTGCCGGTTTCCAAATCATCAGGCAGCAACCCGTTTATCGTGGCTACAGCGACCTTCTTGTGTGTCGCGCCATGACATAAGCACCCACGGGCAGGGAGCGATCATGAAAAGGCAAGTCATCGACGCGTTGAAACACGTTCGCTATAAGGTTGCGAACGACACTCCGGATCTCGAGAAAATATATCGACTTCGCTATCGGTGCTACCGCGCCGAAGGATCGATCGCCGAGAATGATCTTGGCCTCATGACTGACCCATTTGACGAGACCGCAAACTGTTTGCATGTCGCCGTCGAAATGGATGAGGAGATTCTTGCTGCTGTCCGTTTGCACCTTGTCTCCAGGCTGTCCTTCGCCTCCCCAACGCTGGAAGTCTTCCCGGAAGTTCTGGATCGGGTCAGGCACGGACAAACGGTTCTCGATCCCACCCGGTTCGTGATCGACCCCTCAGCTCGCAGAAACCGCGTGCCACTGCATTTCTTGGCCCTGCGCATCCCATTTCTCGCCGCGATGTTCTATGACATCGACCTCGCCCTTGCGCCAGTTCGCGAAGAACACACCGCTTTCTATCGTCGTTATCTCGGCTATGACGTGGAGATGAAACCACGCAGCTACCCAGGCCTGCAAAAGCCTGTGCAGCTCCTGACAGCCAACTTTCGAGAACAACGCGATACAGTGCTCGAGCGAACACCTGTGCTTGGTCCCATGGACGATTTCCCTGAGGCGGATATTCAGTTTCCGGATCTCAACGGTATCTACGCCGCATCCGGCATGGGTCGCTTCAAAGTCGCTTGATTTCCATCGTTTGATGCGCCAATAGTTTCGATTAGCGATTCCGGAGAAATAGACTCATAGCTTGAGTGCAATCCATTTGCCGCATTCTTTGCGAAGATTCCGCATTTGGATCTCTGATTTATTGAATTCGCCAAAAAATCACCACAATGAGCCTGTATCCCTCAGACGATTGAATCGGCAGAGGTAAGCATGCGCGCCCTAAATACATATCAAGCTATCTGGAGCGATTGGTTCAGCCCCAAAGGGCGTGAGCAAAAGATCAGGGACTACATCGTCCTCTCCAATGCGCTTATCTGGAAGCGGCAAGGAAGCTTCTTCGCCGCCGCCATTCTGGCAGCATTGTATTTTGATCCCGCCTCAATCTTCTCATACTACGCTGTCGTTGCGCTGACGGAGATGCTCGACGTGCACCTCGCGCGCGCTTCAAGAAACTGGGATGGGCAGGACCAGATGGTCGGCCGCAAGATCCTCAAGCGCATCTCGATCAACACAGTCCTGAGCGCTGTGGCAATCTCCGCCTTCATCATTAACATAGCAACTCACCAGAGCGCGCCGGGGCATTTCACACCCCTCTTCTTCCTCTTCTCGGCATCTGTTTTTGCAGCCATGTATAACAGCCAGATGTCAGGCATCTTGCTGCTGCGCCTCGCGATCTATGGCCTCGCCTTCATGTATATCGCGTTCCTCGATGTGTTTCGGTTTCTTCCGCCGTTCACTTCCGCCATCTGGCTGGAGTTCTGGACGATCCTCTTCGTCCTCTATTTCATCGCGGACATCTCGCTGAAATTCTACCGCGGCTATCAGCAGCATATCAGGCAGATGCAGCTGCTCGAGGAGGAAAATGAGCGAACCAAGGCCGCCTTGGAGGTGAAGTCGCGATTCCTGGCGATTGTCAGTCACGAGCTGCGCACGCCCCTGACTTCGATCATCGGATCTCTTGAACTCATCAAGCGGGACAAGGACGGCACACTGCCCGACAGCATCAAACCTGTCCTCAACATCGCCGCCCGAAACGGCCAGCGCCTCCATGCTCTCGTCGAAGATCTTCTTGATCTGCAAAAGCTCGAATCGGGAGAGATGGAATTCCACTTCAAGGCAATCGATGCGAACGACCTCGTGCATGAGGCCGTGGAATCCACCTCCGGCTATGCCAGCAAGTTGGGTATCCGCGTCACGACCTCTCCTTGCAAGGAAGATTGCCGGATCAAGGGTGATCACAAGCGCCTCATTCAAGTGATGAGTAACCTTTTGTCCAACGCTCAGAAGTTCTCCGATGAAGGTGCAGAGGTGAATGTCAGCGTCGAAGCCATCGGCGATCGCATCCGCATCTCGGTTCGCGATGAAGGTATCGGCATTCCTGAGGGGTCTGAGGAAGCTGTCTTCGGCAAGTTCACTCAGGTGGACGCATCCGACATCCGCAAGGTCGGCGGCACCGGTCTTGGCCTCAATATCACCAAGCAAATTCTCGAGAGCCATAATGCGAGCATCGATTACGTCAGTGAAGTAGGCGTTGGATCGACCTTCTTCATCGATTTTGATCGAGTGACAAAATCGAATGACACAATCGCCATGCCCGAAGCGCTGACGCGGGCGGCATGAAGCTGGGATATCTCGCCAACCTGTGAACCCTGAGCGCGCCTCTGGTGCACTCGGCTCCACTCCAGAGATACAGGCGCCATCTACCTTGCCATAGCAAGAGGATGGCCAGGATGTCGGCGACCCCCATAGATCACACGAAGGCGCCGTTTATCGCTTGGTCCTGCGCACATGATTACAATCAGTTCGCGCCGGCCTTTCAAATTTCCTGCGAGAAACATCTGCGCGATGCTCAGCGTCAGATGGAAGATATCGTCGGCTCGCCGGCCATCGAAGGCGTCATTCTCTATGACCGCCTTGAACGTGGAATGGCGGTAGCCTCGCTCCTCAACCGGGAGGGCCGGTCCTTGCCGCAGAGCTGCAACGGGGCCAGATGCGACAGTCATTTCGATGAAGATGCGCTATGTCGCGAAACAAATGATCTTTCGTTTCAAGCTCGGGTTCACGCAGGGTCGCGCGGCATGCTGGTCCGCTTAGGCAATGATGAATCTCGTCGTTTCATACTTCTTGATCAGCGTGAGGCGGCGTATTTGCACCCTAAAGGGCGCAAGGAGAACCCCGATCTGGCACTTGCGGCCTTTGGGCTCCTTGCTCACGAGCTGGGGCATGCCAGAGATTACGCAGATGGTCGACCCGGTCTCGCCTCTCGCGACGAAATCGCTGCTATGGCGGGTTCCGCCCGCAGCGAAGCAGTGCATGCCATCACCGATATGGCCTTGGCGGAATACATCGCCACCCGAGCGGAATGTAAAGTCCAGGTCGTGCATCATGGCGCATGCGCCGAAGCCCTTACGCGCCGCATCGGACAGATGGCGCGCCGAGAGCTGACCCTCCCTGCTCTCGATCAGACCCAGTTTGAGGGCGACGCTCTCCTTCAGCGTCAAATGGACCTCTCGACCGCAGGCTATGTCATCGGGACCCTCGCCGCTTATCGCGAAGCCCGGGCGCCCATTCGAGGCGAGAACGGAGAGCCTTCTGTGCTCGACACCAGCCAAATGCTGGATCGTAGACTTCCGCGCAACTCGCCCCTCAGAAACATTCTCGACAAGACCGGCCCGGCGCTTGAGCGCGCCGCCCGATCGCCGGATCAAGCGGCGCGAAAGGGTCTCGTCGCCAGCCTGAGCTCCTCGATCATCGAAGCTCAGGAGGTTAGCCGAGAGCAGTCTCGGCCGAAAGTCAGCGAAACATCCTTCGGCGACTGGTTCAACGAGCTATAGTCACAGCGAATTTGGGCACATAATCAGATAGTGGCGCCGCAGGCTTCCAGTGCCACTCGGCAGGACGCGTCAGTCTCTCGAAACAGATCGGGCCTCTCCTCCAAAAGTCGATCCAGCACCTGCAAGGTATTCGCAATCCCGGCGTCTCCAACGCGCGCACCGCGATCTGACAACGCCTGGAGGCCCACCTGCCTGACGACATGGCGCGCGCATGCGGCGACATTATCCGGCTCCGCATCTTGAGGCTCGATCCAGGAGAACCCGGGCGCGGCGTCCAAAGCCGCGAGGTGCAGCGTGGACAAATTTCCGGACCACATCGCAGACCTGACGCGCGAAATCAGATCAAGTATCTCACCGATCGTGCCTTGGGGAGCCTGCGGGCTCAACGCCGTAACAGGCTGCTTCTCACGAATGCGTTTTTCGGCGAGGTTGCCAAGACTGTAGGCCGAGCGGCCTGACACTTTTCGATCAGCCAATCGGCCCAGAAGCCATGCAAAGCTGTTTTTCGAGGTCTCAACTCCTTCCCCGCGGTCGACTGTTCCTGCATGCCAGGCGAACACGCGCGCGTCGAGAAATGGGTCCTGCTCGATGCCGGCGCGCACGAGGGTGACGCGCACCCGGTGACGAGCTCCCAGAGCCAGCAATCGCTCGCGCTCGCCGCGCCCCACATGAACCCTGAATGATCGGGGCGGCACCGTATGGCCGCTTCGAAACACTGGGATGGTCTTCCGATGTGGGTCAGGCAGGGGCAGGAACCACACCTCGGCACTGGCCCCTTGGCCTCGCACCTCGAAACGGCCCGATACCTGCGCGCGCTTTCCCAACACTTCCTCCGCGAAGAACAGAAGGTTCTGCTCTGCAAGCACCGCCGTCAGAGCACTGCCCCGGATACCCCGGCGTAGAAAATACTCCTGACCTTCCATCAGGTAGGCATGCAAATCTGCCTCTGCGCCTGTGCCGCGCTTGAGAGACGGCATCCGCTGCTGCCTATCCCGAAAGGCGCAGATATGCCCCGCGATCTTCTCGGGTGGCGTTCTTTCCCCGACCCAGGACCACCCTTCAACGTCATCCAGAAGCGCCGCATGCGCCGGATCAAGGGCGCGCGCCAAGTGCTTCTTGCGCACAGACCCAATCCAGCTTGCAAGCCGGCTGTCATCCTGGCGGGTCGGCAAATAGCCATGATCAGCAATAAAGCGCTCCAGTCGCCCCACCTGGGTCGCGAACTCATCGCGCAGCGCCTCCATGGCCACCACCGTGATCGAGCGCGCGAGATCCTCGACATCCACCCCAGAGCCTTCTGGCGCGATAACCTCGAGACCGCGAAGAGCAGAGACATCCTGATCCCCACGCCCCTCGGCTCGGGATCGCTCAAGGATATCCTCTTCGAGCGCATCGTCATTGGCTCGCAACGCTTGGGCTACCTGCACCAGCGTCTCGAAACCTGCTGACTTCGCCGCCCGTTCAAGCGCCTCCGGCTCGGCCGACTCTGCAAGGATCGGAGCGATGATGCTGCCTCGCTTTTCGGGATCGGCCTCATCGGGTCGGGATAGTCGTCCGACTGCCTGAACGACATCGACAACCGATTTGCGCGGATCAACGAAGACCACCCCCTGAAGGCCAGGCGCATCGACGCCTTCCACGAAGGCCTTACAGTTGGTCAAAAGCGTCTCGCCACAGCTCAACGCCCGCATCATGGCTTCACGCTCCCGACCTGGGGTCGAGCCGTCCACATGCGCCACGAAACTGCCTGGGAAGACCTTCGCCATGTCCTCAGCAAAGGACTGGCTGGCTTTCACGCGCTGGCGGTAGCAAAGAAATCTGGTCTGGCGGGTTCGCTCCATCACCTTGCGCAGCGCAATGAGCGCCACTGCGGCCCGGTCCTCGCCCTGAAGGCCCTGGTCGCGCATGAACTCCGCAAGTTCGGCGCGGGTGATGATCGGCACCCACAGATCGTAATCAACCACATTGCCGTCGGCGATGCCGCGCCGGAACGAGTAGGTGTATGCGACCGGCCCGAATATTTGCGGGTTCGACATCGAGAAGGTCGGCGCCTTGCGGCCCTCCGTGATGCGGGGCGTCGCCGTGAAGAAGGCACGCTTCTGAATCGGGAAATTTGCGTCATCAAGCGCATAGGCGAAGAGATCATCTTCGCTCTTGTTTCCAGCCGTTCGATGCGCCTCATCGAAAAGCCCCAAAAGTATCGGCGTCTCAACCCCGCGCGCCTCCGCCAGGGCGGCTCTCAGCGTCGGTGCGCTTTGATAGGTCGAGACCACAATACGAGGACGGTTTTTACGGCAGAGGAACGCGTCGATGAGATCGGGGCGCGTTGTCGTCTCAAAGACAGGACTGTCGTCCTCGACGAGTCCTGCAAGATCGGCGTCGGAGCAGACACCAAGCATTTCGACAGCATCACCGAAGACCACTCTGAAGTTACGCGCATTTTGCTGAACGAGCGCGCGGTTCGGCACGAAACAGACGATGATGGCCCGATCAGGATCTTCACAGGCATCGATCATCTCGCGCGCAAGAAACGCCTGGGCGAACGTTTTGCCCGAGCCACAGCACATATGCGCCTGTGCTCGCGGTTCGCGCCCCAGAACGTCCTGCAAACCTTGGAGGGCTTCGACTTGATGGTCGCGCGGAGTGATGATTTCGCCAGATGTCGTCATTGCCAGGAAATGGGTTCGAGCCGGCGCCTCCGTTCGCCATGTGCGGGCAATATTCCCGGAAGAAACGCGAAACAGTCGCCTCGGTCGACGGCCGGCCGAAAGGGTTGTGGTCGCTCGACCGATCTCCATCGCCGTTCACGCATCCAGCCATCCGACACCATCTGCCTCGAGACCAGACCGGTCAGTCGCGGTCAGGCTGGCAGCGCACCTTGAAGCGAGGTGCGCCGCGCCCGGCGCTTGACACAGGAGACCTATAGAATGACCGCATCGACCCGCTTGCCTCATTACTTCCATCCGCGCGAAGGCAAGGCCGATACCAGGCAAGGCCATGGCGAGACCATGGTGGATGCCATCAACCGCCAGCGCGAGCAGGTCGAGGTGCAACTCGATCCGGATACTGTCGAACTCGATATCGTCTATGAAGACCGAAACCTCAGCCTGACAAGCCGACGGATCAAACCGATCGCATTGACTGCCCTGGGCAGTAGCGAGCTTGCACTCATCGCAATCTGTCGCCTGCGCGAAGAGCAGCGATGCTTCGCTGTCTCCCGCATCCAGGAAGCCCGCTTCCCCGGTTTTCCCAGCAAACCCCTCACCGGGGATGAACTGATGGACTGGCTTCAGCCGGATGTGCAGCGGCTCATCGAGCATGACGCTTCGGTCAACGGAACCGTCATTCGTCCAGCGAGGCCCTACCCGGCAATCGCAGAGCAACATCGGCTGGCCGACATGGAGATCTCCGAGGGCGTCATTTCAATGGCTGAAATGCCCGAGACCGTGCGCTCCGCCCCCGCACTTCTGACATCACTTGCGGATGCGATCGATCGTTTTGCAAAGGCGATCCGCCCCAAGGCGAGCCGCAAGCAGACAGCCATAACGATAACCATGGAGCGTCGGGATGGTGCTCTGCGCGTCTATGTCGACACCAATACCGAGATCGCACAAACGATCCGTGATGGATCAAACCATGCCCGCATGGCCTTTCTTGGCGCTCGAGCTCCCATAGAAGCAGCCGCAGCCGAGCTATACGTCAGCCTCGCACAAGATCCGATGATCGGGCATGAAGATCTTACCCTGCGGGTTGCGCTCAAGCGAGGCGGTCCGGACAAGACAACCGGCCTATGGCTCGCGATCGACGGAAACTGGGTAAATACCGAGCCCAACGCAGGAAGCACGCTCGCAACCAAGCTTCGCAATCTGCTCAAGCGCATGAATGCACTTCCTGAAATCACTCCAATGGGCGATGCCCCTCCGGAGTGGATGCTGAACACCACGCGCGGCGTCTTTCAGGTTCGCGCTCCGCGTGCGGAGGAGGCCGTTCTGCGCCTGTTGGTTCTCGGAGCAGTCGATGTAATCGATGTGCTCGCAATAGCGCAAGTGATCGAGTCCAATGCGGCAATGCAGCAGCATATGCGTCCTGCGGCATAGCTTTCCGCAATCGGCCTCGGATGGGCGGATCTACGCCGGCACTAAAGGCGCTCGGAACGACGGCACGGTTTTATGCGATGATTTGATAGACAGGGCACTTTCTCCCGCCCTGTCATACCTCCCTGTTGGACTGGCCCGTCGCGCATGCGGCGGGCCTTTTTTGCGTTCTGAGGTCACTCTGACTGGACCTAACTCCTGCGGGCAACCCCGTTAGAGAAGGCTTTCATGACCCTCGATTACTCCTGGTCCTACGACCCGATTTTCCCCGCCCCTATCTTTGAAGACGCCAAGGTCGGAGCTTTGCTGCGACAAGTTGGTATCGAACATGACCATCGCGGCAACCACGTGATGGCGTTTTTCCATCAAGAGACCGCCCTCGCCCTCCTCTCCGCTCCGCAGGAGATCCTTGATGCCGCGATCGAAGCCGGTTTCTCGCTCACGCCGCATACCAAGATGCGCGCCCCCAGCCAGCTAACTGGCCGGGTCTCCTTTCTCTACAAGGAACTCACAGAGATCATCGATGAAGCCGAGGCAGGCAAGATCGACGACGAGGAAGTGAAAGCACGAGTCTGGTCGCTGCACATGTTCCTCGGCCGCCATGTCATCCGCCGGGTTGTCGCCGATCCGGACACGAAGAAGCTGACCGCCGACCCGGAGCTCGTGGCCGCAACAAAGGGAAAAGGCGATGCTGCTTTTGACCTCGTCGCTTTCAACGAGGCGCTCGAAGAGGGCCCGCACCCTCTACCGAGCTGCGAACCCGCCCAGCGGGAAGAAGGCGGACAAAATATGATGTCCCTGACCGCCGCGGTGCTTTTCGGCGCCGGAGAGGCATCCCAGGTGAAGGACAAAGTTGTCGCCTCGGGGCTTCTCGATGACTTTGCGGTCAGCGATCTCAGCCCTGGCTCCTTCACGGCCGAGAAGGGCGACACGATGATCGTGGCGATGAGCTTCGACGCCCCCTACCCCGAAGGTGATCTCAAGCATTACTGCGCCGGCAATGCGCTCGCCCAGAATGCCTGGGAGATTGCCTCTCCCGCGAAAGAGCATGTCCATATCCAGTTGATGCGTCGAGGTGCCACCCAGGCCACGCGGGAAGACGCCCTGATGCTGGCGCACGTCGCCACGGCGATCGGAGGGCAGGCCGTCATCTGGAGTGCTGCGAAGGCTGCCGTGCCCATGGAGACTTTCGCTGGCGCTCTTGAAGCTGCCGGTGAGAAGGAATGGCCGCTCCTCGGAATGGTTCGCATGACCCCCTACAAGCAGGACGACCGGCAGGGCGTCGCGCTGACGGGTCTGGAGCCTTTCCTGGGCCATGAGATGGCTCTCGCGACCGACCTCGACGCCAGTCTTTCGGAGGCTGCGGGCCGTCTTCTTTCTCTTGCGGGCTGGGCGCTCGATACGAAGCCGGTATTCGCTGATGGCGACACCATGGGGGTAGAAGGCTCTGGGACTGCGCAATTGCGCATACATGATATCAAGGGGCCGGACGGCATATCGACCTTTGAGCTTCGCCCCTATGACGGACCCCCGGCCAAGCATAGCCCGGAAGATCGTGCTCGCGACCCGGAAAAGCCACCGCAAACACCCCCACAAGCCGGCGCCGCGGAAGAGCGAAAGCCTGCAAAGCGACCCTTCTGGAAATTTTGGGCCAAGTAAGCATTCCGCCCGCCTCCACCGGCGGGCGGGCCATGCCCCATTTCAAGGTATAGAGAAGAAGGATTTTAGTATGAAATTTTCCGGGTCAGGCAACAGCCACCAGGAAGTCGCTTTACCCCAGGCTCCTGTGCGGGAACGGCGGCGCGGCCTTCTCCAGGCGAGCGATCCGAACGGAAGTTGGAGCTCGGTCGCGGCCGGCATTCTCAAGATGTCGATTTGCCTTGGCATTGCTGCACTTGCCTATGTCTACCTCCCCTCCTTCGAGGGCTGGAGTTTCGGCGACAGCTTCCCTGGTGGCAAACTTGGGTTTGCAACCTGCATGGCAATTCCGCTGGCTCTGGTCGGGGCTGCAACCAATCTCTGGTCTGCGCTGCGCAGTTTCAGCAGGATCGAACGCCCATAGAAGGCAGCGGCGACTGCGGTTCGAAAAAAGAACGGCACAGGATCAATCCTGTGCCGTTCTTATTGTTTCAGCCCCACGACTGGCCGGGCAGCGCCTCACACATCCGGACCTCAATCCGACACGGCTATGCCATAGATCGGGATATCGAAACTAACCTCCAGCGCCACAGACCCCGTGGTCCCATCGATCTTCCGGATAGTGCTGTCACGCCCAGCAATCCAAAGATTTCCTGCGGCATCATATTGCAAATCTGAAGCGTGCCCGGCGGCGCCAGTGAAATCCCAGTCCTGAGGAGAGTATTTACCCGGAGTGAACTGCTTGACGTGATAGACCCAGGGCGACTTCATCTTGGTGGAGGACACCGCCACCTTTCCGTCGGGGCTCAGTGCCATGGCGAAGACCTGGCCGCTTACTTCATCGAAAATTTCTTCGATATAGCGAGAGGTGCCTGTATCTACGATGACATAGGCCGCGTCGTCCCTATACATGTCGTCCTGGCTATAGTCGAAGGTATGTCCGGCCACATAAATCTTGCCGTCATCCCCCATTGCGACACCACTGAGGTAATCAGATGGCGCTTCATTATTCCAGACCACCGTCATGTCGCCGGTGGGGTTGATCTTGGCCACCGCACCGAACTTGGTCACGACATAGACCATGCCATCAGCGCCGACATCGACGCCGTTCACCCAGTCACTGTCGCGCTGGTCTGGATTGGCCGTTCGCACGAACTTTGTTCCAAGAACCTGGCCGTCGGAACTCAGCTTGCGAACCATCCCGGTCCGGCCAACGGCATAAACAGTTCCATCCGCGGCCACAGCCACATCCATGACGTCGCTGATTGCTGCATTGTGAGCCCAGATCTGCGCCCCATCTGAACCGATCTTTCGGACTGTGCCATCGGCGCCCGCCGTATGAATGCTGCCGTCCGGGCCCAAAGTAAGTTCGTAAACCGTCTCGGACTGATCCGTGTTGGTCCAAAGCACCGCACCATCCTGCCCAATCGACATGATACGGCCGTCGGCACCTGCTGCGTAGATGCAATTTGCCGTGCATGCTGCGCCGGCCGACTGACCGCCGCCTTCGCTCGGACCAGTATTCACGCCGGGTGCATAAGCCTCAATTGCGTTGATCCCCCCGCCGAGATCGAAACGTTCGACCTCAGCGCCAGACTTCACTTCGAGCTTTGCCACCTGCCCGCCGCCGGCGGCGTAGATATGCCCCAGTCCATCGAATGAGACGCCCCTCACATGACCCGAGAAGTCGGTCGATCGCCATTTCTCTGCCGCATACTCACCAGGCATCAGCGCGCTGATCGCATAGGAGAACGGCGTTTTCAGCTTGGTGGCGCCAACGGCAACGATACCATCGGGGCCCAGGTCGATGTCGAAAATCTGACCATCCACTTCGTCCGCCCGATTGACAATAGTCCGGCTGCCACCATTGTCGGATACCACATAGACCGCATCATCGCGGTAGTAGTCATCCTCGTTTCCATCGAAGGTATAGCCGCCCAGGTAGATGTTCCCGGATAGGTCCAGCTGGACTTCATCCAGGTAGTCCGTCGGCATCTCTTCCTTCCAGAGCGTCGTCATTTCGCCTGCCGGATCAAGTTTCGCAAGCGCTCCGAATTTCGTGGACACGAAAGGATACCCGTATTTATCCACCGCGATGCCCTCGATAAAATCTCGGTAGGTCTGATCGGGGTTGTCCGTATGAACCGCCTCCGCGGCCATAACCCGACCGGTTTCTCCATTGATCTTGTAGACAACACTCGACTTGCCACTGCCCGCGTAGACCGTGCCATCAGGTCCAACCGCCACGGCCCGCATCAGGTCATGTCCGGTCTGGTGCGACCAGGCTTGCACACCGGTAGGCTTGATCTTGCGAACCGTTCCATCTTCGCCTGCGGTATAGACGGCCCCGTCGGCATCCACTGCCAGCGCATAAATGCTTTCGGCTTGGTCATCATTCGACCAGACAGTGACACCGCCCTCACCTACAAGGCGGACCTCGCCACTGGCAAAGGCAACATAGAGACAGGCATCCTGGCATTCCTTGGGGCCCGGGAGGATGATCCCACCCATGTCGGGCTCCTCATTGGTGAAGTCCCCATCGGCCTCTCCCCCGGAATCTCCGTCGGATACGCCATCCTCGCCGTCGGTCTCGCTGCCGACGCCTGGTTTCTCGAACTCGATCCCGTCAGTGTCGATATCTTCTTCTGTGACCACGTATTCGAACACCACTTCGGTGGTTTTCGATCCGGCCTTGTAATAGGCCCGACGCACGGTCCCGCCGATGTCGATCTCGACATAGGCGTTATCCTTCACATTCACCTTCTTGCTGAAGATGATAGTGAATTGCAGCGCGTCCCCTGGCCCGTATTCACCGTCAGCGGGCGCCACCACGTCGATGATATCTGGCACGGAATTGCCCGACTGCTCCTTGCCCTGGTCCGAAGCGTTCTCGTTAGCCTTCCCGCCCCCGCGAAGACTGTCCACGCTTTGCTCGAACACGTCGAAGATCGCATCTCCCGACGCGGTAACGGCGCCGATTGCCAAAATCGCAACGAGGCCCACGACTACCCCGTAGTCTGCACCACTCGCGCCTGAGCTATTCTTGAAGAGTCGGGGTCGCTTGCCTGAGCCCATGGTCGGTCGTCCTCATAATGACTTCCTGCGGAAATGGTGTTTCCCCATCTCCTCCGGAAATCGAGGGTCACATGGGCGCAAGTCTCCCGGCAATTTGGAGACACCGCAGGAGAGGATCACCCCAATGCCTTCAACCAGGGCGGCGGAGCCGAAGGGGGCGCATTGCGCGACACGAATTTGCGTCGCCACCCTGCTGCGCGCAAAAGCATTGCCCAGAGCAGGGAAAACGCGCCTGGAGCATGCGTGCTGTTATCCCGCCCCTTCGTATAAAGTGTCCGGATCAAAGCTTCGCGCATGGCGGGCTCGGGAGCCTGGATGGCGACATCGATCTCGCCCGTATTGCGCCGGGTCACATATGTCGCCAAAACGCCGAGCCCCTCGACTTCGAGGCCCAGCCATTCATCCTCACCCACCCCATCAACTTCCCCATCGACATGGAGCCGGGCCGCTGACAGCGACATTCGATCAAGAGCAGCAGAGAGACGCTTCCCTTTGGCCGTGATCAGGAAGCAAGGAAAGCGGTCCATCGGGAAGAAATCATCCGATATACCCTCGCTGGTTGAAATCGCCACGGCCTGCACGATTGTCAGAACAATCATGCCAAGCACAGCCCAGATTACCAGGAGGGGAAGTTGCAGGCTGCTCTCCAGAACCCGGGTGTTGATGTCAGCATTGAGGTAGATGCCCAGTGCCGTCGCGAGGATCAGCGCAGCCGGGGCGAATACCATGATGTTATCGAGCGCAGCGCCGCCGGCTGCCTGCCCCTTGGGTGTCACCTTGAAGGCATGCCCGTGCGGCCGGATCAGCGTCGTCAGCACTGTTGGAATGATACGCGGGGCCTGGATACATGTATGGACCATGATCGCCAGCGGGAAGAAACCATTCGGAGAAATCAGGCGAAGGCCAGCAACGACCGCCAGCAATGTCGGCAGTTGGTAGGAAAGGATGTCCGCGGTGGAGGCATCGCGCAGCGGGGACCAGCCAGTCCAGAGACAGATCAGGGGCGTAAGAAGGGTCGCAAGCACAACAAGGGGCTGAGCGAGCCAGTGAAGCGGAATGAACATGAGCCGCTCGTGCCACTTCAGACCGGGTCCGAACGGCCCCTCTTTGAGAAACAGGATCTGCACGGCGCCGCGCGCCCAGCGTGCGCGCTGCACATACATTGCCGAAAGCGATTCCGGTGCGAGGCCGATTGCCAGCCGTTCGTTGAGGTAGCGTGTCACGTAGCCTTTGCGCAGAAGGGCCAGTGTCAGCAGCATGTCCTCAGTGATCGATCCAGTCGGAAGCTTGTTGCCGATCTCTTCCATCGCCCGGCGCCGGGTGATCGAGTTCGAACCGCAGCAAAAGGCCGCGTTCCAACCATCGCGTCCAGCCATGATCGTTCCGAAGAACAGGCGTTGATCGTCAGGCAGCACTTTTCTCAGGCGCAGGTTCGACTGCATCGGGTCGGGATTGTAGAAGCTATGCGGGATCTGGACGATGCCAACCTCAGGGTCTTCGAAGAGCCCCATGGCCCGGTAGAGGAAGTTTTCCTGCGGGATGAAGTCAGCATCCAGCACCAGAAAGAACTCCCCATCGGTGCGGGCGATCGCCGCGTTGATGTTCCCGGCCTTTGCGTGCTCGTTCGACTCTCGCGTGAAGTAATCCACCCCGCGCTGGGCGCAATATTCACGCAGCCAGTCCCGCTTGCCATCATCGAGGATGCAAACCCGCAGGCGGTTGGATGGCCAGTCGAGAGACTGCGCCCCGATGATTGTCTTCTCCAGAACGTCAAGGTCCTCGTTATACGTCGCGATGAACACATCCACTGTCGGCAGATCAGCGCCATCGGTAGCCCGAAGGCGGGCTTCGCCGCGATCGGCATCCGCAGAGTTGCACCGTGGGCGGGAGATCATCAGGAAAAGGATGACTGTATCGATCCAGACCATGATCTCGATCCCGAACAAGGCCCAGGCGAACAAGGCTTCCGCTGAGTAGTCGCCCCTCATTGGAAGCGTGATCTCGACCCGCCAGGACAGGTAGCGCACCGCAACCAGGATAATACCGCATAGCACCAACTGCACTGCCCACGAGCGAACCCGCGGACCTGATACCCATGTGCGCGGCACCAGCAGGGCTGTGGCGATCACGATCACCAGCGGGATGAGAAAGTCAGGCAGCATCGCTTATTCCTGTCCGACCAGATCGGCCTCTGCGACGATCTGAGACTCGCCTTCAGTCGCAGGCGTGATCCATCCGGCGATTTTCTCGATCACGTTCTCGACAAGGCTTTCCTCCATCTGGAAGCGCACTTCGGCAGCACGGCCGACATCGCAGAAGGCGCGCTGAACCGTGAAAGACGACAGGTCGGCCTGCTCATCCAACACAACAATCACGCGAACCCCGTCGGTAGCCTCGATGCGAGGAGCGGCGGCATCCATACCGCGGTTTGGCTTCGCCCCACTTCCGTAGGACGCCACGACCTTCGCCGTCATGGGCGTATCCGATCCCTTGAGCTTCACCCAGGCTTCAGTTCCGGCACGCACCTTTTCAAAATGCCGGGCCGGCAGGATTACCTCGAGAAAGCGCCGTGAGCATTTCAGAATCTGGACCACCTGCTCTCCCTCTGACACCGCGGAGCCCTCCACGCCCGAGGCGTTCCAGATGAGGCCTGACAGCGGCGCCACTGGCCGGAAGCTCTCTCGGCGCGTGGATTCTCGAGCGTATGATGCTTCCTGGGTCTTGAGGCTTGCACGCCGGGTCTCCAGGCCCAGCAGTCGAGCATCGAGATCCGCGAGGCGGATCGCGACTTCGTCGATCCGATACTCAATCTGCTCGAAATCGCTGGATGTGAGATCCACCCCCAGCTCGCCATCGAGTGTGCTTTCCTCGATTTCCAGTCTCGCCTGAGCGGCCCGTCGCTGTGCGACATCTGCCGTCGCCACTTCCATGTCCGCCTTCGCGCGGATCAGGTCCGATTTCTTGGCGCTGCCTTTCTCCGAAAGCGACTGAAGGCGTGAATGATCTTCCTCGGCCTGACTCAGTAGCGCTTCGGCACGTCGAACTTCCCAATGCGCCTCCTCCAGCCGAGGTGCGAACCACGCACGCCGTGCCTCGATCTTGGCCTCACGGCGCGCGATCAGCCGTTCTGAAAGCGCCTGGAGGTCGCTCATCTGCTTTTTTAGGCCCACGATTTGTCCAGTGGTGGCGCCGATCTCTGCCCGCAGGGCCTCCGCGCTTGCACCTTGACCTTCGGAGTTCTTCAGAACAAACAACGTCTGGCCAGCCTCAACGGGTCGCGCAACGAGCGGCGAGGCCTTGACCAGGGTGCCATTAAAGGGTGCCGAAACCCCGACCAATGGCGCGTTGACCACGGCCGAAGTGGACACGTAGCTGGTAAGGTGCGGCTGCATCGAGGTTGCTGCAACGACGAGAAGTGCGGTTGCGAGCGAAACCCGCAGGATGGTGAACTTCATGGAAGATATCCCTCTATAAAGGGAATATTGGCTGCCCTCAGAACGGCGAAGTTACCTGCATAGTGACGCTGCGTATTCAGTAGGACGTTTATGACGCTTGCTGTCGAAACGAGTTCTCCCTGCATGCGCATACGGAAAGAACTTTCGGTTCGGCAGCTTGATGCCCATATTCGGTCAATGCAAAATAGCTCCCCTCACTTCCTCGCGCTGCCCTCTCGCGACCTGGAATTTCCGTCTCAATCATTGCGAGTTCCATCGCATGCGGTTGCGTTGCAGATTGAAAGACCCCTTAACCGACGCCATCTCCGCGCCGTCGCTGCGGTCGATCAAGCCGGGGAAGCCATCTCGCCGCGCAGTCTTCCCCGATCACTTAGAAGGATTTCAGCCAGGGGGTTTATCCCGGGGCGCTATGGATGGCCGCGTGCACGCTACGTGCACAGTTTCGCCGACTGGACCGTCTACGGTCACGCCGAAACGCAGCACGACACCCGGGCAGACCACTTGATTGTAACCCAGGACCTTATCGCTCACGCGCAGAAGCTATCCGATCATAGCTTGATCATTCGAAAAATTGCCACAAGCCGATACGGGACACCGATCTACGGCATGCCGCCTGAGATGGAAATACTTCCGGTCTATCTTCGAAAACCCATCGCGCCGCCATCCTCCGCACATGCAAGAATGGAACAAATAGCACGGTTTGCCCCTCAGCTTGCAATTATCCAGCGGCTTCTCGCTTTGCCGGTCGAGGGCACTCCCGAGATAACCTGGCTACCGGCAGAAAACTACGTGCACTGACCTGGCATGGGTTTCTGTGTTGTGAAGGTGTAGGGACAGAGCAAAAAGCGATCCTCCCCAAGCTGATCGCTCAAACCCATCTTCCCACCAAAGAGGAGGTGACTTCCTCCTCCCGGCCAAAATGATAAGCCTCGCTCGAGAGGAAGAAAGGACCCACATGGATCGCGCCAGCCGCATCAATCAAACCATCGCCCGGGAAATCGGCGCAAACACCCCTCAGGTCGCCTCCGCAATCGCCCTTCTCGACGACGGCGCCACGGTTCCCTTTATCGCGCGCTACCGCAAGGAGGCGACCGGCGGTCTCGACGACGGGCAGCTTCGCACGCTCTTCGATCGCCTTGGATACCTTCGCGAACTCGACGATCGGCGTGATGCGATCCTGAAATCCATCCGCGAGCAAGACAAGCTGACCGACGCACTTACACGCAGCATCAACGCCGCAGAGACGAAATCCCATCTTGAGGATATCTATCTTCCCTTCCGGCCCAAGCGTCGGACGAAAGCAATGATTGCTCGGGAAAAGGGGCTTGAACCCTTGCGCGATGCAATCCTCGCTAACCGGGGATCTGATCCGGCAACCATTGCCAGGAAGTTCGTCTCCGGTGAGGTGGAAAACGAGCAGGAGGCGCTCGACGGTGCCCGGGACATTATCGCCGAAGACCTCGCCGAAACACCCGACCTGGTTCAGGATCTTCGCGGCTACCTCCAGCGCGAGGCAGTGGTCACCGCGAAAGTCGTGAAGGGCAAAGAGGAAGCAGGTGCGAAGTTCTCGGACTACTTCAATCACACAGAATCCTGGGCCAAGATGCCCGCGCACCGCGCGCTTGCCATGATGCGCGCTGTCGGCGAGGGGATCATCCGCTTCGACGTGGGCCCGGACGCTGAGACCGGTAAAGCGCGCTGCCAAAGCATGGTGGCCGCCCGCCTCAAACCCTCCGGCAAAGGACCTGCGGATCAATGGCTCCGCGATGTGGCGGACCACGCCTGGAAAACCAAGCTCTCCACTGCAATGACCACGGACCTGCTCGCCGATCTGCGACAGCGCGCACATGAAGAAGCGATCTCTGTCTTCTCGCGCAACCTCAAGGACCTGCTGCTTGCCGCTCCCGCAGGCGCACGTCCGACGCTCGGCCTCGATCCGGGTATTCGCACCGGCGTAAAGGTCGCGGCAATCGACGCGACAGGCAAGCTCCTCGCGACCGACACCATCTATCCCTTCCCGCCGCGGCGTGACGTGAAGGGCGCTCAGTCGACCCTTGCGAAGATGATCCGGACCCACGGAATCGAGCTCATCGCAATCGGCAATGGCACCGGTTCGCGTGAGACCGACAAGCTGGTCGCCGACACACTCAAGCTGCTGCCAACAAGTGGCAAAAAGCCGACCAAGGTCATCGTTAGCGAGGCCGGCGCATCAGTTTATTCTGCCTCCGAACTTGCTGCGAAGGAATTTCCGAAACTCGATGTCTCCCTGCGTGGCGCCGTTTCCATCGCTCGCCGCCTTCAGGACCCGCTCTCCGAGCTGGTGAAGATCGAGCCCAACGCGATTGGCGTCGGTCAATACCAGCACGATGTCGACCAGAAGCGGCTGGCAAAGGCTCTCGAGGCAGTCGTCGAGGATGCAGTGAACGCCGTGGGCGTGGACCTCAACACGGCATCGGCTGCACTCCTGTCGCATGTCGCGGGCCTGACCCCGAAGCTTGCGGCCGCCATCGTTGCGCATCGCGACGAGAACGGCCCCTTCCGCACGCGCAAGGAGCTTCTCAAGGTGAAAGGACTCGGCCCCAAGGCGTTCGAGCAGTGCGCAGGATTTTTGCGCATCCGCAACGGCAAAGAGCCGCTCGATGCATCAAGCGTTCATCCTGAGGCCTATGACTTGGCGCGCAAGATTGTCATTGCCTGCGGCCGCGATCTGCGCGCCATCCAGTCCAGTCCGGAAACCCTCAAGCGAGTGCAGCCCGAAAGCTTCGTCACCCGGAAATTCGGCTTGCCCACCGTCCAGGATATTTTGCAAGAACTGGAAAAACCCGGGCGCGATCCACGGCCGAGCTTCAAGACCGCAGCCTTTGCCGATGGCGTCGAGGAGATCACCGATTTGCGCGAGGGCATGCGCCTCGAAGGCACAGTGACAAATGTCGCTACTTTCGGAGCCTTTGTCGACATCGGCGTCCATCAGGATGGCCTTGTCCATGTGAGCCAGCTTGCAGATCGCTTCGTGAAGGACCCCCACGAAGTGGTGAAAGCAGGCGATGTCGTCCAGGTTCGCGTCACGGAAGTCGATGTGCCCCGCAAACGCATTGCGCTCAGCATGCGCAGTGATGGCGGTGCATCGGCCAAGGAAGATCGCGCGGCGCGCGGAGGCGATAGCCGTGGCCAAAAGCCGGCCAAGGGGGCAGGCCAGGCCAGCAGCAAGCCCAAGGGTAACGATCAGCCCGGCGCTCTGGGCTCCGCACTTCTCGCGGCACTCAAGAAGTAAGGCTGCATACCTTTCATGAAGTCGAACCGGCGAGATCACTCTCGCCGGTTTTTTTATTTGCGCCCTCGACGCTTGGGCCGCCCCAGCAGTGAGCCATCAATGAGCTCACTCCTGGAGCGCCGCGGCGCTGCGAGGGATGTGCACCCCATCGAGAAATATTCCGGGCCGACGGATCGAGAGGCCGATCTACCGGGCAACGTAAAGGACCAAAGGTGGCATGACGACAATGGTATTGCAGCACAAGATCCCGAACAGTCGCGAGCTGCGCCTGCTTCGACAGGACAACCTCGCCTTTTACGCGGAGATCAATGCGCGCGCCTTTTCCGGCGCCTTCATGAGCGAGATCCCCGTGCAGGCCTATCTCAAGATCATTGACGAGGTGAAGGCGGACTTCATCAGCACCTCTCCCGACACCGACTTTTCGAAATCCGCGCAGCTCTACATGGACATGATGCGCGGCAAGTATTCGAGCTACGACCGCTCGAAATCCGAGCCATGGATCGGGACCGACACCAAGGGCGATACCGAAGTGGTCGTTCTGCTCGAGCCCGGCGCGCGGGCCTTGCGCATCCTACGCGATCTTGACAGCGAGCACAGCTTCCTCGCCGTATCGAGCCTGTCGTCGCTCAGCGAACGGCTGGTTTCGACCGCGGCCCGCCTTTCGGGCGATACCACCCAACAGATTGACGCCCTCGAGGCCCGGCGCGACGAACTTGACGCCGAGATCGCCTCGCTTCGCGCCCACGGCGCCACCCCATTGACCGCTCTCGAGCGCCAGACAGAGGTCCAGTCGTTGCTCGCCGACATCTCCCGCATCAAGGCGGGCTTCGGCGAGGTGCCAGCAGCGAAACGCCGCATCAACCGTGAGAACCAGGACATCTTCCTGGAGACCGAGAAACCCGTCGGCCAAGTCCTCGACATCTTCTGGGATCGCCAGAAAGACTGGGAGGAATCCGGCGAAGCGGCGGTGCTTTCGACATTGCGCGATCTCCATGTAGACATCGCCAAGGTCCAGACGCTGCAAGGCAGCCTCGAGCAAATCTCCCAGATAGGAGAGGATGTGATCCCCGATCACAACCGGCGCGAAATCG
>Ga0066839_10000191_pt1 | contig 28556 bp, 25 predicted proteins | sample ETNtaG_10_FD_66733 | JGI IMG/M metagenome (GOLD analysis project Ga0066839, IMG submission 66733) | Marine microbial and viral communities from oxygen minimum zone, Eastern Pacific Ocean - ETNP201302SV82 | ecosystem: Environmental > Aquatic > Marine > Oceanic | place: Pacific Ocean: Eastern...
GCCAGCAGGCGTCGGAGTCGGCCCGGTACGCCCTCGGCATCCTCGACCACCATGTCGCGGCCCCACCCGGCGGCGGCAATCGTGTCCACCCCCGGACCATCGGGCACGGAGTCGATCGTCCAGACCGGCGCACCCGTGTGGACCAGGAGGCGCTCCCAGTCGGTGTGCAGTCGGGGGAACCCGACGCCGTCAGCCCCCCAGGTGGTGGCGAGGCTGGACGCGAGGTCAGCCTCCTCCGCCTGCAGGTCGGCAATGCGGTCCCGCAGGCGCCGTGGCTCCACGGCGACCACGAGGGCGTCATCGTCCACGAGGTCGAAGAGCACCCGCTCTTCCCCGGACAGCCACGGCAGCCACGACTCCATGCCGTCGAAGAGCTCGCCGTCGGCCAGCCGGTTCCACTGCTCGACACCCCACGGCTGCTCGGCCACGAGCGCTGCCGCACGCTGGCGCACGGCCTCATCCGGGATCAGCTCCCTGCAGGGGTGGATCTCGACGACGGACCTGGGAACCGTGGCCCGCTGGTCGGCCACGCCGAACTCCATGAGGCGGTCCACCTCGTCGCCAAAGAGGTCGATGCGGACCGGCGCCTCGGCTGTCGACGGCCAGACGTCGAGGATGGATCCCCTCACGGCCAGCTCGCCCCGGTGCTCCACCTGGTAGCCGCGGCGGTACCCGATGGCTACCAGGTCGGCCACGAGCGTTGTCTGGTCGATGATGTCGCCCGGTCCCAGGAGGATGGGCGGGGTACGCCCAGCTCCCGGCCCGAGGCATTGGACGAGGGCCCTGCCAGAGGCGACCAGCACCGATGGTCGGTCGGATAGGTCACCCAACCGGTGCAGCACCCTGAGGCGTCGGCCCATGGTCTCCACGCCGGGGCTGATCCGCTCGAAGGGCAGGGTCTCCCAGGCTGGGAACAACTCGACGGCATGGTCACCCAGGTAGAGGCGGAGGTCGTTGGCGAGCCGCTCGGCCTCGGTGCCGGTCGGTACCGCCACCACCAGCGGGTGCCGGCCTGTCCTACGCACCAGGGCGGCGATCACCATCGCACGGGCCGGTTCGGCCACCGCCAGGGAGGCCGTCCGGCGGCCCAGCACCGCTGTGATGGCCGGTTCGTCGTCGAGGAGGGTCGACAACCGCTCCAGGTAGGGAGTCATCTCCAACTGGTCGAGGTCGGTCGTGTCACGGGCCTGCGTTGAAGCGGCCCATGGCGGCGTCCACGCCGTCGGCCAGGATCGCCTCGACTGCATCGGCCGCCTCGGCGACCACCACGCCCAACTCCGCCGCCTCGACCCGGGATGGCCTGCGCAGCACATGGTCGGCGCCCGACCGGCGCCCCGGAGGCCTACCCACCCCGATGCGGACGCGTAGGTAGTCCTGGGTCTTCAGGTGGGCGGTGATCGACTTCAGGCCGTTGTGGCCCGCCAGGCCGCCACCGGCCTTCACCCGTAGCGTCCCGACCGCAAGGTCCAGCTCGTCGTGCACAACCATGATCCGGGCGGAGTCCGCGATCCCGTGACGTCGCACAAGGCTTGAGACCGACTGGCCGGACTCGTTCATGAAGGTCTGCGGGAATGCGAGGGCGACGCGCTGGCCGCCGATACGGACCTCGCAGGATAGGGCCAACTCCCGGGAGCGCCGGAGCGAACCGCCGTGCCGGTCGGCAAGTACCGCCACGACCTCGGCACCCAGGTTGTGGCGCGTCCCCGCGTAGTCGTCGCCGGGATTGCCCAGGCCGACGACCAGCCAGGCCGCCGGCTCACCGGTCCGTTCGGTTCGGGACCGCCGCAACAAGGGTCGGTCCTGGCCGCTATGCGTCGTCGGCGTCGTCGCCCGTGTCGCCCGATGCCTCATCGGAGTCGCCGTCGGTCTCACCACCCAGCTCGAGAGCCTCGGCCTCGGCCTCGGCCTCGGCTGCCTCCTCGGCGGCCATCGCCTCCAGGGTCGAACGGGTGATCATGCCGACGGCGACGGTCTCGTCCGGATCCACGTCGGTGGTGACACCCGCCGGCAGGACTACGTCCGCCACCCGCAGAGAGTCGCCGATCGTCAGCGAGGAGATGTCCACCTCGAGTTCGTTCGGAATGCTGTCCGGTGCGGCGTTCACCGACAGGCTGAAGAGGTTCTGGTCGACCATGCCGTCGGCGTCGGTGACTTCCTTGGCCTCGCCGATCATCACGAGAGGCACGTCCACGGTGACGTCCTGGTTCGGGTCGATCCTGAGGAAGTCAATGTGGGTGACGTCGCGGCGAACCGGGTGGCGCTGGACGTCCTTGACGATCGACATCTGCTTCTCGCCACCGATCTCGAGGTGGATGACGGCGTTCACGCCCGCATCGGTGGTGAGCGCCTCGCGCAGGTCCACCCACGCCACGTCGATGCTGACCGGATCCTGGGAGAGTCCGTAGACCACCGCGGGAACACGCTGGTCACGTCGGAGTCGCCTACTGGACCGGGTGCCGGTCTTTCGGGTCGTGTCTGCTGTGAGGACGATCTCGCTCATGGGAGGACCTTTAGGAGAGGAGAGAGGCGAATGTGCGGATCCGGTGGAACCGACAGACGAGTCTACCGGTGGATGCGGTCGGCCGGTCAGGTGACCTGTCCGACTTCCGATCCCCGGCGCCGAGGCCCCGCCCGGCGTCAGGCCAGGTTGTTGCCGCCGAATATCTCGCTGACCGACGCGTCGCCGAAGACGGCACCGATGGCCCTTGCGATGAGTGGTGCCACCGACAGAACCTCGACCAGGTCGGGATCGGTGCCATCGGGTAGCGGCAGGGTGTCCGTGACGATCACCTTCTCGATCGAGGAGACAGCCAGGCGGTCCATCGCCGGCCCGGAGAAGACGCCGTGGGTGGTCGCCGCCAGCACCCGGGAGGCGCCGCGCTCACTGAGTTGTTCGGCCGCAGCACAGATGGTGCCTGCGGTGTCGATCATGTCGTCCACGATCACGCAGACCTTGCCGGCCACCTCGCCCACGACCTCCTTGGCCTCGACGGTGTTGAACGCCGAGTGGCTACGCCGCTTGTGGACGATGGCCAGGTCGGCACCCAACTGCATGGCGTATCGCTCCGCCACCTTCACCCGACCGGCGTCCGGCGAGACGATCGTCAAGTCACCTTCCAGGGATCGCAGGCGGTCCACCAGGACCGGCATCGCCGTGAGGTGGTCGACCGGTCCCTCGAAGAACCCCTGGATCTGGCCGGAGTGGAGGTCGACGCTGACGAGGCGGCTGGCACCCGCCTCCTTCAGGAGGTTGGACACCAACTTGGCGGTGATCGGCTCACGGCCCGATGACTTGCGGTCCTGCCGGGCGTAGCCGTAGTGGGGGCAGACGACGGTGATCCGCTTCGCCGAAGCCCGACGGGCAGCGTCGACCATGATCAGCTGCTCCATCAGGGCATCGTTGATTGACGACCCCGGCTCGTGGCAGTGGGTCTGGATGATGAAGACGTCACATCCCCGGATCGATTCCGAGAATCGGCAGTGGATCTCGCCGTTGGAGAACTCGGCGAGGTTGGGCTCACCCAGGGACTCGCCCATCTCGGCGGCGATCGACTCGGCCAGCGGACGGCTGACGCGTCCGGATACGAGGTAGAGCTTCTTGTGGGTGACCAGTTCCATGGGTGTGGTGGGTGCTCTCGTCGGCGGCGGACGTTCCGGGACTGGAGCATAGGGCGGCACCCCGGCGCGCGGATCAGCCTATGTAGACGGGCCTGGGCGGAACCATCCCGCGGGCGGGAGTGAGGGTCGTCGTGGGGGTCGTGGACGGCGCCACAGCGGTGGTCGTGGACGGGGCGACGGTCATGGCCGGCGGACTCGTTGTCGTGGTGGCCGTCGACGGGGCGACGGTCGTGGCCGGCGGACTCGTTGTCGTGGTCGTCGTGGTTGCGGTGGTAGGCGCAACCGTGGTGGTGGTGGGTGCGACCGGGCTCACGGCCGTGGACGGTGCCGACAGGACACCCATGCCCGCAGCGTTCCATGCCGAAACCTGGAACTCATACGAGATGGTGGGATCCAGCCCGATCGCCAGATGGGAGGTCAACGTCGACGACGTGTTGGAGACGAGGACGGCCCACTCTCCTCCCTCCACCCGTCGCTCGATCCGGTAGCCGGTCAAACCCGCCCCCCCATTGTCGCCCGGTGGCGACCATGTGAGGTTGACCTGCCCGCCGGCCAACGCATTGGCCACCAGGTTCGACGGCGACCCTGCCCCGGTGTACGGGACAGCAGCCACCGAGGTGGACGCCGCACCGTTGCCGGCGGCGTTGGTCGCAGTGACGGTGAACGCGTAGGTGACCCCGTTCACGAGGCCGGTCAGGCGATAGGACGTGGTGCCCGCCGCCACCATGGCCGACCCGGAGGTCATGCCCTGTACGGCGTTGCTGGTCCACGCCACCGTGAACCCGGTGACCGCCGTGCCGCCGTTGGATGCCGGGGCCACCCAGGAGACGGTGGCCTCTGCGTTGGTCGAGGTGGTGGCAACCGAGGTGGGTGCGCCCGGGACGACGTCCGGCGTGGCCGAGGCCGTAGCCGAAGCGGTGCCCGTGCCAACGGGGTTTACGGCCGAGACCCGGAAGGCGTATGCGCTGCCGTTCGTCAGACCGGTCGCCGTATACGAGGTCGACGAGGATCCGGTTGATGCGGTGAGGGCCGTCCAGGAGACGCCTGCATCGGTGGACCGCTCCACCTTGTAGCCGGTGATCGACGATCCGCCGTCCGAGGTCGGAGCCGTCCAGGCGAGCGTGACCTGGAGATTGCCTGCGGTTGCCGCCAGGCCGCTCGGAGTGTCGGGCGGACCGGTACCGGTCAGCACCACTACGGCGACATCATCGTCGGAGCCGGCGCTGGTCCCCGCGACCACCACCTGGCTACTCGACGAGATCGCCACCGCGTAGCCCGCGTCGGCGCCGGATCCGACCGCCACCGTCACCTTTCCGTCGGTGGAGAACGCTGTGTCCATGGCGCCTGCCGCCGTGAGGCGTGCCACCGCGATGTCGTCGTTGGAGCCGTTGTGGCTCTCGCCGGCGATGACGATCCCACCGTCGGCAAGGAGGGCGATGCCCCTGGCCTCGTCGTCGCCTGAACCGACGGCCACCGTGACCTTGCCGTCGGAGTCGAACGCCGTGTCCAGCGCCCCCGCTGACGTGAGGCGCACGACGGCCATGTCCTCGTCGGAACCGTTGTGGGAGGTGCCGGCCACCACGATGTCGCCGTCCGAGGCGATGGCCACCGCCCGGCCCACGTCGTCGCCTGAACCGACGGCCACCGTGACCTTGCCGTCGGAGTCGAACGCCGCGTCAAGGGCACCGGCCGACGTCAGGCGCACCACCGCCACGTCGTCGTCCGAGCCGTTGTGGGCGACGCCTGACACCACGATGTCGCCATCTGATGCGATGGCCACGGCGTGGCCGTAGTCGGCTCCGGCGCCCACGGGTACGAGCACCTTGCCGTCGGTGTCGAACGCCGTGTCCAGTACTCCGGCGCTGGTCAGGCGGGCCACCGCCAGGTCGAAGTTCGAGCCGTTGGAGCCGTAACCGACCGCCACGATGTCACCATCGGATGCGATGGCTAGACCCGTTAGAACATCGTCACCGGAACCCACACCGAACTCGATCTTTCCATCGATCGAGAAGCCTGTATCTAAAGTCCCTGATGAGGTAAGGCGAACAAGTCCGAACTCTGTGTTCGCCCCTCCTACCCCGGTAGCACCTCCAATGACAATCATCCCATCCGTTTGGATAGCTATTGCATAGGCAAGGTCATGGCCGGAACTGACGTCGATAGTCGCAATCCCATCTGACGAAAACGACGAGTCCAATGTTCCGTCAGTTCCATATCGCACCACGGCGAACTCATAAGTCCCGCTGACCTGGGCAAAGCCCGCGACCACGATCTTTCCGTCGGACTGGACGGCGACCGCCCGGCCGGCGTCAGTGGTTCCGATGTCGGTGGTCACCTTGCCGTCGGTGGAGAACGTCGTGTCCAGGTCCCCGGGTGCGGCACCCACCGAGCCCACACCGACCAGGAGCATCGCTGCCAGCCCCAGCCCGACCATTACGGCCATCGGGCGGCGGATCCGGGTCAGCGTGTCCCCCAGAGGTCACGGCAGGCCTCACATGTCCCCTCGGGAACCAGACCAGCCCGCATCAACAACCGAAACAACCAGCACCCCAGGCAGAACCCGACGAACGCCTCCAACGATGCCGCCACGAGGATCGCAGCCACCAACGCCTTGGCCAGCGAGCCGGCACCGAGGACGGTGGCGACCAACGCCCCCACCGAGAGCGTGGCCCCGATGCCCTGGGCGAATCGCTTGGGAGGGCCGGGGCTGTCACGGACAGCCCAGGCGAGGCGGGGCCTGACCACCCGGGTCACCAGCGTTCCCAGCGGGCTGAGCGTCGGGCCTGTCGCCACGCGGGCCACGAACCCCCAGGCCAGCGGGACCAGCAGGACCGTCCAGCCGGTCGCCAGGATCGCCACGCACTGGAGGACCACGCCGGTGGCCACCAGCCGGGCCGAGACCTCGTCCACCGGATGCGGGAACGAGAACAGGCCCGGCGCATCGGTCGCTGCGTTTCGGCCTTCCACGGGTCGAACCCTATGGTCAGGAAATGGCGTCATCCACGACCGGTTCGTTTCCGGCTTACGGCACAAGGGTGGACGAGGTGGTCCGGGAACTGGACGCCAAGCGGAATGGGGACGTCCGGTGGGCCGAGGGGCGCACCTTCGGCCTCGTATTCGACGGTGGCGACGAGGTCCGCGACGTGGCCGAACGGGCGGCCCGGCTGTTCCTCCACGAGAACGCCCTCAACACAGCCGCCTTCCCGTCCCTGGGCGAGATCCAGTCCGATCTCTGCGGGTGGACGGCCGACCTGCTCCACGGACCGCCGGAGACCGCCGGGTTCCTGACCAGCGGAGGCACCGAGAGCATCCTCTGCGCCGTGGAGGCCGCCAGGGAACGGGCCCGGGCCGAACGCTCGGTCACCGAACCCGAGATCGTCCTGGCCGAGAGCGCCCACGCTGCGTTCCACAAGGGCGCACACCTCTTCGGCCTGCGGACCCGGGTGGTGCCCGTGACCGACGCCTGGACTGTGGACCTGGACGCCATGGCCGACGCGATAGGTCCGAAGACCGTCCTCGTCGTGGCCTCCGCCCCCCAGTACCCGCAGGGGGTCGTCGACCCGGTCGCCGAGATCGCCGAGTTGGCGTCCGGTGTCGGGGCGAGCTGCCACGTTGACGCATGCATGGGCGGGTTCGTCCTCCCGTTCGCCGCCCTGGAGGAACCGGGCGCCTGGCACTGCCAGCCGTGGGACCTGGCCGTCGAGGGGGTCACGACCATCTCCGCAGACCTCCACAAGCTTGGGTACGCCCCCAAGGGTGCGTCGGTCATCCTCCACCGCTCGCGCCATCTCCGGCGCTACCAGACGTTCGACTTCGACGGCTGGCTGGGTGGCCGCTACGTGACGCCGAACCTGCAGGGCACTCGTTCGGGCCTTCCCATGGCGGCCGCCTGGGCGGTGGTCCGCCACCTCGGCATGGACGGTTACCGGCGACTGGTCCGATCCGCCATCGGGACGGCCGATCGGATCCGGGCAGCGGTTCGTGCCATCGACGGCGTCACGGTCCCCGGCGATCCACGGCACCACCTGCTGTCCATCGTCTCGGACACCTCGTCAGAAGGGCCGATCGACGTGTTCGCCCTTGGCGAGGCCCTGGCGGCCCGGGGCTGGCACCACGACCGGCAGGGCCCACCGGACGGCCTCCACCTGACCGTCAGTGCCGGAAACGAACCGGTCGTCGACGAATGGCTGGCGGACCTGGTCGCTGCGGCGGTGGAGGCCCGGGCCGCGGCACCGGGGTCGGCAACCGACTACGCAACCCTGGAGTAGGGACTCAGTCGAACAGTCGGGATGCGTCCTCGAAGTCGACCAACCAGATCCGTCCGCCGCCGTCGGAGTGGTACGACGACCACCCGAGGAGCTGCCGTGCCCGCTCGGGGAACGTGGCTACCCGATCCCGGTCGACCTGGATTGGGCTGGCCTCCTCGGGTCGCAACCATCCGGCCACGAAGCTCACGTGCATGCCGTACCGCCAACCGTCGGTGGTGTTGGCCCCCGCACCGTGTATGACCTTTCCGGAGTAGATCATCCCGCTGCCGGCGGACATCTCCGCATACGCCACCTCGGCATCGGTCACCTCGTGGCCCCGCACCAGGCCCGGCGGTTGCACCTGGCTACCCGGCACCACCACGGTGGCGCCGTTCCCCCGGGTGAAGTCCGACAAGGCGAACATGCAGCTGATGGTCAGCTCGTTGTCCGGGTTCACCGCCCGGGGCCAGTTGTTCTCGTCGCGGTGCAGGTACTGGGCCGGCTCGTCGGGGCCCACGGCCATTACCTGGCCGGTGTTCAGCCAGTAGTCGGCGCAGCCCGGCAGGAGCTCCCGGTCAGCCACGGCAGCGAGCACCGGGTTCAGCAGGGCGTGGTCCACGAAGGCCCGACTGCGTGCCGCCAGGCCACAGAACCGGATGGTGTTGGCGCCGTGGAAGGTCTCCCAGAGCTCCATGCCGCTCTTCGAACCGGGCGCCGCCGCTCCGAGGTCGGATGCCAGATCGTCGACGATGGCCCGGCGTCCCTCCTCGGAGAGCATGTCGCGCACGATCACCCCACCATCGCGGTGCATGGCAGCCAGCACGTCGTCGATCGACGCGTCGAACTCCAGGGTGGTCAACTCAGGCATGTACGACAGCCTTCCCCGTAGCCGGACCCCGATGCAATCTGGAACCGCATATACGGTCGGCGACATGGACCGACCGACCTCCGACACCCCGTTCACCCTCGCCGGGCCACTCCGGTCGCCGGCCCAGATGCTGGCCGACCAGTCCTACGGCGGACATGCCAGCGTCCACGACGACGCCACTGCGGCGTCCCTCGGGCTGACAGCCGGGCCCATCGAGGGACCGACCCACTTCAGCCAACTGGACCCCCTGCTGGCCGCCCTCTGGGGCGACCGCTGGTTCAGCCACGGCTGCGTGAGCGCCCACTTCCAGACCATGGTCGTCGAAGGGGAAGAGGTGCGGGCCACGATCTCGGCTGGTGGTCCCGCCGCCCGCAGCGCCCGGATCGACGCCGCCAAGGCTGACGGCACCCCCGTCCTGACCGGCACTGCTTCCGTGGGACCGGACCACCCGGAAACCGAACTGGGTCCCCGCCTGGCGAGGGCCCAGGGGTCGCCGCCGGAACGACTCCACGTCATCGACCTGCTCTCCGTCGGCCAGACCGGCCCCGGCGACGAGACGGTCACCGTGACCTTCGAGGAGGACTTCGGAGAGCTCTACCCGTTCTCGCTGGCACAGAAGCTGGGCCGCATCACCGAACCACTGGACTGGTACACGCCTGGTGCCGACACGCCGTGGGGCGCGCCGATCGTTCCCATCGAGATGCTCAGCGTGCTGACCAACTCGGCTTCCAAGCACTCCGGCTTCGCCGCCCGCCAACCCTCTATCGGCCTGTTCATCGACCTCGAGGTCCGGCTCCTGGGTAGCCCGGTGCTGGTCGGCCACACCTACAGGATCGATCGGGAGATAGCCGCCCTCAGCGAGAGTCGCCGGACCGAGTCCTACTGGACCCGGACGACGCTCACAGACGTGGCGACCGACGTGGCCAGCGCCGAGGTGCTGCTCCACCAGGGCGTCTTCAAGGATTCCTACCCCGGCTACCCGGCCGACACCGACTGACCCGACCCGGGTCTCAGGTGGTTGTCGACTACTCGGATCCGTCCGGCCCGACTATCGAGGTTCGGTCATAGGCCATCGGCTGTTCTGCTCCGGCCCCGAGGGTGGCATCGTGGGCCAGGAGCATCCGTTCGTGGACGGGCACCGTCTCGGGGTCGAAATCCGAGGCGGGAACGGGCAGTGTCAGGAACGTGGCGCCGGAGCAGTCGCCGCGGACCGGCGTGGCGTAGTCCACGCCGCCCAGTTCCTGGCGGACCGAAGGCGTCACGTACCGGATGGCGACCCCGATGCGTCGAACGTCCGACCCGTTGGGTCCCGATCCGTGGAACATGAGGCCGTGGTGGAGCGACAGCTCGCCGGGACGCAGGGCCACGACCACCTCGTCGGCCGGATCGTGGCCGACCGTGATCTCCTGGCCACGGCTGAGGATGTTGTCGGCACCGAAGGTGTCGCGGTGGTCGACGTCGCCGAGCCGGTGGCTGCCCCGGACGAAGTGCATGGCCCCGTTGACGTCGGTCACCTCGGACAGTGCGATCCAGGCCGTGACCTGTTCGCCTGAGGACCCGAAGCCCCAGTACCTGTGGTCCTGGTGCATCGTGAGCATCTTCGGGCTCTGCGGTTCCTTCACCAGCAGCTCGCAGTTCCAGACCATGAGGTCCGGGCCGATCACCGATTCGACCACGTCCAGGATCGCCGGGTGACGGGTAATGCGGTCCGCTGCCGGACTGATGACCTGCATTCCGTCGCGTAGGTACTGGACGAACGGGTGGGCCAGATCCGGGGCCTCCCTCCAGCGGTCCTCGAACGCCTCGAAGTCAGAGCGGAACCTGGCAGCTTCGTCGGCGTCGAACACGCCCACGGGGAACAGGTAGCCGTCCCGTTCGAATGACCCGACCTGTCCGGGAGTCAGCGACCCGGCCATCCGCTCACCCCCCGATCGGGCTCTGCGCCGTGAGCCCGCCGTCGATCCTGAACAGGCTCCCCGAGACGAAGGACGACTCGTCGGACGCCAACCATGCCGCCAGGTTGGCCACTTCTTCGGGCGTGCCCAGCCGGCCCACTGGATGCCGGCCCACCGCTGCGGCCCGGGCGGTCGCCGGGTCGTCGGACCCATCGAAGACCACCTCGGCCAGGTCCGTCGCGATCCAGCCGGGGAGGATGGCGTTGCAACGCACGCCGTCGCGCCCATGGTCGATGGCGATCGACCGGGTGAGGGCGTGGACGGCACCCTTGGAGGCGTTGTAGGCCGCCATCGAGTGGTCGGCCGTCTCCCCAGCCACCGAACCGATGTTGATGATCGAACCACCGCCGTGGTCGCGCATCCGGCGGACGGCGGCACGGCAGCAGTTGAAGACGCCCCGCACGTTCACTCCCATTACGTAGTCGAACTCCTCGTCGGTGGTGTCAGCCACCGTCGCCACCACCTGCACGCCGGCGTTGTTGACCAGCACGTCCAGCCCGCCGTGGGCGTCGACAGCGGCTGCGATCAGGGCATCGGCGGCCGACGGGTCGGACACGTCGGTCGGCACCCAGATGGCACCGACCACGTCCGGCTCCGTCCGGCTTCCAATGGTCACCAGGGCGTCCTCGACCACGAACCGACGGGCGATCGCGTCACCGATACCGCTGCTGGCGCCGGTGACCACCACCGACATCCCGTCAAGCGTTCCCACGGCCACCTCCCTGGTCGACCCGATCGGCGTCGGAACGCCGCGAAACGTAGCGCCCAGCAGCCGGTCGCGGGGTCAGACGGACCCGCCGACCACCAGGACACCTGAATGGTCCAGGCCTGCGGCGTCGCAGAGGGCCACATAGCTGGACAGCACGCTCTGCGGATCGGTCACGCCCGTGATGCTGCCATCGTCGGCCAGGCCGATGTTCGCCCCGTTGATGGCGAACCACACGTCGGCCCCGTCTTCTCCAACCGTGAGGGTGTGCACCGAGTGGGCGGGCTCGAACAGGTAGGAGCCCGTCGTGTTCACCGAGTCGGGATACTCGGCGTACCACCAGGTGCCGGAGAACGTGACGGCGAATACAGACCCGGTGTGGTAGTGCCGGTCGATCACACGGGCGGGCGGAAAGCGGACCCTCACCACCCACAGCCCGGCACCCAGGTCCACGTGCAGCAACTGCAGGAGGGTGCCGTCCCCCAGGTCCACGAAGGGCAGGTCCGACTCCCCGATGTGGACGGCCTCGGTGGCCCCGTGAAGCGGCAGGCGCACACCCATTCCCGCCAGCAGTCCGCCGGCATCGACCTCCCCATACGTTCCGTCGCTCACCATCGACTCCCATCTCCACGCCGCTGTTCCCGGGCACGTGCCCTGCCCCAACACTGCCCCTCCGGTACCGGCTACACCAATCGGGCCCGCTCCCTGCTGCAGCGGTGCGTACTACGGTCCACCGCCATGTCCCTCACCATGTCCCAGACGAGTGGCCCCACCGATCCCCCACTCCGAGATGACCTGACCGTCGGCGGGCTGCTCCGGGAGGTGGCGGAAGAGGTCCCCGATCGCGTGGCCCTCATCGCAGGCACCCCCGACCTGGACAACCGGAGGGAGTGGACCTACGCCGAACTCCTCGCCGACGCCGAACGGGCGGCCCGGGCCCTCCGGGCGCACTTCGAGGTGGGCGAACGGGTGGCCATCTGGGCCCCCAACGTTCCGGAGTGGATGATCCTGGAGTTCGGCTGCGCCATGGCCGGCATGATCCTCGTGACCGTGAACCCGGCCTTCCAGGCCCGCGAGCTTCAGTACGTGCTGACCCAGTCGCGCTCGGCCGGGCTGATCGTGCTGCCCGAGTTCCGAGGCAACCCGATGCTTGCCACGGCCACCAAGGTCCAACCCGAGTGCCCAGAACTCCGGGAGGTCATCCGCCTGGACGAGTGGGAGGCGTTCCTGGCCGACGGCGATGCCTGGGAGGGCGAGCTGGTCGATCCCGACCCGATGGATGCCTGCATGATCCAGTACACGTCGGGAACCACCGGCTTCCCGAAGGGCGCCCTGCTCTTCCACCGGGGGCTCGTCAACAACGGGGCCCACACGGCGGACCGGATGGGGGTCAACGACGGCGCCGTGTGGATCTGCACGATGCCGCTGTTCCACACCGGCGGCTGCGTGCTGGGCGTCCTCAGCGGCGTCTCCAAGCGGGTCACGCTCGTGCTGGTGGAGGCCTTCGATCCGAGCCTGGTCCTGGAGCTGTTCGACACCTACGGCGGCGCCACGATGCTGGGCGTCCCCACGATGCTGGTGGCCATGCTGGAGCACCCCAACTTCGCCACCAGCGACCTGTCCCACGTGGAGGCGATCTGTTCCGGGGGCTCGACCGTCCCGGCCCCGCTGGTGGAACGGTTCGAGAAGGAACTCGGCGCACCGTTCACGATCGTGTTCGGCCAGACGGAGCTCTCGCCGGTCTCGTCGATGACCCAGACGTTCGACACGATCATCGACAAGGCCAACACCATCGGACCGGCCATGCCGCACGTGGAGGTCAAGATCATCGACACCGAGACCGGTGAGACCGTCCCGGTCGGAACCGTCGGCGAGTACTGCGCACGCGGCTACCTGGTTATGCACGGCTACTACGAGATGCCCGACGCCACCGCCGAGACCATCGACGCCGACGGCTGGCTCCACACCGGGGACCTGGCCTCGATGGACGAGCGGGGCTACCTCTCGATCGAGGGACGCCTCAAGGACATGATCATCCGGGGTGGAGAGAACATCTACCCGAAGGAACTCGAGGAGCTGCTCTTCACCCACCCGTCTGTCGCCGAGGTTGCCGTAGTGGGCCTACCGGACGAGAAGTGGGGCGAGGTGATCTCGGCCTTCATCCGGCCGGCGGCGGACGCCACCATCGACCGGGGCGAGCTGTTCGCCTACCTGCGTGAGCACCTGGCGCCCCACAAGACGCCGAGGCACTGGTTCCACGTCGACCAGTTCCCGCTCACCGGCAGCGGCAAGATCCAGAAGTTCGTGCTGCGCGACCAGTGGCTGGACGGCCAGTGGACCGAGCTGGCCTGATTCCCTCCGCCCCGACGGAGCCGGGGTGGGCCTCGGTGGGGCGGCGCCCTACATGAGGGTCAGGTACCTGTCGATCTCGGCCGGGCTGACCTGGTCGTTGACGGACCGGAACTCAGCCCGCTTGACGGCGGCGAAGTAGTCCACGTAATCGCCGTCGCGGCCGGTCCCCAGCGTGGCGCGCAGGGTGTCGTCGGCGACCAGGGCATCCATGGCGTGCAGCAGCGTGGGTGGCAGGGCGGTGATGCCGCGCCGCCGGATCTCGTCGAGCGGCAGGGCGAAGAGGTTGTCGGTGTTGGGGTCGCCGGGATCCAGGCCCCTTGCGACGCCGTCCAGTCCGCTGCCCAGAAGCGCCGCCAACGCCAGGTACGGGTTGGCGGAACCGTCCGGTACCCGGACCTCGAGCCGGCCACCCTCCGGGATCCGGATCATCTGCGTCCGGTTGTTCCCGCCGTAGGCGACGTAGGACGGCGCCCACGTTGCACCCGAGTCGGGCGGGCCCACCCCGATTCGCTTGAACGAGTTGACCGTCGGGCAGACGATCCCGGTCAGGCCCTGGGCGTGGTCCAGGATCCCGCCGGTGAAGTGGTAGGCCATCTCGCTGAGGCCCAGCCCCCTCGGATCGTCGTCATCGTGGAACAGGGGCTCGTCGCTGTCAGCGGTCCACAGGCTCAGGTGGGTGTGCAGCCCGTTGCCCGTCTTGTCGGCGAACGGCTTGGGCATGAACGTGGCGTACAGGCCGTCCCGTCGCGCCAGTGTGTGCATCATGAGGCGCAGCACGATGAGGCGGTCGGCGGTGGTGAGGGCATCGGCGTACTGGAAGTTCTGCTCGAACTGCCCGTTGGCGTCCTCATGGTCGTTGGCGTAGTTGCCCCACCCCATTGCATCCATGTGCCTCGACACGGTCGTGAGGTGGTCCAGCACCGCCGTCAGGCCGCGGGCGTCGTAGCAGGGCAGTTCCGACGTGTCCCGCTCGTCGGCCGGCCGCAGCGAGCCGTCCTCGTTGCGGTGGAGCAGCGAGTACTCGGCCTCCGCGCCGGCCTTCAGGACCAGGTTCTGCCCGGCGGCGAGGGCCGCGGCCCGCTTCAGGATGACCCTCGGGGCGTAGGGCCACGACTCGCCCTCCACGGTGGGGTCGCACTGCATGGCAGCCACGTTGGGCTGCCACGGCAGTTGCGTATACGAGTCCGGGTCGGGGATGGCCAGGATGTCCGGATCGGACGGGTCCTGGCTGAGCGGTCCGGCGGCGAACCCGGCGAACCCGGCCCCCACCTCAAGCAGGTCGTCGATGGCGGTGACGGGCACCAGCTTGGCGCAGGGCTTGCCGTGCATCTCCACGAACATGGCGTAGATGAACTCCACGCCGTCGTCAGCGATTCGTGCCTTCAGTTCGTCTGAGGTCATCACGTCCTCCCCTTGAGCCTCCGGGCCCGATAATCGTCTCCGGACTCTCCCACGGATCGGTACGACTACCATCCCATCCACCGCACACACCACGTCTGGGGAACCGTGACCAGCATGAGGGAGCAGTGCGTGACGCTGCTCGAAGGTGCGGGGATCACCGTTGGTGGTGATCTTCCGCACGACATCCAGGTCCACGACGACCGGTTCTGGGCGCGTGTCCTGAGGGACCGCGAGCTGGGACTCGGCGAGTCCTACCAGGAGGGCTGGTGGGATGCCCGGCGGTTGGACGAGCTCCTGGTCCGGATCCTGACCGCCGACCTTCAGTCCGCTGTCCGGTCCAGCCCGGCGCTGGTCCTGCACGTGGCCCGGTCCAGGCTCACGAACCGCCAGACCACCGGGCGGGCGGCCCGCAACGCCCGGGCCCACTACGACATCGGCAACGACCTGTACCTCCGGATGCTCGGGCCGGAGATGGTCTACAGCTGTGCACTCTGGGAGGGAGCTGACGACCTTCAGGCCGCCCAGGTGGCCAAGATGGAACTGGTCTGCCGGAAGCTCCACCTCCAGCCGGGCATGCGGCTGCTGGACATCGGTTGCGGCTGGGGTGGCTTCGCACGTCATGCGGCTATCCACCACGGCGCCACGATCGTCGGCATCAGTCCGGCAGGCGAACAGGTCGTGGAGGCACGGCGTCGGGCCGGCGACCTGCCGGTCGAGTTCCACCAGCAGGACTACCGGGAGGTGACCGGCACCTACGACCGCATCGTGAGCATCGGGATGATGGAGCACGTCGGGCCCCGGAACTACCGGGAGTTCTTCGACAGGTGCGGCGACCTGCTCACCGACGACGGCCTGATGCTCCACCACACGATCGGGTCAAACGAGTCCACGCAGTCTGTGGACGCCTGGTTCGACCGGTACATCTTTCCGGGTGGCGTGGTTCCGTCGTTGCAGCAGATCGCCGGCGCGGCACAACCCCGCTGGGCCATCGAGGACGTTCAGAACCTGGGACCCGACTATGACCGGACGCTCAGGTCGTGGCACTCCAACATCGAGGCCCGCTGGGACGAGGTCCCCGATTACGACGAGCGGTTCCGCCGTACCTGGCGCTACTACCTGCTCTCGTCGGCGGCGTCGTTCCGGGTCCGGAACCTGCAGTTGTTCCAGATCGTGTTCAGCCGGACTGGACGCGTATCGCCGGTCTACGACGGGGTCCGCTGACCCGTACGAGGGCCTTGCTGGCCGGGCAGGATTCGAACCTGCATTATCCTGATCCAAAATCAGGCGTTCTGCCAGTTGAACTACCGGCCACTGGGCGAGACCAACTGAGCGTAGTGGCGGTCTCCATCCCAACTTCCCGATCCGGACGTGCATATTGTCTACCTAACGTTCGTTAGGTAGACTGGAACCATGGTAGAGACAACCGCCGGAACGCCGGGGCGGGACAGGATCCTCGACGAGGCCGCCGCCCTGTTCCTGGAGCATGGCTACGAGGCGACATCGGTACGCCGGATCGCCGAGGCCGTCGGCATGCAGGCAGCGTCGATCTATCACCACTTCCACTCCAAGGACGACCTCCTGGAGGTCATCCTGCGCCGCGGTCTGGACGTCATGACCGCGGCCTTCTCGGATGCCTCGGCCGCCACCCTCGCCGCCCCCGGCGAGACCCGCCTGGCCGCCCACGTCCGCGCCCACCTGGCGGCCCTCTACGAGAACGGCCCGTACACCGCCACCCACGTCACCACCTTCCGAACGGCGCCGGCAACGGTTCGCACAACCATCGTCCCGCAGCGCGACGCCTACGAGGCCCTCTGGACCTCCCTGCTGGAGGACCTCGTGACCAGCGGCGTCCTCGCCCCGGGGACCGCCGTCGGCCCCGCACGCCTGATGCTCCTGGGCGGAATGAACGCCTCGGTCGAATGGTTCGACCCCCGACGCGGCTCCCTGGACGACCTCACCCACCTCATCACACGACAGACCCTGTACGGCCTCTCCGCTCCCACGAAGGACTGACGACCACATGACCATCACCGCCGAGCCCGGCAACATGACGACCCACCGCAACGCCCACACCACCGACGTCCTGCAGGCCATCTACGACCACACGGTCGGGTTCGTGGCCAACGAGGTGGTCCCCCACGGCGACGCCTGGGAGAAGGCCGGGAAGGTACCCCGCGAGGTCCTTGGCCAGATGGGCGCCCTGGGGATGTTCGGGCTCCGGGTCCCGGAGGAACACGGCGGCCTGGGCCTGGGCATGCTGGCCTCGGCCACCTACGCGGAGGCGCTCGGCACGTCGACCTACGGTGGATTCGAAGCCACGGTGCTGGTCCACACCGACATGGCACTGCCCCACCTCCTCAACTCGGGCACGCCGGAACAACTCGAGCGCTGGCTGCCACCGGTCCTGGCCGGCGAGACCATCCTCGCCATCGGCGTGACCGAGCCGGACGCCGGATCCGACGTGGCCGGACTGCGGACCACCGCAGTGCGCGACGGTGACGGCTGGCGGATCAACGGACGCAAGACGTTCATCACCAACGCCGTCTACGGCGACCTGGTCATCGTGGCCGCCCGGACCGACCCCGACGAGCGTTACGGCATATCCATGTTCCTGGTGCCCACCGACACCGAGGGCTTCGCCGTGGCCTCCAAGCTGGACAAGCACGGCTGGCTCTGCTCCGACACCGCCGAGCTGACCCTGGACGACGTCTGGGTCGGAGCAGACCAACTCCTGGGAACCGAGCACCGCGGCTTCCAGGAGACGATGCGCAACTTCCAGAACGAGCGGATGGTGCTCGTCGGGATGGCCGTGGGGGCCTCCCAGGTGGCCCTGGACCTGACAACCGCCTACTGCAGCGAACGCCGGGCCTTCGGCGGACACCTCTCCGACCTGGGGGCGATCCGCCAGCGCCTCGCCATGCACCAGGCCGAGGTGGACGCCGTCCGGGCTTCGATGTACCACGCCGCCTGGATGGGCGACTCCGGCCTGGACAACGTCCGCGCCATGTCCGGGCTGAAGGCCTTCGGAGCCGAGGTGGCCAACCGCGTCATGTACGACTGCCTGCAATTCCACGGCGGAATGGGCTACATGCGCGAGTCCACGATCGAACGCATGACGAGGGACGCCCGGATCCTGCCCATCGGCGGAGGCGCCACCGAGGTCCTGCTCGAAGAGGTGGCCAAGCGCAGCTTCGGCTGAGCCCTCCGCTCCTCCGGGGTTTAGACCAGTCCGGGCAGAACCTCGGGCAGGCGGACCGCAACCGGCAGGCGCGGCGTTAGATTGCCGCCCGACATGGGATCTCTGATCAAGAAGCGCCGCAAGCGCATGCGCAAGAAGAAGCACCGCAAGATGCTCAAGCGCACCCGCGCCCAGCGGCAGCGGGGCAAGTAGCCCGTTCTCAGGTCGACGGCAGGGTCCTGACCACCTGCCGTCCCCCTCCCGGATACTCCCCTTCGACGAACCAGGTACTACCGCTGCCAGCCAGGCGCGGACGCAGCCCCGTCGCGGCCCCGAGGTCGTCCCGCCAGCGGGCCAGCTCGGGGACCAGGTCCAGCGCCGCCGGCTCCAGGTCGTTGCCGTTGTCACCCGTGGGTCCACCCATCTCGTCCCAGCGCCGGTAGACGGCTGCCGTCGGACACCCCACCGACGGCATCAGCAGGGTGAACGACATGGCGGAGAACCCGAGCGGCTCGACCACCTCGCCGACTCCCGTCACCCGCGCCCGACCCCCCACCATGCAGAACGACACGTCGGCCCCGATGGCGGCCGCTCCTGCCACGTCCGTCCAGCCCGCCCACCTCAGGATCGCCGCAGCATCCGACGAACCACCCCCGAGGCCCGCACCAGCCGGAATGGCCTTGTGGACGACCACCGCCGCGGATCGGCCCACCAGCCGAAGCGCCCGGGCCACCAGGTTGTCGCCCCCTCCGACCACCTCGAGGCCGCCACCCACGGGCACGACCTGCAGGGCATCGCCATCCGAGACGTGGAGGCGATCAGCCAGGTCGATGGCCACCATCTCGGCATCCACCAGGTGGAGGCCGTCATCACGGAGGCCGACCAGCCTCAGCGAGAGCGTCAACTTGGCCGGCGCCGACAACACGACGACGCTCATCCGGTCACGGCAACTGCCTCGACCAGCGACGCCCAGTCGTCCAGCCGCAGCTCCTCGGCGCGTGCCGTGGGCGCCACCCCGGCCATCTCGAATGCCTCCGCACCGGCCAGGCCCGCAAGGGAGCGCCTCAGCATCTTGCGACGTTGTCCGAACCCCGCACGCACGAGGTCGAACAGGAGGTCGGGATCGGCGGACACGGCCTTGGCCTCCAGGCGCTGCAGTTCGACCAGCGCCGACTCGACGCGCGGGCGGGGCAGGAATGCCGACGGCGGCACCCTGCCCACGATCCGGGCCCGGGAATGGTACGCCACCTTCACGGACGGCAGCCCGTACGCGCCATCACCGGGGACCGCCACCAGGCGTTCGGCCACCTCCTTCTGAACCATCACCAGCATGCGGCCGATGCCCGGCACGTCGTCCAGCAGGTCGCAGATGAGTGGCACCGAGATGTTGTAGGGAAGGTTGGCGACCAGCGTCCACTGGAGGCCACCGAGTAGCGAATCCCAGTCGACGCCCATGGCATCAGCGTGCAGCACGGTCACGTCGCGGCCGGCGGTGGTCTCGGCCAGAACCTCGACCAGCACGTCGTCGATCTCGATGGCGGTGACCGACGCCCCCGCATCGGCCAGGGCGATCGTCAGCGAACCCAGGCCCGGGCCGATCTCGACCACCCTGTCCCCTTCGCCAACCGCGGCCAGGTGGGCGATCCGGCGAACGGTGTTGGGCTCGACCACGAAGTTCTGCCCCAGCGACCGCTTCGGGCTGATCCCGTAGCGGTCCAGCAGGGCATGCACCTCCGTCCTGGTGAGGGTCACTGCCGGTGGCCGAGGTCAGGGCAGGTAGCGACCACAGACCGGCCACTGCCCACGACCGCGCAGGTCGTAGAGGGCTTGGGCCATACGGTCCTGGTCGCCGGGGGCGGCAGCGGCTGGATCCACGCCGACCAGGTGTTCGTAGTCCAGCCCGGCGATCCAGTCCCACGTCTCACGGCTGAACTGGTAGGCACCGCGGTACTTGCCCGTCGGGTTGACGGCCCCGTAGTTGCCGGTTGCCTCGCAGAATCGCAGGGCCTCCCACTGGATGTCGCTGGGTCCGTCGGCGTGGGGAGCGGTGTCCCAGGGGATGGTCGTGGTCGGGCCCGGGGTGGACATGGCCTCCTCACGGCGCTTCAACTCCGTCGCCCGGAGCCGGGTACGTTCGGCCTGCCGGTCAATCTCGTGCTGCTGAGCGGCCAGGAGTGCCTCCAGCCTTGCCTGGTCGGCGAACTCGTCGGTTGCCACGAGACGGGCGGCGGCCAGCGCATCGGCCTCGTGGTGACTGGCCACCTCTGCCAGACGGGCCGAGGTGTCACGCCTGGACCGCGCCAGGTGCCAGACCTGCGCCCGGTCGCTGAGGCCCGCAACGTCTGGTTCGAATCGTGGTGCAGCAGCCACGACCAGCTCCACGGACTGGGCCTCAGGCGCGTCGGAGGCTCCCGCCGTCCCGGTGAAGGAACCGGGCGAGGATGGGTTCTCGAAGACGAACAGGGGCAGTGCAGCGATCGTGGCAAGGACCACGACGACCACACGCCACCGCTCAACGGTGGGTTCGGCGTCCAGAGCTCCGTCCCTTTCCCCTCCAGATACGGCCGTCTCCGACCGAATCGCCGATCCGAAACTAGGGAGTCGCCCCCGGCAACGCAAGGGCGGGAGCATGTGGCGGGCAGTGGTCGTCCGTCACCCCTTCCGGCCGACGACCCGTCTGGATAGTTCAGTCGAGGCCGTAGAACGCCCTAGCGTTGGCGGTGGTCGCATGCGCCACCTCGGCGACCGCCAGCCCCATGGCCTCGGCCACCGCCACCCCGACCAACCCCACGAAGGCGGGTTCATTGGGCCTCCCACGGTGTGGAACTGGCGCCAGGTAGGGCGAGTCGGTCTCCACGAGCGCCCTGTCCAGCGGACAGATGGCGGCGGCGGCACGCAGGTCGTCGGCCGATCCGAAGGTCACGATCCCGCTGAACGACAGGAACGCACCCCTGGCCAGCCCCTCCCGGGCCTCATCGACACCGCCGGTGAAGCAGTGGAACACCGTGCGATCCGGAACGCCCTCCCGGTCGAGCACCTCGAAGGTCTCCTCCCAGGCTTCGCGGGTGTGGACCACCAGCGGCAGGCCCCACTGGTTGGCCAGCGACACCTGCGCCGCGAAGACGTCGCGCTGGGCGTCGCGGGGAGAATGGTCGTAGTGGAAGTCCAGACCGGCCTCGCCCACGGCGACAGCCGCGCCCAGCAGGTCAGCCAGGCCATCCACCCCGTTACGGGCCTCGTGGGGGTGGACCCCGGCGGTCGCCCAGACTTCATCGAAGGCCGCCGCCGTGGCAAGTGCCGTCCGGCTGTCCTCCAGGTCGCACCCGACGGTGACCATGCCGACCACACCGGCGCCACGGGCCCGGGCCACCACCTCGGGAGCATCCGCGCCCAGATGGCAGTGGTTGTCGAACCAGGTCTCGCTCACCCGTCGACCTGATCGGACAACAGCAGGTCCATGTCCACCTTGGCGAAAAGCGGTGTCGGCTTCCCGATGGGTGAACCCGGTACCAACTCCCGACGCTCCCACGAGTCCACCGGACCCAGCACGTCGTCCAGGGTCGAGGTACTGAACGGCAGGTACGGGGCAAGGGCCACGCGTACGCCGGCCACGGCCGCCAACGCCGTTCCCAGCACGACGTTCGCCCGTTCGGGATCGACCTTGGCGAGCTTCCATGGTTCCGTGGCGTTCAGGTATGCGTTCACCGCCGCCGCCGCTCCCATCCCGGTTCGCAGCGCCGCCCGGAGTTCCACCCGATGAATCTGCGAGCCGGCCGTTGCCAGGGCCGCGTCAACGGCCTCCAGCAACGCCAGGTCCTCCGGGGTACGCCCACCGGCGCCGGGGACGGCCCCGTCGCAGGTCCGATGCACCATCGAGAGCACCCGGTTGACCAGGTTCCCCCAGGTGGCGACGAGTTCCTCGTTGATCCGTCGCCCGATCTCGTCGACCGAGAGGTCCGTGTCGCTCTGTTCGGGAAGGGAGGCCGCCAGCGCGTAGCGCAACGCGTCCGCCTGGAACATCTCCAGTCCCGCTCCGATGGTGAGGCCCACCCCGCGGCTGGCCGACGCCTTGCCGCCCTTGAAGGTCACGTACTGGTTGGCCGGCACGTCGGTGGGCAGGTTCAACCCGCCGTAGCCGAGGAGCATCCCGGGCCAGATGATCGTGTGGAACGGGATGTTGTCCTTCCCGATGAAGTAGACGGACCGGGCGTCGTCGCCCTCCCACCAGTCCCGCCACGCCTCGGGCTGGCCGGTGGACTGTGCCCACTCCATGGACGCTGAGAGGTAGCCGATGACGGCCTCGAACCAGACGTAGATCCGCTTGCCGGGCCCCAGGTCGTCCACCGGCAGGTCGATGCCCCAGTCCAGGTCACGCGTGATCGCCCGATCGTGGAGTCCCTCCTCCACCCAGCCCTTCGAGAAGTTCAGGACGTGTCTACGCCAGCCCTCACGTGTGTCCAGCCACGCCGCCAGCTCGTCGGAGAAGTCGGAGAGCCTCAGGTAGAAGTGCTCGGTGGTGCGTAGTTCCGGACTGCTCCCTGTGATCTTGGAACGGGGATCCAGGAGCTCCTCCGGGTCCAGGGTCCGGCCGCAGTCCTCGCACTGGTCGCCCCGTGCCTCCGCGTAGTCGCAGTACGGACAGGTTCCCTCTATGTAGCGGTCCGGCAGGAACCGGCCGGCCTCGGCGTCGAAGTACTGCTCGCTGGAGCGTCGGTCGATGTGCCCGTTGCGGAGCAGCTTCAGGAAGATGTCATGGGTGACCGCCGCATGGTTCTCGGTCCCGGTGGACGTGTAGAGGTCCCAGCTGATGCCCAGCCGTTCCCAGTCGGCCACGAACTCGGCGTGGTACCGATCCGACAGTTCCCGGGGCGTCACGCCCTCGGCGTCGGCCCGGACGGTGATGGGGGTGCCGTGCACGTCCGAACCACTCACCATCAGGACCCTGTTGCCGACCAGGCGTTGGTGGCGGGCGTAGACGTCGGCCGGCAGGTACGCCCCGGCCAGATGGCCCAGGTGGCGGGACCCGGAGGCGTAGGGCCATGCCACGGCGACCAGCACGGGCGTACCGGCGCGCTGGTCCGTCAGTTGCTCATCGGCCATGGACCCGAGGCTACCGGTGGTCGCCGATCGCGAACGTGGCCCCGACCGGACCCATCACTCCAGTGCCAGGCGGTAGGCCCGGCGACGCGACACCCCGAGGCGGCGGGCCGCCTCGTCGGCGGCATCCCGGGTGGACGCGCCTGCGGAGAGCGCCTCGGCCAGCACCGCCCGGATCCGGTCGTCGTTGGCCCCAGTGGCCGGCGGGGACCCGGCGACCACCAGCACGACCTCGCCCTTCACGGGAGCGGAGGCGAAGGCGACCGCCTCGTCGAGGGTTCCCCGCCAGAACTCCTCGTGGAGCTTGGTCATCTCGCGCGCCACCACGACCTGTCGATCTCCACCCATGGCCGTCGCGAGGTCGGCCAAGGTGGCGGCCAGTCGGTGCGGTGACTCGAAGAGCACCATGGTGCGGTCCTCCACCGATAGCTCGGCCAGCCTTCCGGCACGGGCACTCCCCTTGCGCGGCAGGAACCCCTCCATGCACCAGCGCTCGGTGGGCAGGCCGCTGGCGGCCACGGCGGCCACCGGTGCCGACGGGCCCGGAACCACCTCGATGCGATGGCCTGCCTCTACCACCATGCGCACCAGCCGCTCGCCCGGATCCGATATTCCCGGCATGCCGGCATCGGAGACGACCGCCACGACCTCGCCCGCCTCGATGCGTCGAACCACCTTCTCGGCGGACCGCTCCTCCGTGTGCATGTCGAGGCGCAGCAGCGTGGCTCCGACGATCCCGGCGTGCTGCAGGAGCCGGCCGGTACGGCGGGTGTCCTCACAGGCCACGAGGTCGGCCGCCGCCAGGGTCTCGACGGCCCGGGGTGACAGGTCACCGAGGTTGCCGATCGGCGTGGCCACCAGGACGAGGCGGCCCGGTGCGCCATCGGTGCGGTTCACGACCGGACCTCCAGCTCGTCGCCCACGCTCAGGCCCCAACGCTCGAAGCAGCCCGCATCCGCCTCCAGCACAGAGCGCGCACCGCGCACCGGTAGGCCGATCCGGTGGCGGGGCATCCGCTTCACCCGGATGACCCGCAACGAGTCGTCCAGGTGGGCGACGTCGATGGCGAACCGCATGCCGACAGTGTGGATGGATCGGGCGGGGCGCAGGAGGAGGGCTCCGTGGATGCCGTCGCGTCCCAGCAGGCCGCGGGCCCGCGTCGAAGGTGTCTCGGCCACCTCGAGGCTGGCCAGCACCCGATCCCCAAGGACCAACCACGGCATCGGTTGATAGTAGGGCTCAGACGTTGAACCGGAACTCCATTACGTCACCGTCCACCGGCAGGTAGTCCCTGCCCTCGCTCCGGACCAGTCCGGCCTCGCGGGCGCTGACCCAGGATCCCTTCTCCAACAGGACCTCGCAACCGATGGTCTCAGCCCTTATGAAGCCCCGCTGGAAGTCGGTGTGGATCCGACCGGCGCACTCCGGCGCCGAGGATCCGGCCCGGAACGTCCAGGCCCTACTCTCCTTCTCGCCGGTCGTGAAGTACGTACGCAGGCCGAGCAGGTGGTAGGCCGCCCTGACGAAACGGGGCCACGCCCCCTCGCCGAGACCCAGGCCCTCGAGCATCTCGACCCGGTCCTCCTCGGAGAGCAGGGCCGCCTCGGCCTCCAACTGGACGCACATGCCGATCACCTCGGCGCCGGCCAGCTCGGCCACCACGGGTGCCAGGATCGGATCCGGGTCCTCGACCTGTTCCTCGTCGAGGTTCACCACGGCCAGCACCGGCTTGTCCGTCAGCAGGAAGAACGGCTTCAGCTGGAACCTCTCATCGGCTGTCAGGTCGCTGCGGTAGAGGGGGGTCCCCTCGCCCAGCAGGTCCACGGCCCGCCCCAGGGCATCCACCATCGGCCTCAGCGAAGGATCGCCCTTGGCCGTACGGCGGAGCTTGTCCACCTGCTTCTCACATGTCTCGAGGTCGGCAAGGGCCAACTCCACCTCGACCACGCGTAGGTGCTCCAGGGGGTCCGTGGGGCCCGGTACGTCGCTGTCGCGGAAGGCCCGGAGCACGAACACGATGGCATCCACCTCGCGGATGCCTGCCAGGAACTTGTTGCCAAGGCCCTCGCCCTGGGATGCGCCCTCCACCAGGCCTCCGATGTCGGCAAACTCGACGCTGGTCGGCACGACCTTCCTGGAGGCGCTCATCTCGGCCAGGCGGCCCAGCCTGCCGTCAGGAACCCTGGCTACGCCGATGTTGGGTTCGGTGGTGGCGAAGGCGTACGGCGCTGCGAGGGCTCCCCCGCCCGCCAGGGCGTTGTACAGGGAGGACTTGCCCGCGTTCGGTAGCCCCACGAATCCGAAACGCTCCACTGACAGCTCCCGTCGACCGCGCATGACCGACCCGCACACGACGTCCGGACCGACGCACAAGGCTAGGTGCGCGGGTCCACCCGTCCACGGTGCTGTGACCGGCGCCCGCCGGCGCCCCGATGGATACCCGGCCCGGACCGTTACCCTCATGGCCATGTCAAAGCGCACCAGCAGGCAGAAGGCCTCGGCCCGTCGCAAGAAGGCCAACCACGGCCGCAAGCCCAATCTGGGCCGCAACAGCTGAGCCACTCCCCAGGTCCCGTACCCCGGCGACCATTCAGGAGGCCAGCCATGACCGACCCCGTGCTCGGCCGACCCGATGCGACCCCGAGCGAGCAGATCGACACCTTCGGGGTGGAAGGCTCCCTCGACCTGGTCCACTTCCGTTCGTCGGAACTGACGGCCGTCTGTCCGGTCACCGGCCAGCCGGACTTCATACTCGATCGACATCGAGTACCTACCGGCCTCCGAGTGCATAGAGACCCGGTCACTGAAGCTCCACCTCCGCACCTTCGACGGCCGGGGAATCTTCGCCGAACACCTGGCCCCGCTTATCGCCGGGCACCTTGCGGATGCCGTCGAAGTGTCGGTCATGGTTCGCCTCACCCAGCAGGTTCGTGGCGGAATCACCACCACGGTTACCGCCACCAGCAGACCCTCGGACTGAGAAACCGCCGCTCCGGGCCGGCGTGCACGCCCGGCCCGGCCAGCACCCTGCCCTGGCGCCATGTGCTTTCGGTCACAGGGTGCGCTACCGTCATTCCTCCTGCGGGCGGCTCTGGGTCGTCATGCGGCGAAATGAATTCGACTAGAACCGGAGGGGTTCATGAGTAAGCGATTCAACCGTCTGCTCGCTGTGATGCTGGGGTTTGCCCTGGTTGTCTCGGCGTGCGGAACTGACGACGAAGCGGCGGCACCAGCTGCCACCACCGCGGCACCCACAGCCACAGCGGCACCGGCGGCACCGGCGGCCACAGAGGCCCCCGAGCCCCCGGCTGAGCCGGTATCGGTCGGCCTGGTGTTCGACATCGGCGGACGTGGCGACCAGTCGTTCAACGACTCCGCCTACGCCGGCCTGGAGCGTGCGGCCAACGAGCTGGGCGCCACCATCTCTGACGCCTCGCCCAACTCCGACGGCTCCAACCGGGCCGAGTTGCTGCGCCTGTCGGCTGACGTCAACGACCTCGTAATTGGCGTTGGCTTCCTGTTCGCCGACTCGCTCACCGAGGTGGCCGCCGAGTACCCGGACACGAACTTCGGCATCGTCGACGGCTGGGTGGAGGCACCCAATGTGGCCTCCCTGGGCTTCGCCGAGCACGAGGGCTCGTTCCTCGTCGGCGCAGCTGCGGGCCTGAAGAGCACGACCGGTCTGGTCGGCTACATCGGTGGCGTAACCATCGACCTGATCGGCAAGTTCGAGGCCGGCTTCGTCGCCGGCGTCGCCGCGACGAACCCCGACGCGGTGGTCATCGTCGAGTACATCAGCGAGCCGCCGGACTTCTCCGGCTTCTGGTCGCCCGACCGGGCACGTGAAATCGCCCAGTCGATGTACGAGAAGGACGCCGACGTCATCTACCACGCCGCTGGTGGCTCGGGTGCCGGCCTCTTCGAGGCCGCCAAGTCGTACTCCGAGGACTCGGGTTCCAAGGTCTGGGCGATCGGCGTGGACTCCGACCAGTACCTGACGGCCGATGAGTCGGTTCGTGACTACATCCTCACGTCGATGCTGAAGCGGGTCGACATTGCCGTGTACAACACGATCCTCGCCCAGGGCGAGGGCACCTTCACCGCAGGTGGCCAGTCGTTCGACCTCTCGGTCGACGGCGTGGGCTACTCGACCACCGGCGGCTTCGTCGACGACATCGTCGGCGACCTCGAGGCATTCAAGGCCAAGATCGTCAGCGGCGCCATCGGCGTGCCGACGGTGCCGGGTGAACGGGCCGTGGTGCTGCCGGACCTCGGCGGTCGTGTCGTCACAATTGCCGTGGACAACGCCTACCTGCCATTCGCCTACATCCCGGCGGATACCGGTGTGGCTATGGGTTGGGACTACGACGCCATGGACGAGGTCTGTGCCCGGCTGAACTGCGTTCCGAGCTTCCAGGAGTTTGGCTGGGACGCCACGATCATCGCCACAGGCGAGGGCCAGTTCGACATGGCCGGTGGTGGCATCACGATCACCGAGGAGCGTGACAAGGTCGTGGACTTCTCGATCAGCTTCATCAGTACTGATCAGAAGATCCTCGTGGCCAAGGGTGACTCGGAGATTGGCTCTCGTGACGACCTCGAGGCGGCGGACTGCAACGTCGGTTCGCAGACTGGAACCACCAACTACGACCTTTCAGTGGACGTGGTCGGTGAGGACCGGATCGTGGCATTCGAGTCATTCGCCTTTGCCGTGCAGGCCCTGATCACCGGTGACGTGTGCGCCGTGATCATGGACGACGTGGCCGGCCAGGGCTACCAGGGTGAGAATGCAGACGATGTGGACATGCTCCCCGACTCCCTGCAGTCGGATCCGCTGGGTTGGGCCTTCACCGAGGGCAGCGACCTGGTCGCTCCCTTCAACGAGGCGCTCCAGTCCATGAAGGACGACGGCACCCTGGCGGCACTGAACGGCAAGTACTTCGGTACCGCATTCACGGTCACCTACGACGACATCGGTGACGGCGCCTATGCCGAAGACGAGTCGGCGCTGCCTGGTGATGGTGTGTCGTTGACGATGTGTCGTGCGAACTGGGCGTCTGGTTACATCCAGGCTGAGATCGTGCGTCAGATCATGCAGCAGGCTGGTTACGACGTGTCTGATCCGTCGACGATC
>Ga0066839_10000194_pt1 | contig 28261 bp, 35 predicted proteins | sample ETNtaG_10_FD_66733 | JGI IMG/M metagenome (GOLD analysis project Ga0066839, IMG submission 66733) | Marine microbial and viral communities from oxygen minimum zone, Eastern Pacific Ocean - ETNP201302SV82 | ecosystem: Environmental > Aquatic > Marine > Oceanic | place: Pacific Ocean: Eastern...
ATGGCCGGTTCCGTGAACAAAGTAATCCTCGTGGGCAACCTGGGGCGCGACCCCGAAACCCGCGACTTCCCCAATGGCGGCAAGGTGTGCAACCTGCGCATCGCCACCTCCGAGACCTGGAAGGACCGCAACACCGGTGAGCGCCGCGAGCGCACCGAGTGGCACTCGGTCGCGATCTTCGCCGAAGGTCTGGCCGGCATCGCCCAGCAGTATCTGAAGAAGGGCTCGAAGGTCTATATCGAAGGCCAGCTCGAGACCCGCAAATGGCAGGACCAAAGCGGCAACGATCGCTATTCGACCGAGGTTGTGCTGCGCCCCTACAAAGGCGAACTGACGCTGCTCGACAGCCGTCAGGGCGGCGGCCAGGGTGGCCAGGGCGGCTACGACCAGGGCTCGCAGGGCGGCTATGACGCCGGCGGCTACGACGCAGGCGGTCAGTCCGGTGGCGACAGCAACCAGGGCAACCAGAGCCGCGTCGACATGGACGACGAAATCCCGTTCTGATCGGAGGCCGGGCCCTGCCCGGCTTACCGACATGACGATGAAAGCCCGGCCGCTCACGCGCGCCGGGCTTTTTTCATGGGACTTACGCAGGCCCCTTGTTCTCGATATGTTCCAGATATGGGAATTCGGATTCGAGACCTGATCGAGGAGGGGGTGGCGCTTGAGGCCAGGTGTCTCGGCTGCGGACGCATTACCGTCTGGCGTGGCGCGAAGCTCTTGAGCCCGTTTGGTCCTGACACCTCCCTTCCCGCCCTGGTCAACCGGCTGCGTTGTCGCCAATGCGGAATGCCCGCCGCGGCACTGCTGCGTTTCGACGACACGGAGGCCACTCGGGAAGCTCATCGACGCGGACATTCTCCACATCGTAAATACGGGTAGAACAAGAAAACGCCCCGCGCCGAAGCGCGAGGCGTTGCTGCATCGAAATGGTCCGGGCTTAAAGCTGGGACGCGTCGTCGTAGTAGAGGATGAAGTCGCTCTCGGAGATCTCCGAGGCCATACGATCCTGGAAGAGCACGGTGCAGCCTTCGGCATAGGTCAGCAGCGCGCCTTCCGCGGTATCCGCGACATTCCAGACATTCATGTTCACATCGCCGATCAGGCAGGCATCCACGCCCGCTTCCCAATCGGTGATGACGTCGGCCTGGGCGCCGTCGGCGGCATGGAAGGTGAAGGTGTCGGCACCTGCGCCGCCGGTAATGATGTCGTTGCCCGCGCCGGCACGAACCTCGTCATTGCCATTGCCAAGGTCGATGACATCATCGCCACCACCCGACCAGACGTAGTCATTGCCGTCATTGGTGATGATCGTGTCGTTGCCGCCTTCGCTCGTCACATCATCTTCATTGGAGCCGCCGAGATAGGTAATCCCGCCATCGCCGAAGGCATCGAATCCGACCCACCAGTCGACGGCGCTCATATCAACGAGATCCACGGTCTCGGAGAAGGCTTCGACGATCTCGATCTCGGAGATGGTGCCGGCTTCGTTCAGGTGTTCACTGGCGACGTAGTCGACGCTGGTCACAACCCTGTCGCCATGCTCGCCGGTCTGTTCCTCGACCACACGTGTCTGATCATCCGACAGGAAATAGGCGTCGCGCCCGGCGCCGCCGATGAGCACGTCGCCCCCGTCGGTTTCGGGGTTGGCGACATGGCCGTCCAACGCATCCTGACCGTCGCCGCCATAGATGGTCTCGGCGCCGTCGGTGCCGAACTGGGCTTCGCGGTTGTTCTGGATGCGCTGCCAGAAGAAGTCCTGACGGAGATTGTAGTAATCCTGGAGCGTCTGGCTCGCATTGCTCGTGTCGTGCTGTGGCATGATTGCCTTCCTCGTTTTGTTTTTTTATTGGCGCTGGAACGCCCCGTGACGCAACGTCCCAGCTGGCAGGAAATAGGACTCAATGTAACGGCCCGGGAACCAATCCCGGAAAGATCTCCTCATAGGTGCGAAACCGCTCCCAAACCCTTGGTATGCAGGCCGGAGGGCAGCCCTGAAGTGAGCCGCCCGCCGGCTGCGCCCGAAATACTCACACGATCCGGTCGATCCTCGATCCCGGCCCTGAAACAGGAGAAAAAGCATGAGCAATACCGATCTCGACACCCGGACCCGTTCGCGCACGGCGCGCCCGAGCCGCTACACAGTCCTGTTTCTCAACGACGACTTCACCCCGGTGGAGTTCGTGATGCAGATCATGATGAAAATCTTCGGACAAAGCGTCGAAGAGGCCGAGCGGATCACCATGCAAATCCACGAAAAAGGGCGCGGCAATGTCGGCCTTTACTCCTACGAGGTTGCCGAGACCAAAGTCGCCCAGGCGATGCAGACCGCAAAAGCCTACGAGTTCCCGCTTACCTGCTCGCCCGAAAAAGCCTGAAGACCGGAGGGGCGGAACCAGGCTCGCCAAAGCCATCAATTCGATCGCATAGAGAATGCGAAATCACTCCCGAATAGAGCAGCCCCGCCGGTTCGTCCGGCGGGGCTTTTTTCGTTCTTCCAGGTGATGGAATGCGGCAAAAAGACGGCCTTTTTCCGACTGTTTTTCCTTATTGTTGTGGAATTTCAAGAAGTGGCAGGAAAGATTGGTCACTTTGCTTCCGGACGAAGCTGATCGAACCGACTCTTCCCGGATCACACTTGACCCAGTGGAACCCGCCATGCTCCCGCCACTTCTCAAACTCCCGCGTTTCCTGTCTCGCAACACCAAGGGCAGCACCACGCTGGAATATACCACCCTGGCCGGCTGTATTGCCGTTGCCGCCGCCTCTTCCGTCCTCGTCGCCGGAGATGAATTCACACGCTTCTTCTCTGGCTCGATCGACCATGCCGGAGAAGTTCTCGCCGGAGCCGAAATCCGACGGCCAGACGGCTCGGCAACCACGGGCCTGATCCCCTCCGACTATGACAACCCCTGTCCTTTCGAGGGTGCGGCCGACTTCTTTTACGGCGGCGTGGAAACCCGACTTGCTCCCAATATCTGGAATGCGGCGGCAGCCGCGGGCGAGGCGCGCGTCTGCGTCGATCCCGGACAAAGCCGAGGCGCGCCCGGCGTTGGCGACAACTGGACCTGGGAATGGCAAGTGGCCGAGGCAGGCGAAATCGTGGCAACACCGAAGGCCACCTTCGGTCAATCGCCCTGGGACAAGCGTTCCGAGACCCCCAGTCTTCGGGCGATCGAGGGTGAAGCCGTCATCCTCGGCTATGACTACCAGCTCAATGTCGTGTCGGGCGATTACGCTGTCCGCGCCACGACCTGGCTATCGGATCGCGAAGCCTCCACTCCTTCCTCCATTACCGAAGAGATCACCATCTGGCTGCATAGCGAGGGTATTACACCGCCCGGCGCACCCACCGGCGATCCCTTCACCATCGACGGCGCCGACTACATTCTTTGGCACGCACCCTATCGGCGAGACACCAGCCAGGGCACGACCGCAAGCTGGTCCGCTTTCAACTTCGTCGCCATGACGCCGGACAGCTCTGGCGATCTCGACATTACCGCGTTTCATCAGGCACTGGCCGAGGAAGGTCTTGTCGAAGGCCCCCGTTGGCTGAGCAGCGTCGCACTGGGCACCGATGTTGTCGAAGGTGAGGGGGATCTTTCCCTGTCGCGGCTGGAAATCTCGGGCCTCAAGGGTTTCTCTGGCGAGCCGCCGACCGAGCCGATTGCCGCCTTTTCCTATCCCGACACGCATGTCGCCTATGCGGCACCTGAATTCGTGGGGTCGGTCTATCTCGACATCGAGGGGCTGACCGGTATCCCGCGCCCCTTCACGGTCCATGCGGAGCCTGAGTTCGAGGCCGTTGCCGTCTCCAACACCATGAGTGGTGAGCCTGAGGCGGCTGGTGAGTTGCAATGGGGCACGGCCCTTCGTGCCCGCCCGCCGGCACCGGGTGAAGAGGTGCTGATCGCCCTCGAAGTCGACGGAACAACTGGCACCTGGCGCATCACCCGCGACGCACCACCACAGGCTCATATCGAGCCTTTCTCTTTCCCCGATACCATTCTTGCATGGAATGACAACCGTCGGCGCGTCGTCTCGAGCTATGTGGAGATCCCCGGCCTTGGTGACATCCCGACCGCGTTCGAGGTCCTGAGTTCTTTCCCTGACGATACGGCATTGGCACAATCCAATGTCGAAGGCGGCGGTCCGGCTGCGACCGGCGAGATGACACAAGGCACGACGCTCATCGCGGATGCACCGCAGGCCGGCACGACCCATGTGGTCAGCCTCTCGATCGGCAACGAGACCGGCGAATGGCGGATCACGCGCGAGCCTGCGCCGGAGATCGGCGCTTTTGACTTCGGCGAGACCGTGCTCGCATGGGACGACCGGCGTGAACGCATCCTGTCTGACTATGTGGATATTCCCGGCCTCGAAGACGATCCAGTTCCTTTCACTGTCGACACTGCGCCGGGCTTTGCCGCCTTCGCGCGTGAGAACACAGGCACCGGTGGCCCTGCTGTATCGGGTGATCTGATCCGCGGCACCTCGCTCGAGGTTGATCCTCCCGATGCAGGCCGTAGCGTGGTCGTCTATCTCACCGTGGGTGATGAGACCGGCACATGGACACTTCGTCGAGAACCTGCCCCCGAAATCGGCGCCTTCGACTTCGGCGAAATCACTTTGGCATGGGATGACCCGCGCGAGACTGTCGTATCGGCCTATGTCGATATTCCCGGCCTCGGCGATCGTCCAGTAGCCTTTGATCTGACGACATCCGACGGCCGCGCCGCCGAAGCGCGCGAGAACGTCGTCGAGGAGAATGGCACGGACAAGATGGTCCACGGCACATCTCTTGAAACCGTGACACCCGCACCGGGCAATCAGGTGATCGTCACGCTCAACCTCGCCGGCCAGGAAGGCACCTGGCGCGTGGTCCGTGAGGAGAAGCCACAGATCGGCGCCTTTGATTATGGCACCACCCATCTGGAGCACAATGCCAAGGGCAGCTGGGTGCTTTCGAGCTATCTCGATATTCCCGGGCTCGATGACACGCCACGGCCCTTCAGCGTCAGCACATCGAACGGCGCCGAGGCCTATGCCTACGACAATATCGAGGGAGGCGGCCATGCCGCCTCGGGCGAGATCACCGAAGGCACGCGACTGGTCCTTGCCCTGCCCGACAAGGGGGAGACCGTGGTCGTCACGCTGACCATCGACGGTGTCTCCGGCCAGTGGCAGGTCATCCGCGCAAGCAACGGATCGGACTGCGTCAGCGATACCGGAGGCGATTGCGACAACGGCCACGGCAATGACGACGATGACTTCGATGAGGACAACCCCGGCAATGGCGGGGGCAACGGAAACGGCAATGGCAAGAACAAGTAAGCCAGGGATCAGGGTCTGGGCGCGTTTCTCTGAAGGCAAACCGCGTCCAGACCTTCACCATTTCCGCAATGGGCGAAGAAGGACCACCTAACGGCAAGCACCGCATCGAAAGGACCTCTCAACACATGAAGAAAATTCTCATCTGGGCCGGCATTGCCCTGGCGCTCGCCCTTGCCGCCTTCATTCTCATTTCACCCACCATCCGGGTCGACGTGCCCGAATCCAAGGTGCGCAGCGAACTCGCCCTCAAGCTGCCCATGACCATCGACCGCAACGGCGTCAATGTGATCGTTCGCGCGGCCACCGTCGATTTTCTCGACAGCAACGCCATCCACCTGACCGCCGAGGCAGACCTCGCGGGTTTCGGGCTCTCGGGCAGCGCCTCGGCGGATGCCACCTCGGGCCTGCGCTACGAGGGTGGCAACTTCTACCTGACCGAACTCACCTTCAGCGACATTGACTTCGTCGCCGACGGCGAAAGCAGCACGCGCATCGAGGATGCCACCTCCGTGGCATCTGCCGCCTTCGGTCGTCTGCGTTCGAAGCTCGACAGCGAAGTCGAGGGCGCAGGGGCAGCGCTCGATCGCTTGAGCGCTGACGCCGCAGCGAAGGCTGAGCCTGTCTTGCGCGACGCGATCGACCGCGCGATCCGCTCGATCCCGGTCTATTCGCTCAACGGGCGCGACATGAAGCACGACCTCGCGGCCCTTGCCCTCGAGGACGTCTCCTTCTCCGATGAGGCCGCTCATGCCGATCTCAACCCCGGCAAGGCGCTGTTGCGTATCATTCTTGGCATCGCCCTCATCTTCATCGCCGCCGGCGCCGCCATCGGCATGGTCTTCGTCGCTCCGCGCAGCACCGTCGCTATCGGAATGCTCGGCAACTGATTTGAGCGGCCGAGCGCCGCTCAGCTTTCACGCATTGCCCGCAGCCCTCTGGGTTGCGGGTTTTTCTTTGTCGACTACGGCGCGCAGCCCTTCTCCATAGTCCGATTTTTCTTTTTCTCAAACGAGTCCCATCTTCTAATACAGGAAAAACGCCGTAGAGCCTTGTAGACAGGGATAAACCGAATGCTCACGATTTCTTTCGCCGCGTCGCACCGCTTCGACCGACGCGGCTGACATCTGACCAAGAGGACCAATCCGGACACCGCGGAGGCGCCCGATCCCAAGACGCCGATGCAAGTCCACCCTTCCCGCCAGACCCTCCAAAGGAGAGGAGACGGACCATGACTATCCTCGACACACTCAGCCCCGAGCGCTTTGCGGAGGAATTTCCATTCCTCCTGGAAAACCTTGCGCTCGAATTTCCGCAGATCCGCATCATGATCGCGCCCGAAAATCTCGCGTTCATCGCGGCCGACCTGCGCGCCGGCCTCCGGGCAAGACCGATCGATGAACAAGACGCCTTCTTGCCAAGCTTCGACATCATGGACAAACGCGCCAAGGACGGCCTTCCACTCCGGGTCGAACTTAGTCGGGAAACGGCGCTGCTGTTCGCCGGCGACCTCGAAAGAGGCATGAAAATCCGCAAGAGAAGCGGCACCGGTGAAGCCCGAACCCCGGCCGAGTAAAAAAGTTGAAAAAAGTTCTTCCGCCCGAGAAAAGATGGTCCAACATTACTTTCGGGGCTTGAGGTCCTGATACTCCTTTCGTTGTGGCAGAGCCGCTCCGGGCAACCGGGGCGGTTTCTTCTTTTTGAACCCATATCCCGATCACGCAGGAGGAATCAGATGGACGACATATCCCGAGAGATGCGCCGCATCGATGAGATCGCCGAACTACGCGATGGATGGCTCGATGGCGAAGGGCGCGCGCCCACGAGCGATGCGCTCCAGAGCGCCCGTCTGCTCGTCGCTGCCATCCGCCCGGGTCGCTACTCCATTTTTCCCCGCACCTGCGGCGGTATCCAGTTCGAGAATGGTGAGCAGGAGGCCGTCGAATTTCGGATCGAGGCCTCTGGCACCATCACCACAGAAGTAATTTGAGAAGGCAGGCATCATGGCCCAGCAGCGCAAGGAAATCCTCAAACTGATGGCCGGCGCTCCGCGCCTGGTCTCCGCCCTCAAAAGCCTCGAAGAGGCGGGTCACCAGGCTCATCTCGTGGGTGGCTCGGTTCGAGACGCCCTGATGGGCAAGACGCCCTCCGATTTCGACATCTCGACATCGGCTCATCCCGAGGTCGTCGCGGAGATTTTCGCCGCCCAAGGTCGTTCCGTTCACCCGACAGGTATCGAGCACGGCACCCAGACCGTGGTCATCGACGAGGAGCCTTTCGAGATCACCACCTGGCGCCGGGATGTCGCCACCGACGGGCGTCGTGCTACAATCCAATTCGCCGATCGCCTCGAAGACGATGCTGAACGGCGCGACTTCACGGTCAACGCCCTTTACGCCGCGGCCGACGGAACGGTCGTTGATCCCACTGGACGGGGCCTTGCAGATGCTGCCGCGCGGCGCATCAGCTTTGTGGGCGATGCCGAGACCCGCATCAAGGAAGATCACCTGCGCATCCTGCGCTTCTACCGCTTCGCGGCCTCGCATGGCTGCGGCCGCATGCCGGCCAAGGATCTCGCGGCCTGCGAGGCGCATGCAGGGCTGGTGGCCAGCCTGCCCAAAGAGCGCATCGGTGCGGAAATGCTCAAGCTTGTCTGCGCCCGTGATGCGGCCGGCAGTCTCGAGGCCATGCAGGAGGCGGGCCTTACCCACACCATTTTGCCGGGCATGAAGCTCGAGCCGGAAATCCTCGCCGACCGTCTGGGGCGCACAGCACTCCAGGAGCGCATGCTGGGCCTCGCGCCTTGCCCGATCCGCAGGCTCGGTGTATTGGTCGATGCGGCCCCGCAGGCCGAGCTGAAGCTCTCGAACCGCGACACCAAGCGCTTCGAGCAGATCCATGCAGCCGCTCGGAGCGGCGCCGGGCCGGCCGAAGTAGGCTATCGCTTCGGCGCAGAGATCGGCGAAGAGGCCCTGGTCAATCGCTATGCCCGCGGCCAAGACGAGGCTGCAACAGCACAGGCACTGGCGCAGATGCGCCACGGAGCCGAGCAGGTCTTCCCGGTGAAGGCCGCGGATCTGATGGATCGCTTCAAGGGCAAGGCACTGGGCGACGAGCTGCGCCGCCAGGAAGCCCAATGGATTGCCGGAGGCTTTCCGAACCCACGGAAAAAGCCCGCCGCCCTCGAGATCGACTGAGACAGCGGCCGCCGACCGGCGGCCGTTTTTCTTTGCCTTTGCGGCAGTATTGAAAGATCCCATTTCAAGCCCGAACCTTTTGCCAGAACTGCTTGCCCGCAGGCAGTTCTGCCACAAGGTCCCGGCCAACCCGGCGGCTCCGGCGCATAAGCGTCATGCCAAACGGTCGGATATTCCCTCGCGTGCGAGATGCACGCACCCCCTCGACGTCGATCTCTCACGGGTGATCGCGACCGGGGGCCATGGAGCCAGCTTCCCGCCGGTCGATACGACCTCCGGCGCCTCGCGATCCACCCCTCAGAGCGACAAGAGGAATTTTCCATGTCCCACCAACTGACCCGCCGCAATGTCTCCGCCATCGCCAAGCTGGATCTCTCCGGCCTGGGCCACGCCCAGCGCCTCGAGGCAATCGCCAAGGCAATCGGCTATGAGACCGCCGGTGCCCTGATGAGCACGCTCAAGTCCACCGAGGCAACGCCCGCACCGCAAGAGGCTCAAAAGCCGATCCGTGCAGTCGTCGCCTTCGGCAGCACGGCCTGCTCGAATGTCGATTCCGGCGAGAAGCTGCGCGACAAATACGGCAATGTCGAAGGCGATATCTCCGAGATGACCTTCAACACACCGGCTGAGCTCGCCGCCTATGCCCAGGGCCTCTCCGACGCCGACGGCTGGATGGATACCCAGATCGTGGTCGACGAAGTCGATGCGCCCGAGCATCCCTTCTTCGCAGCCCAACTCTCCAATCCCGATCTGAGCTTTGTCGAATGGCATGATGCCCAGGCAGAAGGCGAGGAAATGCTTTCGAACGAGGAGATCGCCGAAGAAGAGCGCCGTTCGCTCGAGGAATGGATCGATATTCAGATCGCGCGCAGCGAGCATAATACGCAAGGTCGCGACGAGCGCATGAGCGCCGAGCGTCCCGGTCGCTCCGACGAGCCGATCATCGGCTACCAGGTAATCTCCGGTTTCGACGGCAGTGCCTGGAAGGATCGCCCGCTTACGCAGGTTCTGACCAAGGAGCAGGCCCTCGAGGATCTGCGCGACAGCTACCGGAACAACGAGGGAGGCTATTCCCTCGCCATCGTCCGCAAGAACGACATCTGATCCGCCGCACCACGCGCCACCCGCGCTTCATGCGCGGGTGGCTTTGCCTTGCCCGACGCTCTTAAAAAACCGAAAGTAAACCCCATGACTGGACTTCAGAACGAGAACTGGGACGATATCTACGCCGTGCGCGCGATGAAGGGTTACATCCTCACCGGCGGCGCATATGCCGCGCCCGTCGCGGAGGAACTGCGCGCAAAACTCTCCAATATCCCCATCGGTCGACTGGTCCTGCGTGAAATAATCGCACTTGGTTATCCGGATATGATCCGGCATGCCATCGACCGGGTGGGTCCGGAGGTCTTCGATCGCAAAGACGATATCGACGATATGCTCTACGACCCTCTCTCCGTGATCTCCTTCGACAGGGTTCTGCCAGAGCATCGCCTTGAGGTCTTCGACATGATCCATGCGTTGTCGCGCAAGGACGACCCTGATGTGCCGCGCGGCCTTGTCCGCGATGCCATGGATGCCGCAGATCGCGCCCTTCTCCAGCGGATTGCCGAGAAATACCCCGAGATCGATGTGACCTCTGCCGCCTTCAAGGTCACCCTTCTCGACGAAGCAAAGCCGCAAACGGCCGCCTTCTGGCAGGAGCTTCTGACAGAAGTTCCCCTCGATGACCCGCGGTTGCGCGCCATGGCGCAGACAGCCGTGCGCACCCAATCACCCCGCACCGTCGCTGTCTTGATGAAGCTCGGCCTGCGCATGAAACCCGTGCTCGATGATCACAGGCTTTCCGGAAATCCCTGGCCGGTGCGGCTGCGAAAGCGCATCGACAGCCATCACGCAGAGATCCAGATGATCGCCTCACTCCCCTCCGTCGCGGACATCTTCGCCATGGAGAAAAAGGAGATCCAGCATCTGCTGGCCGGGCTTTCACCCAAAGAGGAAAAGGCCCTGGAGAAGAAACGAAAGCACGAGGCCTGGCTCGCACGCCGAGCCAAGCAAAATCAACAAACCCCGGAGGGCGCATGACAGACACCAAAAAACGCGTCGCCCTGACGATGGAGCGTCGCGTGAGCTACGGCAGCGACGCCGATTCCGCGCAGCGCATCGAGCGGGCGCTTGATCCAGATATGCTTTCGGGCGAAGTCTGTGCGCTGCGTGTCCTCGCCCCTGAAGAGGGATCATGCACCGGGCTGGCTGGGATCAGCGCAATCAGCATGGACCGCCCAAAGAGCATGACAAGCGTCGTAATGGCAGGACTTCCCGCCGATCGCCGCGAGGCTCTGGGCGGGCTCTTCTTCCTCTATGTGAACGAACGCGGCGTGCGTGTGGGCCCGCGCAATCCCAAGACGCCGCGACCGAGCTACTACTTCACCAGCCATGGCATCATCGTGCTCGACCGAGCCATTCTCAATCCCGGTCTTGCGCCGGATTACGTCTGCGAGCACCTGGAGAAAACCACACTGCTTCTCATGGGCCGGAACGGGTCCAACCATGAACAACTGGTCTTCGCCAATCAGGCCAAGCTTCTCATCGAATGTCTTGCTGCCATCAACCAGTATCGCGATATCGACGTCAGCGTCAGCCGAACTGGCTGAGGCAAAAGCGCCGGGCTCTGCCCGGATGCAAGTCTTCCGGATCAGGGGGCAGACTGAGCCTGGGTTCAGACCGGGCCGGCGCAGAGCCGGGCCGGGGCAGCAACCATCCCGCCGCGCAGCATGCAAAGCCGGAGCCCGCGCGCCCCGCGAACCGTCGGCGTCGCCGCCCGTCGGCGGGGCTCGCGCCCCACACCCCTCCGCGGGGCTTCGCCCCGCGCCCCGTTTTTCATTTGCCCGGGTTGGAGGATGTCGATCGGCCTGCGAACGATTGCCGCCGTCGGGGGCAGTCATCTGCCTTTCCAGGAGATGATCGGATCTGGCAGGAGCCTTTTGAGAAGGAAAGAGCGGTCGCGGACGACCGGGAAGATGCGGATGCGAGTGGCATCCGGGAAGAAAGAGCGGGCCCATGGCCCGGAAGGTTCGGCGTTCCGCCGGAAGTAAAGCGCCCCTGCCTGAATGGGCCGGGTCGCAGGGCGCGAGAGATCTCGCGCGAGCTTGTCGCGCCCCAGTAAGAGGGCGCGGGTTTTCATGCGTCTCGCGCAGGCAAGCGCTGCAAGACGCGGGAGCGATCCGTCCCATGGGCCGGACCGGGCATTCGCAGCCCGTGCAAGAGCGCCCCCGAGGGGCGAAAGATGCGGCACGGGCCCGCAAACCCGCCCGATGCGGCGGGAGAATGCGCCCGATGGGGGCGAACACCCGGAGCCAGCCTCGGGACCTTCCGACAGATCCCACCGCAATGCCGCGGGGCGATGCTGCGGAAGCCACAGGATCGGGAAGGCGCCCGCCCATCTCGGGGCGCGCGCCGCCAAAGCCTCAGGAAACAGCATGGGGCCCGATGGGCTCAGACCCATATCCCCGCCTCCCCACGTCGCCGGGCCCGATGGAGCCGACGACGCGCGCAAAGCGGGCGAGACAGAAAGACAGGCAGGAGAAAGTTCATGACCCGCAAGATCGAAGTTCCGATACACCTGCGCAAGATCTACCACCCCGACCTGAAGTCCGCCGCGCTGGAAGCTCTCGAGGACTTCCCGGCAACGAATGAACAGGCTTTCGCAGTCGGAATGGGTGTGAGCGCCGAGGGCGGGCTGATCGATGTCCATTCAAGGTTTCACGCCTGGTGGATCAATGACACCGATAATGCGATCGTTTGCGGGGACATGTCGCAATCTGTCCCTCCCCATATCCAGAAACGTTGCGCCCATGTGGCTTTCGCAGCCGTCGGCTGCAACACCGCCCACAGCGTCCTGCGCCACACCATCAATGAATGCCTCGAACTGACCGAGTTCGGGCCGGCAGATGGCGATTACGATGTTCTTTTTCTCAGGCAAGGCATCCTCGCCCATTTCGGCAGCCTGACCTACGAGCTGTCGATACGCTGTCCTGAGGACCCCTATGCGCTCGATGAAGCCACCTGTCGCAGCGGCATCGTCGCCATCTGTCCCGAGGATGCATCGCATCATGAAAGGATGGCCTTTCTCCGGGCGGCCAATGGCTACCTCAAGCGCAAGCTTGCCGAAGAGTGCGACCGCCCTCGCGCAGCCAGCTACCGGGATCTCTTCAAGGGTGTCGACATCACCCTGACCTTCCAAGCCCCCTGAAAGGACTTCCATGACCATCGTCGACATCGAGTTCCAGGAGCAGGCGCAAGAGCGGCTTGCTCTCTTCATCACAAGAACCGCAGAGGTTATCGAGGAAGGCTATGGTGCGGGCAACTGCACCTCGCAGAGCGAGGCCTTCTGGACGCTTTATGCGCAAGACGACGTCTCCGCCGGCTGGTGCATTCTGCGTATCGAGATTACTGGCGATGGCCTCTCCGATCACGAGATCGGCGCCGCTGTCCGTCGCGTGGGCACGACGCCTGACGGCGAGATCACGGCTTTCGGCGCCACGGTTGGCCGTTGGCGCCGGATGACCGATCTACCCCTGCGCAAAGACGGATTGATCGCCCCATGACCCAGCCCGTCTTTGAAATCCCCATCACCTATTTCGGCGGATGCGCGGCAGGTCTCGACACACGCCTCGCCGAGCGGCTCGCATCCGTTCCCGGTGCGGGAGAGGCGCCTGAAGCGCCCTGGGCGCTGCACCGTCGCTTTCGACCCAACAGCGGCCGGCAGAAGGGCGCGCCGATCCCTGAACTTTGCCTGGGCGCCCTTGGCCCGGGCGCGCTCACACGCACCACCATCACCAATGCATCGACCGACCGGCAGGACCGCTTTGGCGGTATTGCCTGGGCGCTGCTTTCTGAACTCGATCTTTACGGCGAATGCCGCTCTGAGATGGAGGCGCGCACATGGTTCCAGATGTGGTCCGCCTATACGCTGCCTCATGGCACGCTCATCTGCCCTGAAAACCCCGCCAAGGCTCTTGAGGAGCTGATGTTCGGCTTCGGCGCCGAAGAGATGCAGGACAAGATCGCGCGCGGCGTCTTCTGCGTGCTCGCGGAGAGCGAAATTTCCAACCATGCCCGCCTTGAGCTTGCGGCGGGGGTGAACCGACTTATCGACGGGCTGCTGGGCTTTTTCGGTCGGCCCGATATCTCCGGAGACCCGGCCTACCGCCTGCGCACCGCCGCATGATATCCACAGAAAGGATACCCGATGATCGAAACCATCGACCGATCTTTTGAGCCAGACCCGGACAACCTGATCAAGGCGGCGGCCGACTACCTTCGTGAATCCCCGCTGGGACGCAATGCCGATGCGATACGCGCCGAGCTTGTCGACCTGATCGGCAGCGAGGAAAAGCTTTCCACCTCTGTTGTCCAGAACGCCTTGCGGTCAGGCGACATCGCGGTGGCCCGTGCCCTCAAGGCCCGCGGGGTAGACCTGAGCACCAGCCCGAACATGCGCTCGATGAGCGTTTTCTCCTTCTCAAAGGTCGCGACCGCCGAGCGCACCGAGCTGTTCAATCTTGTCTCGAAGGACATCACCCCCGATCAGCGAAATGTCTCCCGGGTGATTGCCGAGGCCCTTTCCGTGCGCGACCCCGCGCTGATCGATGCCGTTGTGGCCTGGGCTCCCGATCAACCCCTCGACGAAATCCTGCTGTCGTTGGGGCGTCTGGAGAATGACGCCTGTAGGGCGCCGCATTTCTGGCGCAACATGATCGACCGGATCTCGCCCGAGGCCGAGACCACACGTGCCCATGTCGCCAAATGGCTGACCGTCCGCCCTTCCGCGCGCTCACTCGCCGTGATGGCGGTCAAGGGATTGCGGCTCGCGCCGATCATCGCACAGACCAGTATCCCTGAGAGGCAGACGACGCCGTGGCTTCTGCGCCTGCGCGCCCGTGCGGGAAGTGCGCATGGCGAGATGGAACTCAAGCGCACCCTGCCCTCGCTCGACGATCTGCTCGCCATGCCCGCAGGGCAGGTCGAGGCGGCCCTGGCGGGGCTGAGCAACAATCAAAAGCGCAAGCTGCGCCGGGCGGAGGCCAAGGGAAAGGTTCCCCGCGCCCTCCAGGACCTCAAGGATGTCGTCGGCGAACTGTAAGGAGACCTCGTGACCAGCCCATCCAATACCACCGCGGCCCGGACCCTCAGCTTGCCCATCCAGACCATTGATGGCTTCGAGCCGGGTCTGCGGGAGGTCCTGCGCGAAGCACTTTCGCCTCTTCCGGCCGCCGAAGGCAGCCTTGTCGCAATTTCCTACGTGATCCTGTCCAGCCATTTCAAACAGGCCACCTTCCTGTGGTCCTGCGACGAGAAGGGTGGGCTTGCCGACACGGTCGAGCGCCGATTTGCCAGCAAGGCGTTGGAAGATCAGGTGCCCTTCCTTGGGTTCGCGATCGATATCGACAACGCCCTGAGCGAGCGTCCGATGCGCTCGCCCACTCTCGAATACAAGACCTCGGCGCGGCATTACGAAATGGTCTGCCTGCCCCAAGGCGTCATCTACTTCGCCAAGCACCCGGTGCGTGAGCTCGAGAAGTTGGCCCGGCGCCAGGGCGTTCGCGAGATCGACGAGGAGATGGTGCGCGCTGTCTTCGAGGTCGTGGAAGGCGCAAAAACCTCGAACCACGAGCGCCTGGAGCTCATCGGCTCGGCCACGGCCTTTCTGAAAGCCCTGCTCGCGCGCGAATACGCCGCCGCAGAGGGGCTGACCCACCACCCCGTAGAGCTGTGCGTCCAGGCCCGTGCCTGAGGGCGGGAAGGCCCGCAGGACAAGAACAAAGGAGCACCCATGACAGGGATCGAGACGACCGCAACGGCCTGCCAAACCATCACCATCCCCATCCGGACCATCGAGGGCTTCGGGCCGGCCGTGCGCGGCCACCTGCGCGACGTTCTGGCGCCCTACCCGGCCGCTGACCATGAGCCCTTCGCGATTTCGAAAGTCGCAAAAGACGCCGAGCCGGATGCGCGAAGCTATGTCTGGACCGGCAATTTTGACGACGGGTTTCTCGACAATGCCGACCTGTCGCGCAGCAGCCGCGCGCTGATGGATCGCTGCGGCGGCGCGGCCTTCCACCTCGATCGCGAGGCGAGCCTTCTGCGCCGGCCGGCCAAGAACATGACCTTCGGCTTTCCGACAAATGCCTATGACGTGATTTTCCTGCCCCAAGGGATCATCATCGCGACAACCGGCCCAGCCAGTTCCCTCGTCGAGTTGGCGCGGCGTGAGGATGAAAGGCGCATCACGCCTCAGATAGCCCGGCGGGTCTTTCAGGTGATCGAAGGGCGCGAGACCTCGAACCACGAACGGCTCGAACTTTTGCGCGCCAGCAACGCCTTTCTCGGCGCCTACATGGCACAGGAGAGCGCCAACAACCCCTTCCTCAACGAGGAGGGTCATCAGATCCTCGCAGGGATCTCGATCGAGGTTGTCTCAAGCAATTGATCCAAAACACCCTTTTGCCCTCGCCACGGCATCCGTCCATCGGCATTTTGCCGGACGGCTGCCGCGGGAGCGCGCAGGGTCCAATATACATCGTCCACGAGCATTCCAGGAGAGAGACATGTCCAAGAAAGCCTACATGGCATTTGCCGCCGAAGCCCCACTGATCGGCCTCGACCCGCACCCGGGCTATGCGCCCGCCGATGAGATCAAGAGCTTCGATGCCGCCGGCTACATGGAGGCGCTTGGAGCCGAAGAGGATCGCTCCATCATCGAAGAGCACGTCAAGGATCACCATGAGAGCATCCTCGAAGCAGTGGCCTGCGGCGACATGGAAGACGCCGATGAGATGGATGAGATCTTCGAGGTCGAAATCCACGATGACGGCCGCGTCGATGTGATCCACGACGATCCCCGTTATGTCTTCGCCACCTTCACCATCGAGCAGGCCTATGAGGCCTTCGGCATGAAGATGCCCGCCAAGCCCGCCGGCTGAGCGGGCGTCGCCCCGCCACCTCCACGCTCCAGCCGACAAGGACATCTGCATGACCCATTCCGCCGAAACTCTCTTCTTCGACATCAAGCGCCGCCACGGCCTGCTTTTCGTCGAGTTGCGCACCCGCGACAACAACCGCCTGCTGACGCCCGAAGAGGCGCTTCAGGTCGCCGATCTTCCCGAGGGCTTCACCCTCGAGCCGAACCCTGAGACCCCCGGCAAGAACGCTTTCTCGTCCAAGGTCCACAAGGGTCCGATGATGACGAAGGTCATGCAGGACGCAGGTTTTCGCTACAACGCCGAGGACGTCGTCAAGTTCGACGCCCGCGTGATCGAGCATGCCAAGCTCGCCGAAGAGAAAAAGGCGATGGCTGCCATGAAGCAACTCGTCAAGGCGCTCCAGGGCGGCGACGACAGCGCCAAGGACAAGATCAAGGAGCAGGTCGAGGCCAGCAACCCCGGCCACTCTGTCGAGAACATCGACATCCGCGACGACGGCATGGTCATGGTCAGTCTCAGCCGTCCGCAGCCGGAGCCCCAGGAGGCCGAGACTTTCGCCGAAAAGGAAAAATCCGCTTCAAGGTCGGCACTCGCAAAGAGGCCGACCTCGAGGTGGTCCGGGTCGCAATCGAGACCTTCGAGGAAGGGCGCTGGGAAAGCGCCACGCATGGCGAATTCTCCGACCTGCCGGAGTTTCTCTCGATCGATCCCAGTCATCTCTTTGTTTCCTCGCTTTCCGAGGATGAGACCCGCGCCCGCCTCGCGGCGCTGGGCTGGACTGAGGAGTCGCGCGTCTTCCTGTGGTATCGCGCGGATCAGCTCGCCTTCGGCGTCGATGCCGGCGACACCGAAGAAGGCCCAGCGGTCTTCATCGTTCCGATCGAGGATCGCTGCGACTTCGACTACAAGCTACTGCCTTACGAGGACAACCTGCACGGCGAATGCCTCGAGGCGCATCCCGAGTTCCTCGGCCACACCACCTCGGAGAACACCTTCGAGCTGGCCGAAAACCTCGGGGTGAACGAAATCAAGCTGCGCATGATGGCGCTCGGCTATACCCATGATCCCGAGATCGACAATTTCGGCGAAGGAGGTCAGTCCCTGCCCCTCTCCGGCGCCGGCCAGCCGACCGGTTTCGGACCGGCTCCTTCGCCAGCTTGGACGCCGGGGCCGATCACTGACCAGGAAGCGGTTCGTTTTCGCGTCGGCACGCGCAACGAGCGGGTCAAGGGCGGGCCGGAGCATTCTGCCGTCCGCGTCGCGGTCGAATTTTTGAGCGACGGCTCCTGGCACAGCGCCATCGACTGCAAGCTCTCGGGCTTGCCTGACTTCCTCAGCATCGACGGCAGCCGTCTTTATGCGTCCGCGCTGCCCGAGGCTGAAACCATCGCGCATTTACGCGCGCTGGGCTGGACGGAAGAGCCGCGGGTCTTCTTGTGGTATCGCCCCGATCAGCTCGCCTTCGGGGTCATCGAGCCTGAGGACGACGATCCGCAGATCTTCCTCGCTCCGATCGAGGACCGGTGCGATTTCGATTACGAATATCCTCCTTTCGAGGATGATCTGCGTGGCGACGGCCTCGAAGTCCATCCCGACTTCATGGGTGACGACATCATGGAAAACACCTTCCCGCTGGTCGGAAATATCGGCGTGAACGAAGCCCGGATGCGCATGATGGCGCTCGGCTTCGTCCATAACCCCGAGATCGAGAAAGAAATGTGAGGCACGCCATGGCAGATATCGACCTCGCCCTGGGCCTGAAGCCCGGGGCGCGCGTCCGCGTTCCAGAGGATCGTGGCCTTCCATCCACGACCGGCACCGTGGTCATCGCCTCCGACGGCAAGACTTACCACAACACCAATGGCCATGCTTACACCCCGCTTTCGGTCAAGCGCGATGATCGTGGCCATACTGAGGTCTGGCCCTCGAACCGCATCACGGTTCTGAGCACGTAGCCCGGACATCCTTGCCGTCGCGCCCGGTGCGCGGCTGCAACCCATCTTCACGCAAGGAGTTCTGCCATGACCCGATCCACTTTCGGCATCGCCCTTTACTGCCTCATCGTCGGCGCGCTTGCCGGCAGCTGGGCGACATTCACCTATGTCGAGGCGCCCGAGGAGCGCAGCGTTGACGAATGGATTGCGCATGCAAGGTCCGTCGAGCTGACCCCCTGCTTTCCCGATGCCACCCGGGTCTGGCTCTTCAACCAGATCTTCGAGGATCAGCGCGCCCTGTCGGAAGAAGAAAAAGCCGCACTCCATGAGGCTGGCCGTGTCGTAACCGGCGGGCACAACAACGGCGTTGTCGTGCCCGAGGGTTGCTTTGCCGTCGCCAGCGGGCTCTTCGGCTTCAACATCACCTACTGGCAGCGGCCGCGCGTGAACGGACAGCCGGACATGTCGATCCCCTATTGGAACCCCGATCCGGACCAGATCGGAGCCAGCTGATGGTCAGCCCACAAACATCCTCCGACATGATCACCCTTGCAGGCTATCCGTTCCACTGCGAGTTGCTCGAACAGCGCCCCAGCGAGGATTGCGGCTGCCCCGAGGAGCTTTGGCTCATGGGCAGTCTCGAGGTCACCTTGCATCTCGAGGAAGATGGCTCGGGCCATGTCATCGCCGATGCCGGCGACTGGGACGGCGATCTCTTCGTCGAGTTCACCAGCATGGAGGATCTCCGCCGCGCCGCCGCCGACTGGATCAACACCTTCCCGATGGAGGAATAGCCGATGCCCAAACGCCAGCGCATTCACACGCTCCACGCCAAGCCCGGCCAGCTGCGCGCCGGCTGGGCGCGACCCGATCCCGGCGAGCCCGCTGATCTTTGCTACGCCTGGGGCGGCGAGGGCGCGGCGAAGTCCGACGGACGCTACCTGTCGGACGCCTTCGAGAACATGCGCAATGCCGAAGGTCGCACGCTGCGCGAGGAGCTTGAGCACCGCGGCTACGACATCGCCACGCTGAAGTTCAGCATCGAACAGAAATCCAACCCGGAGGATCGGCCATGACCGTCTTCATCTCGCGCCTCCTGGCGCTCCTCGGCGTCTTCATCCTCGGCTTCCAGACCAGCTTCCTGCTCGAGACCTTCGTTCCGCGCGAGCGCAGCCCCGAAGACTGGGTCGCCTATGCACGCGCCAATGAACTCGAGCCCTGCTGGTCCGACGTCGCCCTCGTGCGTTTGCACGATTTGATCGTCAAGGAAGGCAGTGCCCTTTCCGAGGAAGAAAAAGCCCAGGCCACCCAAGACGGCCGGGTCATCACCAGCGGTCATCACAAGGATGTCGTGGTGCCCAAATATTGCTTCGCCGTCGGCGATGGCCGCCATGCCTTCGCCGTGACCTTCTGGAAGCGGCCCTGGAAGGACGGTGGTTTCGATATGTCGATCCCCTACTGGAACCCACATCCCGATCCTTATCCGCTCGGCTGACGATCGCGCGCCCCGGGCGCGACAAGACCGCGCGCCCTCAGTCGCGACAAGACCGCGCGCCCTCAGTCGCGACAAGAAAGACAGACAGGAAATCCGCCATGAAGATCGAATGCGTCGGGCCGGACAGAGCGCCCCGTGAATACCCCTTCCCGACCGAACCTCTCGTCATCGACGAGGGCAATGGGCGGAGCATGTGGTTCTCTCCCCCGATCCAGTCGGGCAAGAGGGCCTGGCGCTGCGTTGCCATGCGCTACAAGGGCCCCGATGGAGAAGACAAGACCAACTGGTGGCTCGAGAGCACCGCGGGCTGGAAATCCTATGTGAGCCGCGAAAACTGGGCTGCGATGGTCTATGAGAACACGCCCGGTGGTCGTGGCAACTTCAGCCATGCTCAGACCACGCGTCCTCCCAAGGCACTCTACCTGCGCTGGTGGCGCGAGATGACACTCTTTCTCCACGAGGGGAGTGCCAAGCTTGCGGAGATCCTCGCCGAGATCGATGGCGATCTTGATCGCAACCGCCAGGAAGGCACGCGCAAGCGTGATGCATTGCGTGCGCATGAGGATCGCTTCGGACGTGTCGAGCATGGCGACATGATGGTCCTCGAACGCCCCCTGCGCTACGAGAGCTTCGGTGAGGTCCAGGCCTTCGTGATGCTCAAGCGCGGCCGGGGTCTTGATCCCCATGTCCACGCACGCGGCGCCGATGGTCAGCATCGCTTCTACCCGGTCCGTATCAGACGTATGCAGAAGACCGGCTACATGAAGGTCGGCCCCGCCGCCTTCGAGGTAGCGACCAATATTTCCAACCATGAGAAGCTGCGCCTGATGGCGCTGGCCACCGAGATCCGCGCCTATATCGACGCAGGCGGAAGAACTCTCTAACCGGGCCCTGGGGGCGCCTCTCGTGTGCGAGAGAGGCGCATCCAGATGCCCGAGGAGATTTTTTCATGACCAAACCCGATTACGCCGATTACATCTGCCCGGTTCAGGAAACCGGACTTTTGAACTTCGAACAATTGGATCGCTGCACCGCGGATCTTGCCTCGGACCCGGAAGCCTTCGCGCCTTTCGCGATCTCCTACGACCTTCATCTCTACGACGGCTATGTCTTTGCCCAGCCTGTCAGCCGGCTCTGGCAGGAGAGCGAGGGCGTCGTCCATGCTTTCCGCACCACGGAGCGCCCCGACCTCTTTCGCCACTACGCGCCCCAGATCTTCTCCTTTCTCGAAATGGAAGCCTTGCGCGATGCGTTCTGGAACGCGCTCAACACCCTCTTGCCCAGAGGCAGCGGGGAGCTCTTTCACGCCTGCATCTGCGCACATGGCGTGATCCTGATCGCCGAGCAGGCACGATGGGTGGCAATGAACCACAGCGTAAACCCATTTGTGGGCTTCGTCCCCAAGGGGCTGTCAAACCATGCGCGCGTCGCGCATTTCGCGGGATTGAAGGCTTGCGCCACCGCCCTTCTTCGCGCCCAGGCCATCGGACATGACACCCCTCTTCCCCAGGTCCGCGTCGAGCAATCTCGTTCCGCGTAAGCAGCCATCCTGTCACAGGTCAAACCCCAAGGAGGGCGCATGATCGATTCCACCCTGCCCTGCTGTGCCATCAAGTCCACTGTTCTCGACGGGCCCGACTACAAGCGCTGCACCGAGGGGCTTGCGACCAGCCTTGAGGCAAACACGCCCTTCCTCTTCTCCTACGATCTGCGGATTGATGGCGATGAAGAATACGTGGAGCCCTACTGCCGCGTCTGGCTCGAGGATGCTGGCAAAATCCGCTCCTACTTCGTCGACGAACAACCCGATCTCGCACGCACCCATGCGCCGCAGCTCTTTCGCATGCTTGCGCATTACGACCTGCGCGAGATCTGCGCCGATCGGCTCCGCCAGATCAACCCCCGCGCCCGCGGCGAGACCTACCATGTCTGTCTTTCTGCCCATGGTGTGATCCTCACGGCCGAGCACATCCATACCGTGGCGGCCGACTGCGGAAAATCTGCCGCATTTGCGGCCTTCATGCCGACGCAACTGTCGAACCATGCCCATTTGTCCGGCCTCGCAGGCTTGCAACAATGCGCCACCGCGCTTTTGTTGGCGCAGTATTCGGTGGGCTCGCGCGACAAATATTCCGCCGTGCGCGTCCAACCCTCGTGAACATCCCCGTCCGCTTCCCGGCCGCAGAGTGAAGAAGAGAGATCCCATGTCCGAAATCAAGATGACCTGCACGGCCACGCCCGATCCTGTTTTTGAAGACCAGGAGTTCGAGGACGCGACCCAGGGCCTTGCCGCCGAGCCGGGCGAAGGGCGTCCCTTCATGATCTCCTACGATCTCTTCATTTCCAAGGACAACGATGTCTATTGCGAGCCCGACGTTCGCGCCTGGCTCGAAGTCGACGACGAAACCCAGGTTCTGGCGCTGGGCGCGCTCAATGCCCAGCTGGCGCGCGACTTAGCACCCCAGGCCTTTGAACTCCTGTCCTGGGACAGGCTTCGCGGCGTCTGCGCGGACGCCCTGCGCAAGATGATCCAGGGCTCTGAAGGTGAGACCTACCATGTCTGCCTCTCGGCGCATGGCGTGATCATCGTCGCGGACAACATGCACTCCCGCGCCTATCACTTCGGCAATGCCTCGGTAATTTCCGTCCTGGTGCCCGCAAGCCTCTCCCATCACCAGGCCCTCGCCCGGATCGCGGGCTTGCAGCGCTGCGTCGATGCAATCTTGTCGTTGGAACACGCATCGAACTTGCCGGGCGAGTCCTCGGTGATCCGCGTTCTCCCGGCCTGAGCGCTTCTTCACCCCCTCCCCTCGACCAACATTCCCAACCTGGCCGCAATGCGGCTTTCGGCTCCGTTTCAGGGCCGGCCTTGTGTGCGAAGGCCGGCCCTCTTCGGCGCTGGCAAAGTTGAATCCCCGGAGATCCCATGACCCCACTCGATCAGCATATTCGCCAGATGATGCTCTCCTACCCGGATCTCTACGCGAACCGGAACCAGGCGCTCCGCGACCTTTTCTGCCACAACGGAAATGGGCTGGGCTGGAAGGATGGCCGCATCGTCGATCTCTACTCCGACAAGGCTTTCGATGAGGGCGTCGCGCGCGCCGCCTTCTTCCGCACCAATGGCATCGATCCCGAAAGCTGCGAGGGCAAGCTTCTGCGCACGCGTCGCGAGTTCGAGCTCGAGACCCTCGATCTGCGCGTGAAAGTGCCCAGCCGGGAGGACCGGCCCGATGTGATGGCGCTCTTGCGCAACTACTACAGGATGGGCTGGCTTGGCATGAATGTCCCCGAGGACGCCGAGGAAAGCTATCGCCTGGGGGCTTTGGAGGCACTCCGGGATGTGGCGGCAACCCTGCGTGGTGCCCAGCTGCTCGGTCATCCGACTATCATCGAAATCTGCCAACAGATCGACGCGCTCGACCCAAAGGACGCCGAGATGACCTCGCTCCTGCTCGAGATGCTGGACTGTGAGGATGGCGAGGAGCCCGTGCCGCTCGGTGCTATCGAACGCGGCGCGACCGCCTACTGCATTCCCTTCGAAAATGACGAGGATTTCGCCGTCCTCTGCCGCGCCGATGACGCCTTTCGAGATCCGCTCGAACCGAGCCTGCTCGATCGTCTCGAAGGACATCCGCGCAAAGCGCCGCGCGAGATCGAAGGGGTCAGTCGGGTCGAATACAACGGCCACTTCGGGGCCGCGGTCCACTACACGGTGGATGCCGAGGATGACCTGCCCGACACCCACGACAAGATCCGCCGGATCATCGCCGACCAAGTGCGCCGGGCGCGCGCCTGGGCTGCTGCCAAAGACGAAAAGGAAACAAGCTGATGTTCGCCATTCTCTGTGATGCCCGTGAAGGGCGCGACATGGGCATCCGTGTCCTGGCCCTGGTCGATCGCTCCAAAGAGCGCCGCCTGTGGTGGACCTCGGACAACCCGAGCATCGTGCGCACCTATGACAGCCGCGAAGAAGCACAGGAGGCCTGCGACAAGCTGGGGCGCAACAACCCACGCGTGGTGAGCCTCGACAAGATGAAACGCAAGCTCATCGCCCAGACGCAAGAGATCGCCCGGGCCGAGCGTGAACATGAGGACCGGCAGATCATGGATGATGCCGATATGGGCTGGGATGCCCACAAGGATCACAGCTTCAGCTGAGCCGCGATAGAGAGACGTCCCCAAGGAGGGTCTATGCCCAACATCACCATTACCATGAAGCCCCGGGATCTCTTCACAGATGAGATGCGCGCACTCCTGAGCAATGACCTCGCCCTCGGCAATCCCGCAGGAGCAATCGGCGTAAGCGACGACTACTTCGCAGACAGCGATACTCTTGGAGTCACCGATGCCCCCAACGCCTGCGTCTGGCTTGACGGGAGGGATGGTATCATTCAGCGCAACCTCTATGGAGCGCCGATCGCCGCCGTCCGCCAGGCCGCAACTGCCCAGTTCGTTGCTTTCGGCCATGACCCCCTCGAGCAAGAAATTACCAACACGATCGAGGGAATGATCATCCATAAGACCATGGACACCACCTACACCGCCATCTGTCTGTCTTTCGGTGTGATCATTCTCGACGGAAATCCATCCATCTCCATGGCGCTCGAAGCAGAGGAGCAGGGACTTTCGAAAATCACTCACGAGGTCCTCGCTGCCAACATCGCAGTCTTGCTCGACAGGGGCCTTTCGAACCATGCCCGCATCGAGGTGCCATCCTTCGTCGAATCCTTCCTCGAGCGCATGGTCAAGCAAACCCTCGACGCGCGCGGCGATCGCTACCGCTTCGATAAATGGCTGGCGGGCCTCACCTTCACCGCGGTGCCGGGATGATGGACCTCGAGCTTCCGCTTTTCGCGACCCGCGCCGAGCTCTATTCAGATAGTGTCCAGCGAGAGATGGCCCGGACATTTCCCCCGAGCGCCGCAGACGGGCTGTTTGCCGCCTCTCGCACTGTCGCGCTGGACGCTGATGGCGATGTCCTCCTCGAGGCTGAACACCAGGTCTGGTTCTGGACCGCTTCGGATATTCTTCGAATGCCTCCGGCGATCATCGAGGATGCCTCGGCGCTGGCACGCGCCGGCGCTGCCAACTTCCTCAGCTTCGAACAGGCGATCTTCGCACATGAGATTGGCCTGGCCGTCGGCCGAATGCACAATGACTGGGCTCCCGGCGACGAATTTCACGCCCTGTGTCATCCTGCCGGCCTGATCGTCTTGAGAAAAGCCCACGGAATGGCCCTGACCGCAGGCATCAAACGCTATTCGGCCTCCAACCCCGGGCCCGCCATGGAAAGCTGTGCCGCGGTCGTGCTCGATAAAGGCCTCAGCAATCACGCCACGCTCGAAGCTTTGACCCTCTTTGAACACTTCCTCGAGCTATACCTTCGCCGGATCGGAGAAAATTTCCGCCATCAGCTCAAGGAGATTCTGAACGAAGATGTCCACCTCAAGCCCCGGCTTCAGCTGCAATAACGAAAGGACAACCTGTGCCTGATCCCGCTCAGATTGAAATCCGTTGGGTCGAAAAGCTCTATTCCGCATCTATCAAGTCGCAGATCAAGGCATTGCGCGACGGTCCCGACCAGATCGAAGCCGTTGTCTGCAATGCCTTTGGTTGGAGCTACAACGGAATTATCGAGGAGCGTTATTACGAAGAGGGCAGCCAGCTGCTCGTCAAAACGCAAGATGGCTGCAAGATCGAAGGCAACGCAAGCGCCACCGAGCCACCACTGCGCAGCCGCTCCCAAAACGACCATCTCTACAGGCCGTTCCTACCCAGCTGCGATGTCGACGGATTGTGCTGGCGCGTATTCCTGCATGTCGATTTCGTCCTCGTGCTGTCTGCGCGCGAGCAACTCAGCTCTGAAGCCCTCATTCTCCTCGAGATCCCGCAGAGCAATCACGAAAAAATCAACCTGGCCGCGCGCATCTCGCGCCTTCAGAAAGAAGCCAGGGCTCTCTTCAGCTTCGCCTGGCCCGATGGCTTCGTGCTCGAAGACCACGAGGGCTTTCTGCCCGAAGATTTCGCATGACACGGATCGGCACGATCTCCCTCACCCGGCTCTCATTGGTGAGAGTCAAAGAGGGAGATTGCCATGCCGGCCGTGAATATGCGTTTTGAAGAATATGACGTGCGGATCGATCGAAAGACCGATCTGGGCAACCCATATATCATGGGTCGCGACGGGGATCGCGATGCGGTCTGCGACAAGTATCGCGTCTACCTCTGGCGAGAGATCAATGCCGGCCGGATGCCTCTCAAGCGCCTTGCGGCCCTCAAGGGCCAGCGGCTCGGCTGCCACTGCACGCCCTTGCGCTGCCATGGCGATACGCTGTCGGCCGCGGCCGACTGGGCGCATGAAGAACTCAAGCGCCGCGAGATCGATAGCTGAAGAGAATTTCGGGCGCCTTGGAAATTTTTTCTCAAGGCGTCCGCTCTGAAAAAACACGCCTTCATGCTGGAATTATTGACCAAACACGCGCACAACCCGACCGACAGGCGCCTGCATAGTTGGGAACAAACCCCTTGGGGGTCTAAGTTTTCTCCTTGAAACCCGGCCCATGAGGGTCGGAAAAACCGCCCAATCCCAGGGAGAAAAATCTGATGAAACGCTTCACGACCCTTCTCACCGCCTCGACCATTGCCCTTGCCACCGCTCTTCCCGCAGCCGCGCTCGACCTTTCGGCCGGCGGCTCGGCCAGCGGCTCTGCCGCGGGCTCTGTGGGTGGCAGTTCCGCCAGTGCCCAGAGCGATGCCAGCCTCAACGCCTCCGCCTCCACCGGCGGCATTGCCGGCGCACTGAAATCCACCGCTCAAGGTGCCGTGGACGCGGTCTCCGCCACTGTCGAAGCTTCCAGCGACGCCGCCGTCGAGGCCCGCGCCAATGCACAGGCCGAGGCCCGCGCTGAACTCGGTGCCGCCCTGCGCGCCGGCGCCGCCGTCACTGCCAAGGGCAGCAGCACCATTATCGGTGCCGTTCGCGAGACCCGCGAGCGCGCCGACGGCTCCATCATGGTCGTTGTCGATCTCGCCAACAGCGTGAGCGATGTCGCACGCAGCGCCGCCATCAGCGTCGACGGCTTCACCGAGGTGAACGGCCAGCTTCAGCTGGGCCTGACCGAAGCGGAGCTCGCCACCCAGCTTGAAGCCCGTGCCGCGGCCAGCGCTTCGAACTGATCCAGCAGCCGGATACCGGCTTGCAATGAAAGGCCCGCTCGCGCAAGTCGCGGCGGGCCTTTTTCGTGGCTTTTCTCGCGGGGCCCGACCTTTTTGCAAGAAATGTGAAAAAGGGGGAATCTTTCCGATTTGAAAGATGTTACGATTCCAGTGTGATACAGCAGACCGGTTTCGCCCATGTTTTCCACGCCCCTCAGACAGGCCGTCATTTACTCTGATTTCCACTCCCGTGTCCGGGTCCTGCCGCTTGGAAAAACCGAGCCGCGCGACCTTGGCTGGTCTATCGGGGCTTGTGCGCTTGAATGGCGTGAAGCCGATCCGGACGCGCTTCATCTCGGTCTTTATCGCGCCTTTGCAGAACTCGTCGAACATGCCGGCATTCCTGCCAGTGAGGTGCATCGCGCCTTTTGCGCAATTCCTGAATATCGCGCCGGCCTTTCGCCCTGTCATCCGCATGCGATGAGCGAGGCCGAACGCAGGAAGCTCCGGGTCATGCTCGACCTTCCGCGCGCCAGCTCGCCACTTTCGGCCTTCACCTGAGCCTCCGTGAAAAACGGTTCTGAGACCAGTCCTCAGTCGAAAACCAATCACAGCCGTCGAAAATTGGTCCCTATCGGGCGCGCCTGACGAAAACCGGTTACCTCTCCGCCGGAGCTTTCACTTTTCGGGCGTGTCCCACGAAAATCCTCACCGCGCGACGAAAATCTTCACCCAGAGGGATGATCCGCACAAAAGCTTCACCGAAGATAAGAATTTGGCATGGCGCCAGTCAGATGTCGGGGTCAGCAGGATGCGGGAGCCGGGGGTCGCAGGATCTCGTATCGCCACGCCTGCGAGCGATACGGGACCTGCGCGCCGGGATATCGGAGATTTGGGGATGGGAGGCGGCACGCCTCCGGTTCGCCCTGCTCTGAAGCGCCGGGCGGCGGGCGGTTCGCTCAAGCCTGAGGCATCTCCCGGGAGGTGAGATGGCCGTCAGGCCCAGCTGAACAAGATCATTGAAAAAAGAGAGAAGGAAGCCACATGGCCGGTTCCGTGAACAAAGTAATCCTCGTGGGCAACCTGGGGCGCGACCCCGAAACCCGCGACTTCCCCAATGGCGGCAAGGTGTGCAACCTGCGCATCGCCACCTCCGAGACCTGG
>Ga0066839_10000196_pt1 | contig 28122 bp, 29 predicted proteins | sample ETNtaG_10_FD_66733 | JGI IMG/M metagenome (GOLD analysis project Ga0066839, IMG submission 66733) | Marine microbial and viral communities from oxygen minimum zone, Eastern Pacific Ocean - ETNP201302SV82 | ecosystem: Environmental > Aquatic > Marine > Oceanic | place: Pacific Ocean: Eastern...
GGGAATACCCTCGTGGCCAACTAGGAACGTTTCAGGGGAGCCATTGGGTGAGGGCGGGAACCTCAGTACGATAGAGAGCCTATTTATCGGGGGGTTGGCGGCTGGTCAAGTCGCACCTTTCAGACCGGCTGACTTGGACCGGGATAATCTACCTGCTGCTGAGATTCCCCACAAGCGTCGGTTCTTTCATCATCGCGGTGGTCTTGATATCGGTCGTCGGCAGCCTGCTGGGCGCCCCGGCGTATTGCTGGGTCGACGAGGGCATCGAGTTCGGCATCTGGAAGGCAGATGAACTGCGGGAGGCCCTCATATTGACCGCGGCTGGTATCCCCGCGTTTTTCATAGCGCTCCACATCAAGAACGGGATAGCATTTATTTCGGGTAGTAACTCTATTATTTTTGGCGGGCGCTTATCGGACTCTACAGAAGCGCTGGCCCGGCCGTTGGGGGCCGATCCTGCCCGTATGGGCACACAGTGATCTAAGCTTGGCGGCGGGGACGGCAGTGGCCATCCACCTGGCGGTGGGAGCTCGGGACTTTGGACCTCTGGCGATATTAACCTGGTTCGCCGCATCTCTATTTGGTATCGCCATGCTCGCGGGACGTTCGGCTGTTTCTCGCCAAGAAACCCGGCGTAAGACGCCGTTGGCTTAGCTTCCACAGAATTTTTTCCAACGTGCTTTATGTGGCGATCCTCCCCCACATCCTGATCAAAGGGTTCGGGGGCGTGGCCGCCATCTTCCTGATAATCTTCTCGTTCGTGCTGTGGAAATATAATTCCCAGATAGCGGTTCGGCTAAAAATGCTCAACTGGCCTTTACGCAAGGTGAGCCGTGGCTAAGGATAGGAAGGAGGCCGGTACGAACCCGTCTCCGTCACCGAATCCAAAATCCGCTCGGAATTAGCCTAGAGCGTCGGCCAGCACCTCGACCAAGTGCCGCGCCTTACGGCCGGTGCCGTCCTCAACTTGCTGGCGGCAAGAGAAGCCCATCACGGCCACCTCCCAGTCCTCGTCCTTGGCCCGGATGGCCGGGAAGAGGGCTTCTTCGCCGATCTTCATCGACAGGTCGTAATGCTCTTTCTCGTAGCCGAAAGACCCAGCCATGCCGCAGCACCCGGCATTTACCAACTCCACCTGATAGCCGGGGGCCAGCCGCAGGGCCGCCATCGACGTGGCAGTTCCCATCTCGGCCTTCTGGTGGCAATGGGCCTGGAACAGGACTTTCTTCTCCAGCTTGCCCATGTTCAATTCCAACTTCCCTTCTTCTTTCAATTTCATCAGGAACTCGTCGATCATGAACGAATTCTCAGCAACTTTTTTCGCCCGCTCATCGCGGACCAGTTGCGGGTACTCGTCCCGGAAAGTCAGCAGACAGCTTGGCTCGCAGCCGATGACTGGGATGCCAGCTTCAGCGTAGGCGTATAGCTGGCCCACGTTGGACACAGCGTTGGTCGTGGCGTCGTCCAGCAACCCTTTGGAGATCATGGGCCGTCCGCAGCACTTGGTTTCAGAAAGAACCACCTTCAGCCCGGCAGCTTCAAGCAACGCCACCGCGGCCTTGCCGATCTCCGGGTAGTTGTAGTTCATGTAGGTATCGTTCAGTAGCACAACAGTGTTGGTTGCTTGGGCATTCCCTGCTCCCCGGTTGTTGAACCACTTCGAAAAAGTCTGACGCATGAACTTGGGCACCTTCCGTTTGGGGTGGATGCCCAGCAGCATCTGCCACATCATCTTGCCGAGGGGGTTGCTGGCCAACAGGTTGGAGACCGGAGCAGTCCGGCTACCCCAGGCGCTGAGCCGGTTGATGTGGCCGAAGACTTTATTCCGCAGCGGCGTGCCGTTGGCCCGGTGGTATTGATCCAAGAACTCGTACTTGAGCTTGGCCATGTCTACACCAGACTCGCACTCGGACTTGCAGCCCTTGCACTCCAGGCACAGGTCCAAGGCCTCCCAGAGCCGCTTGCTGGTCATGGTGCCCTCTGGCAGCTTGCCGGAAAGCGCGGCCCGCAGCAGGTTGGCCCGGCCCCGGGTGGAATGCTCTTCGTCCCTGGTGGCCACGTACGACGGACACATGGTCCCAACGTGTTGCCGGCAGGCCCCCATGCCGTTGCACATCTCCACCGCGCCGGCAAAATCGGTGTCGATAGAGAAATCCAGCTTGGTGGGCAGCGATGGCGCTCGGTAGTCGCTGCCGTAGCGCAGATTCTGGTCCATGGGCGGACAATCGATGATCTTGTTTGGGTTCATGATGCCGTCTGGGTCGAAAGTCCCCTTCAGTTCTTGGAACAGCTTGTAGATTTCTGGGCCGAACATCTTCTCGTTCCACACGCCCCGGACGATACCGTCGCCGTGCTCCCCGCTGAGGGAACCGCCGAACTCCTTGACCAGGTCGCTGATCTCGTCGGCGATGGACAACATCTTGTTAACGCCGTCCTGGCTCTTCAGGCTCACCACCGGCCTGATGTGGAGACAGCCAACGCTGGCATGCCCGTAGTAGGCGGCCTCGGTCTCGTGGTTTCGCACTATCTCGTCGAACTGACGGACGAATTCGCCCATCTTGTCCGGGTCCACCGCCGTGTCCTCCACGAAGGGCAGGGGTTTGGCGTCGCCGTGCATACTCATCAGCAGGCCCAGCCCGTTCTTACGCACCGCCCAGACGCTGGCCTGGGCCGCCCGGTCCAGCATGTTCACCGTAGCGTAACCGTGGCCTCGGCGGGCCATGTCGTCCTTCAATTTTTCGGTCTTGTCGGTTAGTTCCGCTTCCGTCTCTCCGTAGAACTCCACCACCAGGATCGCGCCTGGATTGCCCTCGATGAACCCCATGTTCGATGCCAAACCGGCCGACTGCCGGGAGCGTTCCAGCACGTTGCTGTCCATGATCTCGATGGACGATGGTTCGTGCTCCAGAATGTGCTGCACGGCGTCGCTGGCCCCGAAGATGTCTTGGAAGTGGACCACGCCCAGGGCAGTCATGGCGGGCCTGGGCACCAGGTTGATCTTGATCTCGGTAATCACGCAGAGAGTGCCCTCAGAACCCACAACCATCTTTGTCAGATTAAAAGGCGAGTCGGTCAAGAATTCGTCCAGGTTGTAACCGCTGACCCGGCGCATGATGTTGGGGTAACGGGCTTCTATCTCGGTGATGTTCTCCTGAGCCAGCCGCCGCACGCCCCGGTAGATCTCCGACTCCAACCCGGCGCCGCTGAGCTTGGCTTCCAGTCCCCTGGCGTCCAACTCTTGGAAGTGGGACTGGGTTCCGTCAGACAAAATAACTGAGACCTCTTTGATGTGGTCCAGGGTCTTGCCGTAGATCACCGAGTGGGCCCCGCACGAGTTGTTACCGACGCCGCCGCCTACACAGGCACGGCTGGAGGTTGTCGGGTCGGGGGCGTACATCAGGCCGTAGGGCAGCAGTTGGCGGTTCAAGTCGTCTAGCACGATGCCCGGCTGGACCCTGGCCCACTGCTCTTCCTGGTTGACCTCGATTATCTGGTTTAGGTATTTGCTGAAGTCGGTGACGATGGCGTGGTTCACGGTCTGCCCTGCCAGGCTGGTCCCGCCTGCCCGGGGAAGAACGGGTACTCCGTTCTCTTTGGCAACCTCGATCACGGCCAGGACGTCTTCCACGTTGCGGGGTATGACCACGCCCACCGGCTCCATCTGGTAGATGCTGGCGTCGGTACTGTAGAGCACGCGGGAGAAAGGGTCGAACCTAACCTCGCCCGAGACCCGGCGTTTTAACGCCTGCTCAATGTCCCCTCGTTCCGATACGTGGACGCGTGTCGCCGCCGTGGTGGCCATGTGGTTACTCCAGAACATTCAGCTAACAGCAATCAGCAGTCAGCTTATCGGAATTGGGATTTGGCTTCAAGCTGGATCGAGGCTCCGGGCAGGATTTGTGGACAGTTGGCGGCGGATGTAAACTGATGGCCGACCTGAATTTAAGGGAGCATAGATTAATTGAAGATCGCTTACTCGCTTTCCAACAACCAGGGCATGGAAGATGTCCAAGGCGTGGTGGACCTGGCCGTCCGCTGCGAGGAACTGGGGTTCGACTCCGTTTGGGCCAGCGAGCACGTCTTCAATGTCAGCTACGTATACGACCGCATCGGCGACAAACCCTACTACGAACCGCTGACGGTCCTGACCTATGTGGCGGCCCGCACTACTACCATCGGCCTTGGCACCAGCGTCCTGGTCCTCCCTTATCACAACCCCATACGCCTGGCCAAAGTCTCCGCCACGCTGGACGTCCTGTCCGCCGGCCGCCTGATGCTGGGCGTTGGCGTGGGAGTCATCGAAGAAGAATTGGAGGCTATGGGCAGTCCTTTCGCCGAACGGGGCGCCATCAGCGACGAGACCATCGCCATCATGAAGGAGCTGTGGACCAAAGAAGACCCGAGCTTCCAGGGCAAGTACCACAGCTTCTCGGGCATGAAATTCACGCCCAAGCCGGTGCAGAAACCCCACATACCCATAATCATCGGCGGCACCAGCAAGGCCGCCATCCGCCGGGCCGCCCACTCCGGCACGACATGGCACCCAACAGCCTTGTCCCCAGCGGCGCTGGCCGAGGGCATGGACTACCTGAAAGAACAGGCGGTAGTGGCGGGACGTGACCCCTCTGAGATCAGCATTTCTGTCAGCGCCGCCATAGGCAACACCCACAACCACGACCGCTATTCTCTGGGTGAAGACCCAGAAGAGATCCTCGAGAGGTCCCAGAAGTACCAGGAGATGGGCCTCGAGCGACTATTGATTTCGCCAAACACCCGGGACCAAAACCAACTTCGCCCCATCATGGAGATGCTGGCGGAGGTAGTCATACCCGCAGTCCAAGGTTAAAACCAATAACTATCAGGCATCAGCTTATTAAGGAGTTCCCAATGACCACCCATTCGGCATCAGAAGTAAAAGCCCTGCAAGAGTCGGCCCTGGAGCATCTCTGGGTCTACTTGCGGGAGCCCAGCGATATGGCTGAAAAGGGAGACCCGGCCATCTTCGTCAGCGGCGAGGGTGTCCACGTAACCGACGCCGACGGCAACACGTCCATCGACGGAATGTCAGGGTTGTGGCTTAAGAACGTTGGCTACGGCCGTAAAGAGATCGCCGACGCCGCCTACGAGCAGATGCTGAACCTGACTTACATGCCCCTGGGCACGACCACCGAGCCCACCATCCGCCTGGCCGAAAAGATTTCACAGATAGCCCCCGGCGACATGACCCGGTCCTTCTTCACCAGCGGCGGCTCGGAGGCAGTCGAAACCGCCATCAAACTCTCCCGCGCCTATTTCAAGCGAGTGGGCGAACCCAACCGCACCAAGTTCATCAGCCGCAAGGGCTCCTACCACGGCGCCACCATGGGCGCGCTGGCTCTGGGCGGCTCCCATCTCTACCCCAAGCTCGACTACGAACCGCTAATGCCCGGAGTCTTCCACGTTCCCCAGCCGCTGCCCTACCGGTGCGAGTTGGGCGGCCAGACTCCCGAAGAATGTGCGGAACTCTGCGTGAACGCGGTCGAAGAGATGATCAAGTTCCAAGACCCAGAGACCATCGCCGCCGTTTTCGCCGAGCCCATCTCCAGTCCCCTGGGCTGCGCGGTCCCCGGCGACAACTACTGGCCACGGCTGCGGGAGATCTGCGACCAATACGGTGTTCTGCTCATCGCCGATGAGGTGATCACCGGGTTCGGCCGGACCGGCAAGATGTTCGCCACCGAGCATTGGGGCGTGGTTCCCGACATGATGACCGTGGCCAAGGGCATCACCAGCGGGTACATCCCCATGGGCGGCTGCATAACCCGCGGCGAGATTTCCGACGCATTCGTCGGCAGCCCCAAGGCATCCTTCAAGCACGTTATAACCTTTGGCGGACATCCGGTGGCCGCCGCCGCCGCCCTCAAGAACATTCAGATAATGGAAGAAGAAGGGATGGTAGCGAACGCCGCCAAGCAGGGGGCGTATTTGCTGGACGGGCTCAAGGAGATGAAAGACAAGTACAAGATGATCGGCGACGTCCGCGGTCTGGGACTGTTCTGCGGCATCGAGCTGGTCGCCGACCGGGAGACCAAAGAATACTTCCCCGCCGAGGCCGACCTGGCCAATCGCATCACCCAAGGCTTCGCCGAGAACGGCCTGCTCCTCCGCGGTGGAGACCGCATGAATGTCGCGCCTCCGCTATGCATCACCTCAAGCGAGGTAGACAAGCTAGTCACCATCATGGATAAAGTTTTCGGAGAAGTTTCTCAGGCTTTGGGTATCTAACCTAAGCCAACCAAAAAAATCCCTTCCCCCTCGCAAAGGGGAAGGTTAGGATGGGGGCCTTCCGCCCCCTGCATCAAACGTGGTTGTCCGAGAAACACCGCCCTCACCTCCGAGTGCGTCGAGACTCTCAACGCACTCGGACCTAGCCCTCTCCCGTGAGCGGGAACCATTATCCCTAAGGCAAGCTCCTAAAAATCTCTGACATCCGCCGCACCCGCTCTGGGTCAACCTTGTTGGTGACCATTCCGCCCTCTTTCAGGCTGGTGCCGATGATAGCGCCGTCGGAGTGCTCGATCACCCGCCAGATATTCTTCTCGGTTACTCCGCTGCCAACCAAGACCAGACCGTCGGGCGTGGCGCGCCGCACCACCGAGACATCGAAACTGGCCGTTTCCTCGCCGGTCGCGGCCCCTGACACGATCAGACCGTCGGCTAAGCCCCTTTGGGCCGTCTCTCTGGCCATCAAACCCAAGTCAACCGAGCCCAAAGGCACTGCATGTTTCACCAGAACGTCGGCCAGTACCTGGACATTGGATTCCAGGTCTTTGCGGTGGCGCATAACCTGATATGCCTCGCCTTCGATGAGACCTTCCTCGGCGGCCATCACCCCGTAGTGGACGTTCACCCGGATGAACTTAGCTCCTGTGACGGCGGCTATACCAAGGGCGGACAGAGCGTCGTTCCGCAGCATGTTGATGCCGACCGGGACGTTCACCACCTCTTCCACTCGCTCCACCGCCACGGTCATGCCGGCGATGGTCTCGGGGTCGAGACGCCCGGTGCGGAAGGGGACATCGCCAAAATTCTCCACGATGATTCCGTTCACGCCGCCTTGTTCCAGGATATTCGCCTCTTCTTCAGCCCGGTCGATTACCGCGCGCATACTGCCGCCCCACCGGGGGGATCCGGGCAGGGGCAGCAGGTGGACCACACCGATGAATGCCTTGGACACGCCAAATAGGCCACGGTTCATTGTTTAACTGTTCAACTCCAAAATCTGGTTCAGGTTGGACTCTATCTCAATCAGGTCCCTCTGGGAAACCACACCCATCTTCCGTTCAATCATGTTTTGTTTGATAGTCCGAACGATGCCAGTATTGACGGACGTGAATATGAGCCCGGCCTCTTCCCAGTCATTCATCAGGTAATCACCCGGCAGTAGCCGTCGGGAGTTGCTGGTTATTGCGGATACTATCGCTTCTTGCCTGCCTTCCATATATTCGTCCGAACTGAGGAGCAACACCGGCCGGCGCTTGCTCCCGGTCTCCGATGCGGAGACGAATTTAACTAGTACGATCTCCCCGCGCCTATAGTCTGTCGTAAGCCCCATCTTGCTCGTTATCCCATAGCTCAGACAACACAGGGTCATCTGTTCCGGCCAACTCCACTGACCCAGATTGGTCCTCCCGGTGCATCGGGCCATCCAAGTCCGTTCGGCGGATCCTTCGGTGGCCGCCCCGGCCGATCCTGTAGGCTACCATCTCGCCGTCGCGGATCAACTGCTGCACCGTGCGTTTGGAGACAGAGAGGTAATTGGCTGCATCTTCTACGGAGTACCACTCTTTGTCCGGCACAACACCGGCTTTCCAGTAAAGGACCTCGTTGGCAGTCTTCTTGGCAATGATCACGCCCAGGTATGCCAACTCCGCCAACGCCTCGTCAAGGTCGGCTCCGGCCAGGCCCGTCTTACGGCGAAGTTCGGAGTAGCCAGCGGCTGGGTCTTCGGGGATCTGCTCTAGCACCAGCCGCCGATTGGCCGCTGCGCCACGAAATTGTTGACCATCGTCTGGTGTCATTGCTATGCCTTAATTACCCGTTAAATCATTAATCTGCACAATTCTGCACAAACAAGATAACACATCACGCAGACTGACCGAAAGCGCCTAGATTGTCATAACGATGTTACAATATGGGTCGTAAATTGGGTGAGGGTGGAGCTGTATGCCCCAGGATTTTATCCACGTCAAAGGCGCTCGCGAGCATAACCTCAAGAATGTAGAGATCACTATTCCCCGCGACAAGCTGGTGGTGATCACCGGAGTATCCGGTTCCGGCAAGAGTTCCCTGGCTTTCGACACTATCTACGCAGAGGGCCAACGCCGCTACGTAGAGTCCCTGTCGGCTTATGCACGTCAGTTTCTGGGCCGTATGGACAAGCCGGACGTCGACTATATCGAGGGTCTCTCCCCGGCCATCTCCATTGACCAGAAGGGCGTTTCCCATAACCCCCGGTCGACCGTTGGCACGGTGACGGAGGTCTACGACTATCTGCGGCTACTATTCGCCAGGGTAGGCCTGCCCCACTGCCCCAAGTGCGACCGTCCCGTAGAGCGCCAGACCATCTCCCAGATAGTGGACTCGATCATGAGTCTGGAAGAAGGCAGCCGGATCACGCTAATGGCGCCCAAGATTCGCCGCAAGAAGGGCGAGCACCGGGACGTTTTTGAGACCGCCCGCCAGTCTGGTTTCGTCCGGGTCAGGGTCAATGGCGAGATCCTGATGCTGGAAGATATGGGTGACCTGAACCTGGACCGGAAGAAATGGCACTACATCGAGCTGGTCGTCGACCGCCTGGTCATACGGCCCGACACCGAGACCAACCGCGTGGCCGAATCGGTGGAGACAGCCCTCCGTGAAGGTGAGGGCGTGGTCGAAGCCCACGTGGAAGATGGCGAGACCTTGGTCTTCTCCGAGCAATTCGCCTGCACCAAGTGCAACACTAGTCTGCCGGAGATCGAGCCGCGCACCTTCAGCTTCAACAGCCCCCACGGCGCCTGCAGCGATTGCACTGGATTGGGTTACAAGCTGTCTTTGGACCCCGAGCTGATCATCTCCAACCGGGAGCTTTCGCTGTCCCAGGGCGCCATCGCTCCGTGGACCCGCGGAGGGCCCTCCAGCAGTTGGTACATCAGCCTGATGGAATCGGTGGCCCAGGCCAACGGCTTCTCCTCAAAGACGCCGGTCAAAGATCTGGACCCCAAACACATAGATATGATTCTGTACGGCAACGACGAGAAGAAGGTTACTGTACGGCACCGCACCCACCGTGGCCAGAGCTACGAATGGGACACCAAGTTCGAGGGGGTCATCCCCAACTTGGAACGCCGTTATAAGCGCACCGAGTCCGACTATATGCGCCATCAGATAGAGCGTTACATGTCGGCCCGTCCCTGCCAGTCTTGCGGCGGCCGACGGCTGCGCCCCGAAGCCCTGTCTGTGAAGGTCTGCGGCCTAGGGATCATGGACGTCTGCGCCAAGAACATCGGACAAGCGGCCGAGTGGATCAGGGATATCGACCCCGATGCCCCCGGCCCCCACAAGAAAAAAATCCTGACCGCCCGAGAAAAGACCATCGCCAACCAGGTCTTGAAAGAGATCGAAGGGCGGGTTAAGTTCCTGGAGGGCATCGGCCTGGACTACGTGACCATGGACCGCACCGCCCGGACCCTGTCCGGCGGCGAGGCCCAACGGGTGCGTTTGGCTACCCAGATCGGCTCCGGACTGACCGGCGTGCTCTACGTGTGCGACGAGCCCACCGTGGGCCTGCATCCGCATGACGACCACCGGCTGATAGACACCCTGCTGCGGCTGAAAGACCTGGGCAATACCGTAGTCGTCGTCGAACATGACGAAGCCATGATGCGGGCTGCCGATTTCATAGCCGACCTTGGCCCCGGCGCCGGCGAGCATGGTGGCCACGTGGTCGCCACCGGGACCGTCGCCGACATCGAAGCAAACCCCGACTCGCTGACCGGCGCCTACCTCAGCGGCCGCAAGGTCGTGCCCTTCCCGGAGAAAAGGCGCAAAGGGAACGGCGATGAGATCGTGGTCAAAGGGGCGAAAGAGAACAACCTCAAAAATATTGACGTCAAATTCCCTCTGGGACGCTTGGTGTCGGTCACCGGTGTTTCCGGTTCTGGAAAGAGCAGCCTGGTCTACGAGATTCTCTACAAGAAGCTGAACCAGGTAATCAACAAGGGGCGGGACCTCCCCGGTGTGCACAAAGAAGTGCAAGGCATCGAAGCAGTGGACAAGGTCGTTAACATCGACCAGTCGCCCATCGGCCGCACCCCACGGAGTAACCCGGCCACCTACACCGGGGCATTCACGCCCATCCGAGACCTTTTCGCCAGTCTGCCCGAGGCCAGGGTGCGCGGCTATGCGCCGGGCCGGTTCTCTTTCAACGTCAAGGGAGGCCGCTGTGAGGCCTGCCAGGGTGAGGGCTACAACCAGATAGAGATGCAGTTCCTGCCCGACGTCACCGTCCCATGCGAGATATGCCAGGGCAAGCGGTACAACCGGGAGGCGTTGGAAGTAACCCTCCGAGGAAAGAACATCGCCGAGATCCTCGACATGACCGTGGCCCAGGCGTTGGAGTTCTTCATAAACTTCCCCCGTATCAAGCCGAAACTGGAGACTATGCGCGATGTGGGCCTGGGCTACATTCGCCTGGGGCAGCCGGCAACCACCCTTTCAGGCGGTGAAGCCCAACGGGTGAAACTGGCCACCGAACTATCTAAGCGTGCCACCGGTAAGACCATCTATCTGTTGGACGAGCCCACCACCGGCCTTTCCTTCTCGGACTGCGCCGCTCTGTTGGGGGTCCTGCACCGCCTGGTGGACACCGGCAATACGGTCATATTGATCGAGCACAACCTGGACGTCATCAAAAACTCGGACTGGCTGATCGATCTGGGTCCTGGCGCCGGCGACAAGGGTGGCAAGCTCATCGCCACCGGCACCCCGGAGCAGTTGGCCGCCAATGTCAAGTCCTTCACCGGCAAGTACCTGAAGCGGATACTGAAGCCGGCCGGGCGCGGGACCAAACCCGCCAAGGCCAAAGCCACCGTCCGAAAGACGGCCAAGGCCCCAAGCAAGGCGAGAGAACCGGCAGTTGCGGCTGTGGGTGATTAGCCGGGTCATACCAGGGCTTTGGCTCTGCTAGAATCAAAACAGAGATTAGGAAACACCGACCATAAAAACACGACTGGGAGATGCGATATGGCACTGCATTATGACGGCGAAGTGAAGATCACCAAGGTTGCACAGATGAGCCCAATGATGAACAACGGCTACCTGATCACCTGCCCCGAGACCAACGAATGCATACTGATCGACACGCCAGGGGAGCCCGAGAAATTGCTGAACGCCATCACCGATGAGAACATCAAAGCCATATTGATCACCCATAACCACGGTGACCACCTGGCCGGGTTCGGCGAAATCACCGGCAAGGTGGACGCTCCGGTGGGCATCTCCCCCGCCGACGCCCATGCCCTGCCCCGGCCTCCAGAGATCGACCTGACCGACGGCACGGTCATCAAGTTCGGCAACCAGGAACTCACCGTCCTGAACACCCCCGGCCACACTGACGGCGCTTCCTGCTTCTTGGTTGGAAAGCACCTGTTCTCCGGCGACACGCTGTTCCCCGGCGGCCCGGGCAAGTCCCGCAGCCCGGAGGCATTCGTCCAACTGCTGAACAGCATCACCAGCAAACTGCTAACCCTGTCCGATGACACGGCCGTCTACCCCGGGCACGGCGACGACACCACCATTGGCGAAGCCCGCCGACGCCATGCTGACTTCTCTTCCCGGTCGCATCCGGCGGACATGTCCGGCGACGTGGACTGGCTTAACTCGTAGTCCGAATCTTCAACAAACCCTAGTCAAGGCCCCGAGGAGTACATGTACCAACGTTCTGTGCTGGATAACAAGCTGCGCGTTCTGACATCGACCATGGATCATACCCAGTCGGTATCCATGGTCATCTGCGTCGGAGCAGGTTCCCGATACGAATCCGACGAACTGGCCGGCGTCTCCCATTTCATAGAGCATCTGCCCTTCAAAGGCACCGAGAACTGGACCACAGCCCGCGCGGTTAGCGAGGCCATAGAGGGCGTCGGCGGCGTGATGAATGCCAGCACTGACCGTGAGATGACCGTCTTCTGGATCAAGGTTGCCCGCCTCCACTACAAGACTGCATTCGCCGTTCTGATGGACATGCTCCTCTATCCCCGTCTCGACCCGGAAGAGGTGGAGAAAGAGCGAGAGGTGATCCAGGAAGAGCTGCGCATGACCTACGACCAGCCGTCGTACCGGGTGGACCTGTTGATCGACGAGGCGATGTGGCCAGACCAGGCCATGGGCCGCGACGTCGGCGGCACCCTGGAGACGGTGGCGGACATCCAGCAGAAGGACATCCGCGAGTACATGCACCGGCAGTACAACCCGGCCAACACCGTGGTGGCCGTCGCGGGCAACGTGACCCATGAAGAAGTTGTGGACATGTTGGCCGAGACAACCAAGGACTGGAAGCCGTTGGAGTCATTGGACTGGGAATCGGCTGTCGACTACGCCGGGGGGCCGCTGGTCAAGGTGGAGCGCCGCCGCAGTGACCAGACCCACATGTGCTTGGGCGTTCCAGGCCTGTCTCTTAGCCACCCGGACCGGTACGCCTTCAACCTGATGAACACCATACTGGGCGACGGAATGAGCAGCCGACTGTTCTTGAATCTACGGGAGGAACAGGGCCTGGCCTATGACGTGCACAGTTCCACCAGCAACTTCCGGGACACCGGCTCCTTGGTGGTCTACTGCGGCGTTGAGCCCGGCAAGACCAACGATGCCGTGAAGACCATCGTCGAAGAATTCCAAGGTATGCACCAGACGCCCGGCGAACAAGAACTAAACAAGGCTAGAGAGTATTCCAAGGGCCGGCTGTTGCTCCGCATGGAAGACACCCGTGCGGTCGCGTCTTGGCTGGGTGCCCAGGAGCTTCTACAGGGCAGCGTCCGTACCCCAGACGAAGTGGTTGAATCTCTGGATGCCGTGCAGCCTGCGGACATCGCCAAGGTGGCCAAGGAATTCCTGAATGACGAGAAGATGCGCCTCGCCGTGGTCGGCCCCCGCGGCGGCGTCAAAGCGTTGACAGGAATGCTTAGTTTCTAAGCCGGGAGCAAATACCAATGAACTAAAACGGCCTCTGCGTAAAAATGTGGGGGCCGTTTTATTGGCACTCTTAACTGATTAATGGCGGCTTAAGCGGTTTCCGCCTCTACGGTGTTGTTGAGCACCCCAATGTTGGGTATCTCAACCTCTACTTTGTCTCCCGGCTTCAATGCCACCGTTACGCCGGTGCTGCCGGAGAACACCAGGTCTCCAGGCCGCAGCGTCACCTGCTGGCTGATGTAGCTGACGATCTCGGCAAAGCTGAACAGCATCTCTTCGGTGCGACCGTGCTGAACCTCTTCGTCATTGAGCCGGACGATCATCTCCAGCTTCTGCGGGTCGACTTCAGTGTCGATCCACGGGCCCACCGGCGCGAAAGTATCGGCGCCCTTGGCCCGCCAGAACGTCCAGTCGTCCTTCTGCCAGGTGCGGTCGCTAACATCGTTGCCGCAGGTGTATCCCAGGATGTATTTAGGCGCCTCCTGGGGCGTCACGCCGTGGCAGAGCTTGCCGATGACCGCCACGGCCTCGCCCTCGTAATGGACGTCGGTCGAGGCGTTGGGGAGAATGATGGCCTCTTCGGTGCCGGTGAGAGAGCCGCGGGCCTTGATCCAGGGCTCCGGGTGCTCGGGCACCGTGGGGTTCTCATCGCCAAGCACCCCGGCGGCGAACTCCAAATGGTTGGCGAAATTAAGGCCCGGACACCAGATCTCAGACGGTTCCGTAGGGGGTAAGATCTTCACGTCCTGCAGCGAGTGCTTGGTATCGGTCATGCGGAAACGAGTAAAGATACTGCCCCGGATCTCCACCACCTCATCACCGTTGACCACCCCAAACGCGGTCCTTCCATTGCTGCGGAAGCGTGCGATCTTCATGCTACTCCTATTGAATTGTCGAGTTAAAGAACTGGGAGTCAATCGGGGATTTTACTGGTTATGCCCATGCTAGGCAAGGGGTTTTCAGGGTTGTCCGCAAATTGCTCACGGACTAAAATACCTGCCGCAGAATAGTTTTATATGTGAAACCCGTTAACGTTTCAAACAGGCCCCGGTCCCGCCCCATATTGGCTGAGAAGGAGACCCCTTGAAACTAGGATTTTTCGTCACCAACCAGTACCTGCTCGGCGAGTCCATGCCGCAGAAGATCCAGGACAGCGCCGAGCAAGTCAGGGCCGCCCGAGACGCGGGTTTCAGCCTGATCGCCACCGGCCAACACTACCTGGCGGCGCCCTACCAGATGAGCACGGTGTTTCCGTTGCTGTCCCGTTTGGCCGCTGAAGCCGGTGACATGCAGGTGGCCGCCACGGTCATATTGGTGCCCCTGCATAATCCGGTGGAGCTGGCCGAAAGCATCGCCACCCTAGACTGCATCACCAACGGTAAGTTCGTCTTCGGGGTCGGTTTGGGCTACCGAGACGAGGAATACACCGCCTTCGGGGTCGAACGGAGCACACGCGTCGGGCGAATGAACGAGGCCATGGGCCTGATCAAACGACTGTGGAGCGAAGACGAGGTCGAGTTCAACGGAAAGTACTACACCGTGCCCAAGACCAAGATTAGCACCAAGCCCGTGCAGGCCCCGCATCCGCCTATCTGGGTCGCCGCCAACAACGATGTGGCCATCCGCCGCGCCGCCCGTTGGGGCTACCCCTGGCTGATCAACCCCCACGCCACCGTGCCCATGGTTGCTGAACAGTGGGTCCAGTACAAGGCCGCCCTAGATGAATTCGGTCAGCCGGTGCCCGAAGAACTGCCGATGATGCGGGAGATGTACGTGGCCCAGGACCGGGAGACGGCCTTCATAGAAAGCCAGCCCTTCCTTGAGGGCAAGTATAAGGCCTATGCCGCCTGGGGCCAGGACAAAGCCCTGCCCGGCGAGGTGAGCTTCAGCGTGCCCTACCAGGACCTAGCCAAAGACAGGTTCCTGTTGGGCTCGCCCGACGACATCGTCTCCGAGTTCCGGCGCTACGCCGATGAACTGGGCGTGAACCACATGATCTGCCGGATGCAGTGGCCCGGCATGCCCCAGGAACAGGTACTGAAGCAGATCGAACTGCTCGGCCGGGAAGTGATTCCTAGGATCAAGGATTTCTAGGCAGAGCCGTAGCGGTTGAACACCGTGATTCAGGCGCGTCTCACGTAGCTAGCCTGCGCCTGAATCATGCTAAACTGAAGCCGTTATCGGTCTATTGAACCAATGGTGACCAAGTGATTACTGCCTGGACGGACTACCGTCCGGCGAAGCGGGTGTAGAGTGTGGTTCCTCCTGGAGATATTGGAGTGGTGCCCCTATGGGTCGGCGTATTCGTTTTGCTGGGGCTAGCCCTAGCGGTTTTCCATTACGCTTTCTATACCAGGGTCGTCCGCCTGGTCCTACAAGGCAAAACGGCAGCCCGGTTCGACCGCCCCATGGAGCGTATGTGGGGCGCGTTGGCCGTCTCCCTCGGACAGCAGAAGGTGCTGCAGCGGGTGAAGTACGGCGACTATGCCGGTATCGGCCACGCCACTATCTTCTGGGGCTTCTTGACCTTCATGCTCAGCTACGGCATCTTCATCTTCGTGGCATCGGCCAAAGGCGGGTTCCCTGCTTGGCTGCTCACTGAGACCGGAGTCAGGGTCTACAGTAGCTACCTAGACATCTTGTCCGCGGTGATGCTGGTCGTCCTAGTCTGGGCGTTCGTCCGCAGATGGGTCGTAAAACCCAGTCGACTAAGATTTGATTTGACCCGGCACTCCGACGCCCTGATCATCGTTCTTCTGATCACGGGACTGATGATTTCCACATTGCTGACCCACGCTTTCTGGGTGGCCCAAGGCGGAACTGGCCCCGAGGCCGACGTCTACATCGGCAAAGCCCTGGGCGAACTGTTCATGGACTGGGGTGTGGGTATCTCGGCCGCCAACACGCTGCAAGGCGTATTCTGGTGGTCCCATCTGTCCATAATCCTGATCTTTACGGTGTACATCCCGTTCACCAAGCATATGCACATGTTTGCCGCCCCGGTGAACGCCTTCTTCCGGTCCTTGGAGCCCAAGGGGGCACTTCCCCTCATCGACCTGGAGAACACCGAGAAATTCGGCGCAGGGCGCGTGCAGGACTTCACCTGGAAACAACTCTTGGACGGCTACGCCTGCGCTGTGTGCGGCCGCTGCTCCGACGCCTGCCCGGCCAACCTGACCGGCAAACAACTCTCTCCGATGCACATCGTGGAGAACTTGAAGGACCACATGGTCGCCATCGGCCATCAGGGCGAGCGCAATGCCGAGCATGTGGAACCCACGTCAATCTTGGACGGTGTCATCTCCGAGACTTCAATCTGGGACTGCCTAAACTGCGGCGCCTGCATGGAGGAATGCCCGGTGACGGTGGAGCATGTGCCGACCATCATGGACATGCGCCGCTATCTGGTCTTGGAGGAGTCCAAACCGCCTGAGTCGGCCATGAACGCCCTGCTCAGCCTAGAGCAGCGGGGTCATCCTTGGCGCGGCACCCAGTACTCCCGGACCGATTGGGCCGAGGGCCTGGATGTGCCCAACCTGGCCGAGAAACCCAACGCTGAAGTCCTTTTCTGGGTCGGTTGCACTCCGGCACTGGAACAACGCAGCCAGGCCATCGCACGGTCGATGGCAAAGGTGCTGAAGGCCGCCCAGGTGGACTTCGCCATCCTGGGCGACGAAGAGACCTGCACCGGAGACCCGGCCCGGCGCATGGGCAACGAGTACCTGTTCCAGATTCTAGCAGCACAGAACATCGAGACAATGAACGGCTACAACGTGAAGAAAGTGGTGACCATCTGCCCCCATTGCTTCAACACCATGAAGAACGAGTACCCCCAACTGGGTGGTAACTTTGAAGTGCTGCACTACAGCCAGTTCGTGGACCAGCTCATCGGCAAGGGCGACATCAAGCCCGTGAAGATGATGGACGTCACCATGGCCTACCACGATTCCTGCTTCCTGGGCCGTCACAATGGTGTCTACGACGAGCCGCGCAAAGTGGCCAAGGCCATACCCGGCCTCAAGTTGGTTGAGATGGGCTCCCGCTGCCGCGAACGGGGGTTCTGCTGCGGAGCCGGCGGCGGCCACATGTGGATCGAAGAGAGCCAAGGCACCAGGGTGAATCACGCCCGCACCGACCAGTTCTTGGAGACTGGGGCCGACACCGTGGGCGTTTCTTGTCCCTTCTGCGCCCAGATGATGGAAGAAGGCGTCCAAGCCAAGGGTCTGGACTCTGAGAAACAAGTTAAGGACGTCCTGGAAATCTTGGCCGACAGCCTGGAGCTGTGATAACCCTATGCCGATAAATGAAGTGGACATAGTCAGCTCGTGCGGAGAATGCGGAACCGAGATCGAGACCGTAACGGTGAAGAAGGACAACATGATGCTCTTCACCAGAGAACTGGCACATTGTTCCAAATGCCAGGCCGATCGTCCCCAAGTCCGCGACGTGGCTGGCCGCCTGGACTCCATCGAAAAAGAGCAGCAGAGCTACCCCCAATCCGTGCCCGCCGAGCCGTTTCCAGACCAGAACTCAGGTAAATAAGGCCGGTCCCGATGCCTGACAAAGAGACCGTATTGGTCCTGACCAGCAATCTGATCTTCATGCCCCGCATCGAGGCTGCCGCCGAAGCAGGCGGACTGGACACCGTCACCGCCAAGACCTCCACCTCCTTAATGGAGGCGGTGGGGGGCACATTGCGTGCCGCTGGTGCTGGTTGACCTGGAGATGGACGAGCCGATCTGGACCGAAGCTCTGGAAAGCCTCAAGACGGCCAAGACACCGGGAAACAAGATTGTTACCTACGGCCCCCACGATGAGCCGGAAACCCTGCGGAAGGCCCGTGATCTGGGCAGCGACGCTGTTCTAATCAAACGGGACTTCTCCGAAGGGCTAATCGAATTGTTGGCCAGCCGGGGCGCATCGGCATCTAGCTGACACCATGCTTGGGCGCGCTCGTTGGCTCCTGGTCCGCGTTCTCGTCGGGGCGTCTATCGCCTATGGAGTGATCTTCATCGTGCTCTGGACCCAGCTTGAAAAGCGGTTCGTGTTCTTCCCGGTAGCCGAGTTGCTATACACGCCCAACGACGTGAACCTCCAATACGAAGACGTCCGCATCCAGACCTCCGACAGCTTGGAGTTGCAGGGCTGGTTCGTCCCCGGAGAGCCCGAGGCAGCATCCGGGCCGGATTCCAACGTCACCTGGCTGTGGTTCCATGGCAACGGCGGCAACATCGGCCACCGCATCGGCGAGCTGGCGCTGGCCCACCACCGGACTGGGGCCAACATCTTCATCTTCGATTACCGGGGCTACGGCGAGAGCGAAGGAACTGCCTCGGAGCAGGGCACCTACCTCGATTCAAGTGCGGTGATCGAGTATCTGGCGTCACGCCCTGATGTGGACTCGGACCGGATAGTCTACCTTGGCCACTCCCTGGGCGCTGCGGTGGCGCTGGAGCTGGCGCTGACCCGGCCACCCCTGGCCATGGTGCTGGTCTCGCCCTTCGCCTCGGTGCGCGACATGGCCAACCTGACGCTACCATTCCCGCCGGCGGGCTGGCTGGTCCGGAACCATTACGACAGCATATCCCGCATCCGCCAGATCGACGTTCCTATCCTGGTGATACACGGCGACCAGGACGAGACCGTGCCCATATCCCAAGGCCGCAAGCTCTACGAGGCCGCCAACCAGCCGAAGCGATTCCAGACCCTGGAGGGGGCGGCACACAACGACACCTACGAAGTCGCCGGGGAGCAGTACTGGGGGGCGATAGAGTCGTTTCTGGCGGAGCGTTAGTAGGCCGGCATCATACGCCAGAGATGATCTCGGTCTGGTAATCCAGGAGTTCCAAGTCTCGCCGGGATTCTTCGACGAACGCCACAACCTTGGAGATCATCTCATTGGCGTGGGCCGGTTCGGTGCTGACGCAGCAGACCGCCAGGGTTAACCGTTGCCACAGGTCATGGTCCTCCACTTCCGCCACCGCCACGTTGAACGTGTTTCGGATACGGGCTGAGAGAGAGCGGGACACCCGCCGTTTGTCCTTGAGACTGGCTGATTCGGGCAGATGGAGCATGATTCGGCAAACACCTACGTGCAAATGAATCTCCCGGCTGTGGCTGAAATGGGCTTGGAATGGAGGCGTGCATTCTTGACTAGCATTGAGTCGCATTATAGATTATAAGCAGCGGCATTCCGATTTAATGCCGTGAATCGCCATAATTGAAGTCTGGGTTCACCCTCTGGCCCTCTGATTTGGTAATTTTGCCAACAGAAAGCCGTCGGTGAGGGAACTAAAACGCCATGCCTCCCAACTCCGATTCTCGACAGACTCACTCGGAAGTGCCCGAGGTCGTTATCAGTCGGCTTCCGCAATATGTGCGGATACTTAACCGGCTGCTGGACGATGGGATACAGGTGGTTAGCTCTCAGCAATTGGGCGAGAAACTCCAGGTGACCCCCGCCCAGATTCGCAAAGACCTCAGCTATTTCGGACGTTTCGGCAAGCAAGGCCGCGGCTATAGCGTCAGCGACCTGTTGGACCGCCTCCGGCAGATACTGGGCATCAACTCCCCTTGGAACGTCGCCGTGGTCGGCGTGGGCCGCCTGGGCCGCGCGATCTTGAGCTACCCAGGGTTCAACCCCGACGGCTTCCATCTGGTAGCCGCGTTCGATCTGAACAACACGGTCGTCGGCGAGACTGTCGGCGGGCTGGTGGTGCGTAAGATGGACGAGTTGGACCAGATTGTGGAGCAAGAGAACATCAGCATCGCCATCGTCGCCGTCCCAGTGGAGTTTACCCAGAACGTGGTCGACCAACTGGTCGCGTGCGGAGTGCGGGCCATCCTCAATTACGCACCCCTCACCCCTCAAGTCCGGGAGGGCATCCGCATACGCAACATCGACCCGGTACTGTCCCTCCAGTCCATGACCTACTACATCTCTGACGAATAGGTTTCTTTTCTCCTTGGCCACTGTTACCTACCAGTGGGGTCCTTCGACAGGCTCAGGATGAGCGGATTTTGCAGCAATCCTAATCCCCCATCCGTCATTCCGGCGGAGGCCGGAATCCATGTAGGCTGGGTCCGTCAAAAGCCACTCAAGGGAAGCGTCCTGGATTCCAGCTTTCGCCGGAATGACGGATGGGAGGCATTTCCCGATGACAGAAAGGGCCCCGTTCTTACTCAGAAGAACGGGGCCCTTTTTTGATTCATCGTGATGCGGCAGACCCGCCGGAACTGGGAGGCGGTTGGTTCCCGCGTGGCCTGCGGCGGCGCACTAGGTTGACCCGAACCTGGGCTCGTTGGAGGGAGCAAATGGCCCTTTCCAACTCCATTTCGGTTCCACGGTTGGCCAGGCGGTCTTGGGCCCGCTGGATGGCCTCTTCGGCGCGTTGCTCATCGATCTCATCGGAGCGCTCGCAGGCGTCGGCCAGCACGCTGACCTTATTGCCCAGCACTTCCATGAAGCCACCGGACACCGCCACGTACATGTCTTCCTCACCGCTCTTCTTGACCGTCAACTCGCCGGGCTTGAGCATGGTCATCAACGGAGCGTGCATGGGAAGGATCCCAAGCTGCCCGTCGAACCCGGGCGCGATTACCATGTCCACTTCATCGGAGTAGACCTGGCGCTCGGCGGTGATTATTTCCAGATTCATCGGCATGGTTATCGATTATCCCTGGGCGGCCATCTCGGCGGCCTTCTCAACCGCCTCGTCGATGGTTCCGATCATGTAGAAGGCCTGCTCGGGCAGGTCGTCGTGTTGGCCGGACAGAATCTCGGCGAACCCTCGGATCGTCTCCCGTAACGGGACGTACTTGCCGGGCTGGCCGGTGAAGGTCTCAGCAACGAAGAACGGCTGGGTGAGGAAACGCTGAATCTTCCGGGCGCGGAACACGGTCTGTTTGTCCTCTTCCGAAAGTTCTTCGATTCCCAGAATGGCGATGATGTCCTGCAGGTCTTTGTAGCGTTGCAGTACCTGCTGGACCTGACGGGCCAGGTTGTAGTGCTCTTCACCAACGATGCCTGGCTCCAAGATCCTGGAGTAGGATGCGAGGGGGTCCACTGCTGGGTAGAGGCCCTGGGCGGACAATGCCCGCTCCAAAGACACCACACCATCCAGGTGGCCGAATGTCGTTACGATTCCGGGGTCGGTGTAGTCATCGGCAGGCACGTAGATGGCCTGGAACGACGTGATCGAGCCGGCCTTCGTGGAGGTGATGCGCTCTTGGAGTGCGCCCATCTCGGTGCTTAGGGTGGGCTGGTAACCCACGGCGGAGGGCATCCGTCCCAGCAGCGCTGAAACCTCCATGCCCGCCAGAATGTACCGGTAGATGTTGTCTACGAAGAGCAGCACGTCTTGGTTCTGCTCGTCGCGGAAGAACTCGGCCATGGTCAGTCCGGTGAGGCCGATCCGGGCGCGAACGCCGGGGGACTCGTTCATCTGTCCGAACACCAACACGGTGCTCTCCAGCACGCCGGAGTCCTGCATCTCGTGCCACAGGTCGTTGCCTTCACGGGACCGCTCGCCAACGCCGGCAAAAACGGAAACGCCCTTATGGACGGCGCCGATGTTACGGATAAGTTCCTGAATGATAACGGTCTTGCCCACGCCTGCGCCGCCGTAGGCCCCGATCTTGCCACCCTTCATGAAGGGGGTGATCATGTCGAAGACCTTGATGCCGGTCTCCAGAATCTCAACGGTCTGGACCTGGTCGTCGAAGGCAGGCGGGTCGCGGTGAATCGGCCATAGATTGGCTGATTCCACTGGTCCCAAGTTATCCAATGGAGTCCCTGTAACGTCAAACAGGCGTCCCAGGGTCTCGGGGCCCACCGGCACTGAAACCTTGGCGCCGGTATCGTTCACTTCCACGCCGCGGGCCAGGCCGTCGGTGGCGCCCAAGGCCAAACAGCGGACCCAGTTGTTGCCGATGTGCTGCTGCACTTCAAGCACTAACTTCTCCCCAACGTTGTCCAACTCAAGCGCGTCAAACAGATTGGGTAGTTCGTCCGCGGGAAATTCTATGTCTACGACGGTTCCGATTACCTGGACGACTTTTCCGGTTGCCATTGGCTTCTCCTGAGGGTTACTGGCTATGAGGCAATTTAGCCTTTCGTTAAAGGGATGGTTGCTATCTGAGTGCTTCTATCCTTCTAGGGCTATCTGGCCGCCAATCAGGTCTAAGAGTTCGTTGGTGATGCTTTCCTGCCGCAGCTTGTTCATCGTGAGTGTCAGGTCTCCGGCAAGCTCGCTGGCGTTGTCGGTGGCAGCCCTCATGGCCACCATCCGGGCGGATTGTTCGCTGGCTATGGCTTCCAAAATGGCGTGGTAAATCTGCATCTCCACGAATCTGGGAAGCAGGTTGTGCAGGACGGTTATGTTGCCTGGCTCGTAGATGTAGCCCACGCTCTGGGCGGAGGTCAGTTCCGCCGGGGCGATGGGCAGTAGTTTCTCGATAACCGGTTCTTGGACCATGGTCGAAACGAAATTGGTATAGGCCAGATATATTTCGTCGGTCTCGCCCTCGCAGTAGGATTCGATGACCATGTGGGAGATGGCGTGGGTGTCTATCAATAGCGGCGTCTCACCCAGGTCGGTGAACGTCGCTTTCAGGTTCTGGTTGGTGCGGGCCATGAAATCGCGGCCCTTGCGGCCCACGGCGATCGCCTGCACCGGGATTTGTTGTTCCAGCATGAACTGGCCGACACGCCGGTTCAGGTTCGCGTGAAGGCCTCCGCAGAGACCCCGGTCAGGGCTGACCATTAATATCGTGGACCTTTCCACGGTACGGACAGCCAGCAACGGCTGGGCACCATCCTGGTCGTCCATGGGCTGGGCGGCCAAGTTGGCGATGACCTCTTGAATCTTGACCGAGTATGGCCTTCCTTCAAGCACGTTTGACTGAGCACGCCGCATCTTGGACGCGGCGATTAGCGACATGGCGTTGGTCACCTTGGCCGTGTTGTCCACGCTGCGTATCCGCCGACGTATGTCTCTAACGCTAGGCATCTATAAATCTGTTATCCAGTAAAGGTCGGCTTGAAATCGTTGATCGCCTTGGTCAGGTTGGCCGACACCTCGTCGGAGATGTCTTTGGTCTCATCGATGGCGGTTAGGACGTCGGGGTGAGAACCGGCGATGTAGCGCAGGAGCTGGTCCTGGAACGCGCCGACTTTCTCGATCTCCACGTCCTCCATGAGGCCCTCGTTCACCGCGAACAAGACAACCACTTCATTCCCCAAGGACAGCGGCACGTACTGTGCCTGTTTCAGCACCTCAGTGGCCAACTGGCCCCGGGCCAACTGGGCCCTGGTGGCGGCGTCCAAGTCGGCGGTGCCGAACTGGGCGAAGGTGGCCAATTCCCGGTACTGGGCCAGCGCCAACCGGAGTTGACCGGCAACCTTGCGGATGGCCCTGGTCTGGGCCGCGCCACCCACACGGGATACTGAAAGTCCCACGTTAACCGCCGGGCGTATGCCGGAGTTGAACAGTTCAGGCTCCAAGTAGATCTGGCCGTCGGTGATTGAGATCACGTTGGTCGGGATGTACGCCGAAACGTCGCCTGCCTGTGTTTCGATCACGGGCAGAGCCGTGATCGAACCGCCACCGCTGGCTTCGTCCAGACGGGCGGACCGCTCCAACAAGCGGCTGTGCAGGTAGAATATGTCTCCGGGGTAGGCTTCGCGGCCTGCCGGACGCCGTAGCAACAGCGACATCTGGCGGTAGGCCCAGGCGTGCTTTGTAAGGTCGTCATAGACGATAAGGACGTCTTTGCCCTGCTCCATGAACTCTTCGGCCATGGCGCAGCCGGCGTAGGGTGCGATGTATTGCAGAGGAGCCGAGTCTGAGGCTCCAGCAGTGACGACGATGGTGTGCTCCATGGCGCCCGCGGCTTCGAGAGAACCCACCACCTGGGCCACCTTGCCCTGCTTCTGGCCAATGGCCACGTAGACGCAGATCAGGTCGCCGCCCTTCTGGTTGATGATGGTGTCCAGAGCGATGGCGGTCTTGCCGGTGGAGCGGTCACCGATTATCAATTCCCGCTGGCCACGGCCGATGGGAATCATCGAGTCGACGGCCTTGATGCCGGTCTGCACTGGCTGGTCGACGGATTGGCGGGACACCACGTTGGGGGCCACTTTCTCAACGGACCGGCTGCCGGTGGTGGCCACCGGGCCCTTGCCGTCCAGGGGCCGGCCCAAGGGGTCAACCACGCGGCCGATGAGAGCGTCGCCCACGGGGACCTCAATGATCCTGCCGGTGGACCGTACGCGCTGGCCTTCTTTAACTGCGTTGGGGTCGCCCAAGATGGCTGCGCCAACGATATCTGATTCCAAGTTCAACGCTAGACCAAGAACGTCACCTCCGAAATCCAACAGTTCGTTGGAGCGGACTCCCTGTAGCCCTTGGATGCTGGCAACACCGTCGCCCACTTGGACCACCGTGCCCACATCCACCAGGGCCAAATCTCCGCCAAATTCTTCAATCTGACGCTTGATTAGCGAGACTATGTCCTGTCCTCTGGTTGCCATCAGAGGTTCTCCTTTTGACTAACGATTAAGCCGGATATTGCTACGCCGAGACGGCAATCTCCGTGTGTAAGCGGTTTCGTAGGCCGTCCAGCCGGGCCTTGGTGCTGCCGTCCAACAGCCGGTCGCCGATCTGTATCACCAGACCGCCCAGGATCGATTCATCGACCTTGGTGGTCAACACCACATCGCGGCGGACCAGTCCGGTTACGAAGGCGTTGATGCGGTCGGTTTCGGCGGCTTCCAACGGCACTGCGGTAGTGATCTCCACCCGCTGCCGTCCCAGGTGGCTGTCCAGCAATTCCGTGTAACCCGAATGCACTCCTGCGATGGCGTCCACCGAGTTCTTCGACACCAATAGGTCAACCAGGTTACGCACCATGGCATTGACTCCGGCCAGCACCGTGGCGGTGGCGGCCAGCTTGTCTGCGGCAGACATATCGGCGTGCTTCATGAGAGCGGCGAAATCGGCGTCTTGAAACGTCTCGGTCACCAATGCCAAGTCCTCACCCCATTGTTCGACCTGGTTGTTCTCCAGGGCCAGGTGGAAAATCGCCTGTGCGTAACGTTGTTCTGATAGTTTCTGGGCCATTGGTGCTCTTAGTTCCTTCTCAGGCTTTCGCCTTCTTCCAATACCTGGGCGATGAGGCTCTCATGGGCCTTACGGTCCAGAGAACTTCGGATCACTCGTTCGGCCGCGGTAATGGCTAGGTCTCCGAAACTGGCCCGAACCTCTTGGAGGGCGGTGTCCCGCTCCCTCGCGATGTCCGCTTTCGCCCGTTCCACGAAGGCCTCAGCCTCCTGGCGTGCCTTGTCCATCTCCTCGGTCCGGAACCGGTCAGCCGCTTCCCGCGTTTGGTCCATGATCCGTTGACCTTCACGCCGGGCCTCGGTGATCTGTTCCTGGATAGCCTCCTGAGAAGACGCAGCTTCTTGCCGCGCCAGATCGGCGGCCTCCAGGCTTTCCCGGATGCGCTCCGCCCGTTCGTCCATCAGCTTCAGTATCGGCTTGTAAGCAAACAGATACAGGAGCACCAAGACGAGCACGAAGTTGACCAGGTATATCGCTAGGCTTGGGAAATGGATTCCCAATGTCTCTAACATATCAATCTACTCGTGACTCGGTTGGGCCAAACTGGGTCCGGCCCAACCTGAAATTGGAACCAACTTAGAATATGAAACCAATCATGATTGCCGCGACCAGGGCGTAAATGCCCAAAGCCTCGGCGAACGCGATGCCCAAGATCATGTTGGTCTGGATGTTGCCGGTTGCCTCCGGGTTACGGCCTATCGCGCTCATGGCTGCCGCGCCCAAGAGACCGATACCGATGCCAGGGCCTATCAGGCCCAGCCCGATGGCTATTCCGGAGCCCAGCAGCCTTGCGGCTTCAGTCTCGATCTGGGCCAACGGGAGGTTTGCCAAAGCAAGTAGAGCTTCCATCGTCCTTCCTTATCTCCTTAGTTCTGTGCGTTCGTTTCGTGCGTTGTTTTTCGGTGTCTAGTCTTGATTGGAGGAGTAGATCGCGAAGATCCCTCCCAATGCGGCCGCCGCGATTCCGACGACGGACAATACCATTAACAAGATCAATACATCCATTGCGCTACCTCTAACCTATCGTCCCTTATTCGTGTCCGGGTAATGATGCCCGGTGATTATAACTTCTTCCGGGAATAATGCCCTTAATGCGCCTCTTCCGCGTGATGAGACGTGATCGCGATGGCCGCGAACACCAGTGTCAGACCAGAGAAGATGAGGGCTTGAATGAAGCCTACCAGCAACTCCAACCCATAGACGCCAACCGTGGCGATGAACGGGACCAAGAAGGCCGACACCAAGACCAATATCTCTCCGGCGGTCATGTTGCCGAACAACCGGAAGGTGAAGCTGATCAACCGCACCAATTCGCTGAAGCCCTCCAAAGGCCCAACGAAGAAGAAATCCAATAGGTACTGGAAGGCGTCCAGAATCTGGAACCTGAACAACGCGATTATGCCTAGCTTCAAGCTCCCGATTCTAAAGAACTTGGTGATGTAGGTCATGCCCAGCATCTTGAAACCGAGCCACTCGACGAAGACGAAGGACACCAACGCAAGCGCCAACGGCATATTCATGTCGGTGCCGGCTGGTCTGAGTAAATGTATCTGAATGATGTCGCCGTCTTTGAACCCCAGAGAGGGGTAGATAGGCAGCAGGCCGATCCATGCGTTGACGAGCACGAACAGGAAGATGGTCGCTATGACCGGAAAGATCAGCCGGCTGTGTTCTCGTCCGACCGTGCCGGTTACGAAATTCAACAATCCTTCGACTGCAATCTCCACGAAATTCTGGAAGCGTCCGGGGACCAGGGCGGCTTTCCGCGCCCCGAGTATGAACAGGCCTACCAAGAAGATACTGGCGATCCAAGACGAGAGGAGGGCGTTGGTGATGATGAAGTTGCTGCCCTGATAGGGGCCTTCGTCCACCAATTTCTCGATAATCTCATGCTGTTCGTGGCTTAGGAGATCGCCACCGTGCCCCAGTTCTGCGTTTTCCCCGGTGATCTCGTGCATCAGTCTGCTGAGCATTTCAGTGTCATGATCGGTGATGGTCGTGTTCTCTAGGATCTCCTCTACTTCTTCGGCAAAGAGGAAATTCCGGTAGTGGATACGGTCTTCGGTGGGGAAGGCAACCTGGGCGGGGAGATGGACCTCAGGTTTGGGGATGAATGGGCCCTCTGCGGTTTTGCCGGTTGCTGCGTCTTCATCAGACTGGGTGAGACCGGCGCCGATGGCTCCGGTGATAAGTCCTGCGATAGCCAACCCAACGACAAGAATGAGACCTAAGGCGATGAATTTGCCTGCACCGGAACCCACTATGGATTCCCTCCATTACTAGGGGACTTATCGTCCGGTTCGCCAAATTGTTCGGGTGTTATCAACGGCTGAATCATTTTGAAAAGGCCGTAGAAAGCGGCCGTTGTACCGAATAGGACGCCAAGCAGAGTGAACAGAGGTTTGAGACCGAGCCATTTGTCTAGGAGCACCCCACCGACCACACCAACAACGATGCAGGTGGCGACGTACCAACCGAGCCCAGTCAGGCGTAAGGCCAGTAGTCTCCGATTCATGTCTCCGCCAGAGCGTTGTGGATATTATCATTAGGCATTTTAAAAGTCAATTGAGGCTAGCATTACGAATATCGTTGGACCGCGATGCTTAAAACTGCCCCGCTCTTCCGCGGAAGGACGGGGCAGTTTTAAGCATCGCATATTTTATCTGAGGTTAGCGAGCGCCTGATTGCTTGCCGAAGTCCTCTAAGTCCAGGGAGTCTATGAAGTCAGTGAAAGCGGACATGCTTTTCAGTTCTTCAGGCTTCACTTCTGCAGGGGGGTCGGTCGGAG
>Ga0066839_10000217_pt1 | contig 26900 bp, 25 predicted proteins | sample ETNtaG_10_FD_66733 | JGI IMG/M metagenome (GOLD analysis project Ga0066839, IMG submission 66733) | Marine microbial and viral communities from oxygen minimum zone, Eastern Pacific Ocean - ETNP201302SV82 | ecosystem: Environmental > Aquatic > Marine > Oceanic | place: Pacific Ocean: Eastern...
CCGAGCACTGGCTGACCGTTGTCGATCAAGCCGATGTTCACAGTGAACTCACCGTTGCGCTTGATGAACTCCTTGGTGCCATCGAGCGGGTCCACCACCCACAGGTGCGGCCAGCCCAGCCGGTCCTCGTCACTAACGTCCCTGGATTCCTCCGACAGCACCGGGATGTCGGGGGTGAGCGCATGCAAGCGCTCGGCGATGAGATCGTGGGCACGATGATCGGCAGTGGTCACCGGCGAGCCGTCAGCCTTCTCGATGATCTCGTATTCCCTGTCGTACACTTCGAGGATGAGGTCCCCGGCTGCCGCCGCAATTGCAGCCACCTGGTCGACCAGCCGAGCGTCGCTCATGCGTGCGCCTCTAATGCTTCCCGGGCCAGGTAGGTCGCGAGCAGGCTGCGCGCATCGCAGAAATCCTCCCGCGCCCGCAGCTGCCCGAGTTTAGCCAGCGGCCAGTGCACGGCCTGCAGCGGTTCCGGCTCGTCACCGGGTAGCGGTGCCCGAAAAAGGTCCTGCGCCAGAAAGATGCTGCTGCAGTAATTTGAATAAGCCGGGGTCAACGCCACGTTGGCGAGCAGTTTCATACGAGCCGCGTCAAAGCCGGTTTCCTCGCGCAGTTCGCGGTGGGCGGCTGCGGCCGCGCTTTCGCCGGCATCGATCCGGCCCTTGACGAAACCCAGTTCGTAGCGCTCCAACCCCACAGCGTACTCACGCACCAGCAGCAGGTTGTCGGCATCCACCAACGGCACCACCAGCACAGCGCCCGTGCCCCGACCCACCAGGCGCTCGAAGTTGGCCTGCTGCCCGTTGGCAAAACGCAGGTCCACTGCCTCGATATAAAACAGGCGACTCTGGGCCACCAGCGTGGTCTTGAGGATTTGCGGCAACTTGTTCATGGGCTGGTGGGCACGGCAACCGGCCCGGGCAGGCGGGATACGAGCGCCGGAGAATAACCCAGCGGGCCACAAAAACACAGCCTTCATAGGTGGCACACAACAGCGCGGTTACAATCTTTCCGGCACACAGCGCCCGCATGACATTGGCGCAGCCCCTTTTCACCGCTGGCGTCGATAATGATCGACCGGAACGAAATCGACTCAGTATTCCTAGACTTTGACGGCGCTTTGCCCGACCCGCGTCCGGATAAAAACTATGACCAAGACCGCAGACCTATACGACCAGCACGGCGCGTCATTGCAGATCAGTGAGCCTTTGTTCAGGGATTTTGGCGGTCACAGTGATTTTTCCGGCACCATTGCTACCGCCAAGGTGTTCGAGGACAACTCCCTGGTGCGCGCAACCCTTGAGCAGACTGGCGCCGGCCGCGTGCTGGTTGTAGACGGCGGTGGCTCGCTGCGCTGCGCCCTGGTCGGCGATATTCTCGCGGCACTGGCCGTCAGCAATGGCTGGTCCGGTATTGTGGTTTATGGCTGCATCCGTGACGCGGCCGAGATAGCAACCCTGCCGATCGGGCTCAAAGCGCTGAATACCTGCCCGGCCAAGAGCGTCAAGCGCGGCAGGGGCCAACTGGAGGTGCCCGTGCGTTTTGCCGGCATCGACTTCCAACCCGGCCATTACTTGTACGCCGACCTCGATGGCATCGCGGTGGCACCAGCCCGGCTCGACTGAGCAGCAGGCGAAATGGACCCAGCCAGCACCCTTTTCTGTGCCCGGCTCTCGAACAGCAGCACCCCGGACAGCGAGCAGCAGACCGTGTTGGCGGCCTTTGATGCTCTCGGTTGGGAACTCAACAGCCTACACCCGGCGCGCCGGCGTACTCTCGGGCGCCGCTTGAGCGGCTGGACTCGCAATCTGGGGCGTCAGCGGCGCTACGGGCCACGCGGCATCTACCTGTGGGGTGGTGTAGGTCGGGGCAAAACTCTGATCATGGACGCGTTCGCCGACAGCCTGCCTGCCTCTTGCAACCGCCGGGTGCACTTCCACCGCTTCATGCTGGAGATCCACGGTGCGCTCAGGCACCGCCGTGATCAGCGCGACCCACTGGCGCAGATCGGCCGGGAGCTTGCCGCCAAAGCCCGGGTGCTATGTTTCGACGAGTTCTACGTCGCCGATATCGGTGATGCCATGATTCTCTCGGGACTGTTGCAGGCCTTGCTGGAAAACCAGGTGACACTGGTGATCACCTCGAATACCAAGCCCGATGACCTCTATCGCAACGGCCTGCAGCGCGATCGCTTTTTACCCGCTATCGAACTGCTGAATCGGCATACCCACCCCTTGCATATGGGTGGTAGCCGCGACTACCGGTTGGAAGCCCTCGACCAGGCAGACGTCTATCATGTGCCAGACAACGATGTAGCACAGGAGCGCCTACGCCAGATCTTCCAGCGCCTTGCGCCCGGCGCCCAGCCGCACCCCAGCACCATCACCATTAATGACCGGCCACTCGCGACCCTGGCCGCAGCGGACGGGGTAATGTGGTTCAATTTCGACGTGCTCTGTGCCGACCCCCGCTCCAAGGCCGACTATGTCGAACTGTCGCGCCTGTGCCACACGCTGCTGATCTCTGGTATTCCGCGCCTCGATGCCGAGCGCGACGACGCGGCACGGCGCTTTGTCGAACTGGTGGACGAGATCTACGACCGGCGGGTGAACGTGGTTGCCTCGGCGGCGGACCAGCCTGAGGCGCTCTACTCCGGCGAGCGCCTCGCCCGGGGCTTTCGGCGCACTGCCAGCCGGCTGCGCGAATTCCAGTCGACCGGCTACATCGCCAGTGCCCACCGCCCCTGAGGCCGGGCCCTTGGCATACCAGCGCTGGATAACGTGCATGCTGGGCTCAAATTGGGGGTAAACACACCCCGGCCCTGCCAATACCACCGTCGAGCAACCGCTACGCCGGTAACTGCGGGCTGGCGGTGGCAGCGCTGCTCAGTACATCTCCTGGGGATCGACGTCGATGGACCAACGCACCCGGCGACCAGCAGGCAGGCCTTCGAGCGCGGCCAGCCAGCAGTTCAGAAAACGGTGCAGCGGCGCCTCGGTGGCGGCGCTCGCCAGCAGTTGAGCGCGGTAACGACCGGCGCGACGCTCCATGAGCGAGGGCACCGGGTCCATCAATTGCACGCTGGGCAGCTGCTCGCGGACCAGCAGATGCTGGCCAAGCCGGGCCGCCGTGCGCAAAAATTGCAGGGGGGCAGTGGCTACGGGCGACTGGGCCCGCAGCAGTGCAAAACGAGCAAAGGGCGGATAGCCGGCCGCTTGCCGCTCGGCCAGAGCGGCCTTGGCAAAACCGCTAAAGTCATGGCGCGCAAGGCGGGTGTAGGCTGGATTGCCCGGGTGCCTGGTCTGTACCAGCACTTCACCGGGTGTATCTGCCCGGCCCGCCCGGCCGGCGACCTGAGTCAACTGCTGAAACAAGCGCTCAGGTCCCCGAAAATCCATGCTGTACAGACCCTGGTCGGTACTTAAGACGCAAACCAGGGTCACGGCGGCAAAGTCGTGGCCTTTGGACAGCAGTTGAGTTCCCACCAGGATGTCGGCCGCGCCGCTACGGATCGTGCTGAGCGCGGCCTCCAGCCGGGCAGGATGCCTGATGGTGTCGCTGTCCAGGCGCAGTATGCGCGCCGCCGGAAACACTCGTGCGAGTGTCTCTTCGATCCGCTGCGTGCCCACACCAATGCCGTAGAGGCGCTCAGCCGAACACTGTGGGCAACGCACAGGAGCCGCTGCGGTCGCGCCGCAGTGGTGGCAAACCAGCTTGTGGCTGCGGCGGTGCAACGTCAGCCGGGCATCACAACGTCGGCACTGCCCCTGCCAGCCACAGTCGCTGCAGGCTACCAGTGGGGCGAAACCGCGGCGGTTGACATAGACAATACTCTGCTCGCCGCGATCCAGCCGCACTTTGATGGCCGCAATCACCGGTGCGGTCAGTCCATCGTTGACCGCGAGGTCAGCAAGATTCAGCAGCCGCACCGTCGGCAGACGGGTCGCCCCCGGCCGTGTCGGCAACGCCAGGTGCCGATAGCGGCCGTCCCGGGCATTGGCCATGGTCTCCAGGGACGGCGTCGCCGAGCCGAGGATCACCGGGATTCCGGCCAGTTGGGCTCTTTTGACCATGACGTCGCGAGCGTTGTAGCGAAAACCTTCCTGCTGCTTGTAAGAAGGGTCGTGCTCCTCGTCAACGATGAAAAGCCCGGGGTCGGCGAGCGGCGTAAAAACGGCCGAGCGAGTACCTAGCACTACGGCCGCATCCCCCTCGCGGGCCGCCCACCAGGCCCGGTGGCGCTGTGCCACCGGCAACCCGGAGTGAATAACAGCGAGTGGCACATCCAGCGCCTCACGAAACCTCTGGACCAGTTGGGGAGTAAGCGCTATCTCCGGCACCAACACCAGGGCCTGGCGTCCGGCCGCCAGCGTAGCAGCCGCCGCGCGCAGGTAAACCTCCGTCTTGCCCGAGCCGGTCACGCCGTGCAACAAGAAAGGCGCATACCCCGCCAGCGCACCGATTACTCCCTGGCAGGCCCGTTCCTGGGCCACGGTCAGATGAACAGTGCGGCCGCGAACACCGGTCGGCAGAACTGCCGGCCGTACAAATGGCGCAATCCACCCTTGCTCATGCAAGCGGGCCAGCACTGGGGTCAGCCGGCCGGACAGTATCTTGATCGCTTCTTCGGCCAGTCCCTCGTCGCCAGCAGTGGCCAGCGCCGCCAGTACCTGGTGTTGCAGCACGTAGCGTGCGGGCAACTCTGCCCGAACACGCTCGCCGTCAGCGCAAATCCGCCAATGCCGCGACAGCGCCGGTGCCAACGGCTGCTGCTGCCGCAGTGCCACTGGCAGTGCGGCTTGCAACACTTCGCCAACCGGATGATGGTAGTAGTGCGCGGTCCATAACAGTAGTTTAAGTAGCGGTGATGCAAAAACCGGTTGTTCATCGAGCACCGAGTTGAGTTTGCGTAAACGGTTCACTGGCACCTCACTGGAATCGCCCACGCTGCAGACAATGCCGATAACACTGCGGCGCTGCAGTGGCACGATGACACGTACACCTACTCGCGGTATAAGTTCATCGTCAGCGCAGCGGTAGTCAAAAAGTCGGCGTGCCGGTAACGGCAGAGCAACTTGTACAACCTTCGCAGGTGATGCAGTGTGCGCGATCATGCCGGTCGGCGACACGTCAAGTTACCATGCAGAGTTTCTGTCATCTGGTAGTAATCGACGATAAATAATTGAGTGTCTTTATGGTTTCGCTGTTGCCCACAGGAGCTGTGGATAACTCTGTGCATAAAGGTCGCACAGAGGAACCGTGTGGGCCAGAGCAATAGCGATTGGATAAATTGCCTATTTTTTACGCAGGTACTAAGCGACTGATTTTCAACGCCTTGCAGGCCTGATTCGCAGCAGAGACCGCCACAGGGTACGTGAGCGACCCGCGAACGCCAAGCAGCCAGCCAGTGTGCATAACGAGCACCCATCACCTGTAGTTTAGGACTCACTTATCATCGTTTCCTATCAAGCGTTTAGGTAAAAGAGTTAAGTGTGCGTGCCAATGCATTGCACCAGAGTAAAGCAGTTTATGATGGCAAACAGGTATAGATTACCGGAAAAAAAATGAGTTATTGGGAAAGTATTTTTTCCGACATCGGTCGGGTAACGGGTAAAGTTTTTTCGCCCCACCATATTACAAGAGCGAGTGGCGGTTGTATCCACGACAGCCACATTATCGATGACGGTGAGCGCGCATTTTTTGTCAAGATCCATCCTGGTAACGACGATGACCTGTTCCAGGCCGAGGCCGAGGGGCTGGAGGCAATCCGTTCAGCTAATGCTATCCGCGTGCCGCGGGTAATCACCGTGGGCGTGACTGCGCAATTATCTTATCTGGTACTTGAACGACTGAACCTGAGACCGGCTACGGTACGCTCGGCTGCGCACCTGGGAGAATTGTTGGCGTGCCAACATCGGGTAAGCGCGTCAAGTTTCGGCTGGCACCGTGACAACCATATCGGCGCGACGCCGCAGCCCAACAGCAATTGCCGGGAGTGGTCCTCGTTCTGGCGCAGGTACCGTCTTGGCCACCAGTTATCGCTGGCTCAGCGTAATGGTGCGAGTCGCAATCTGGTGGACCTGGGTGAGCAACTACTGGAGCGCCTGGATGGCTTTTTTGCCGGCTACCGACCGGCAGTGTCGCTGCTGCACGGCGACCTGTGGGGTGGCAACTGGGCAGTGACGACCGACGGGCAGCCGGTGGTGTTCGATCCAGCAGTTTATTTTGGCGATCGTGAGGCCGACCTCGCCATGACCGAGCTTTTTGGTGGTTTCCCTGCCGACTTTTACGCCGCCTACCGGCAAGCGTGGCCGCTAGAGACGGGCTATCCCGCGCGCCGCGCGCTCTACAACCTCTACCATGTGCTCAATCACCTGAACCTCTTCGGCGGCGGCTACCAGGCACAGGCCGAACGCATGCTGGGGGAACTGCTGGCGCAGACCCGCTGAGGGACGATCCTCAGTCGGGCCGGCGGCGGCTGATCAACTCGCCAAAACTGACGTATTCGCTGGCGCCCAGGCGCCCCAAAGGGTCAATGCGATCAGCGTGAATCTTGCGCCGGCCTTTGGCGTCCTCGCCCACCACTGCATCATCGAGGTACACGCCGTGGACCCGGCCGAAGATCAACGACTGGGGATCATCGCCGACATGTTGGATGTCATACAGCGAACAGGCGAAAGCGACTCGGGCAACGGCCAGCCGGGGCAGCCGTGAGCCTTCGAACGGCACCGTCTCAAGGCCCAGTTGCTCGATCTCGGATACGCCTGGGGGCAGGGTCGCCGAGGACTGGTTCATGTCGTCGAGGTGCTCCAAACTAACGATATGAGCCACGAAATCTTTGCGCTCGCGGATATTGTCGCGGGTATCTTTGGGCGAGCCATCGGGCTTCAAGCCGGTCGAGATCAGCACCAGCGGCGGGTTGCTGGCCACCGCATTGAAATAGGAGAAAGGCGCCAGGTTATAGCTGGCGTCGGTGTTTTCGGACAGTACCCAGGCGATCGGTCGTGGGATCACCGTTTGGGTCATAGTGAAGTAGACCTGCTGGGGCTTCAGCTCTTCGAAATTGATGTACATGCGGCTCTCCTTATGCCAAAACCCGACCTTGGGGGTCCACGCTTGATTCCCCAGGGCCGGTTCAGACGATTTTGTGCAGTTTGTACTCGAGGATGCCCTCGGCCCCGTGTTCGCGCAACCGGGGGATCAGGTCGCGCACGCCATGGCGGTCTGCCACCGTTTCCAGCGCCACCCAGCCCTCGTCCGATAGCGCACTGACCGTCGGCGAATTCAGGCTGGGCAACAATTCGAGGATGCTGTCGAGCTTATCCTTTGGCGCATTCATCTTAAGCGCTACCTTATGGTGGGCGGCCAGAGATGCCTGCAGCAGCAGCGCGATGTGCTCGATCTTGCGCCGCTTCCAGGGGTCGTGCATAGCCGCGGGATTCGCGATCAGGCGGGTGTGGGTGTGCAACAGGTCGCAGACGATGCGCAGGCCATGGGCGCGAATGGTGTTGCCGGTCTCGGTGATCTCGACCACTGCGTCGACCAGTCCCTCCACCGCCTTGGCCTCGGTCGTACCCCACGAGAACTCGACCTCGCAACTGATGTTGCGCTCGGCCAGGTACGAGCGGGTGAAATTGACCAGTTCGGTCGCCAAACGCTTGCCTTCGAGGTCCTCGATGCACTGGATCGGCGAGTCTCGTGGTACCACCAGCACCCAACGGCAGGGTTGGTCAGAACTCTTGGAGTACACCAGGTCGCAGACCTCCTCGACCTCGGCCCCGGTCTCGAGAATCCAGTCGAGGCCAGTCAAACCCAGGTCCAGCGTGCCATTCGCCACATAAGTGGCCATCTCCTGCGACCGGACCAAGGCACAGTAGATCTCGGGATCATCGATGCTGGGGAAGTAGTTGCGCGAATGCGAGCGGATGTCCCAGCCCGCCTGCCGGAACAATGCAATAGTCGCCTCTTCCAGGCTGCCCTTAGGCACACCGAGTTTGAGTTGGTTCATGGGCGGGTGTCTGCTGAGGTCAACGGCCGCCAGGGGGGCGGCAAGGGCGGCGGATTATCGCACAAACACCAATCTGCCCAGCCTGCGCCGTATCTGCGTGCCAGCAGTTGTTCCTGGCGTCAGCCGCGCAGGTCGCGCACCAGCGGCAGGATCGTCTGCTCGAGCGCCTGCCGGTCGATCGGCCCAATGTGCTTGTAGCGGATGACGCCCTCACGGTCGATGACGAAGGTCTCGGGTACCCCGTATACCCCCCAGTCGATGCCAACCTCGCCGGCGGCATCCACTGCGATGGCTCCGTAGGGGTTGCCCAGCCGCTCCAGCCATTGGCGCGCGTCGGCCGGGGCATCCTTGTAGTTGAGTCCAACGATGGCTACCGCATCCGCTGCCGCCAGTTCGTTCAACAGCGGATGTTCGGAGCGGCAGGCCAGGCACCACGAGGCCCAAACATTGAGTAGCCAGACCCGCCCGTGCATGGCCCCGGTGCCGATGTGCTCGCCGGCGGCCAGCAGCCGGGGCAATTCGAAGGCCGGGGCAGATTTGCCGATAAAAGGCGAGGGCACTTCGCGCGGATTCAGTTTTAGCCCCAACGCGAGGAAAACCGCAATTACGGCGAAGACCCCCAGCGGGATCAGGTAACGCAACGTTTTCAACGCCAGTACTCCATTAGATGCGCCGACCTGGTGGCTGACCGCCACCGTGCCCCGAGAGCCGCGTCAGCAACAACGACCAGGCCACACTAACTGCCCTGGCAGGTCGGAATCTTCTCCGCCATCAGCGACCTCGGCGTATTGTGTACCGGCGGCGCCCCGAAATCACCACCACCCCGGGCAAAGTAGTGCAACCGCCCAGCGTAGGCCCGCTGCTCAGTTGGCCGCGGCGGCATTGGCAAGCCCAATCAACTTTTTGGCGGGAACATAGCCTGGGATCGTCTGGCCATCCTGCAGCACGATGGTCGGCGTGCCCCGCACGCCCACCAATTCGGCGGCCTCCATGTGCCGGTCGATCGAAGTCTCACAGGTCTTTGGCTCCACCGCGCGGCCGGACTTGGCGTCGGTCATGGCCTGCTGCTGATCATCCGCACACCACACCGAAACCAGCGTGTCGTACGACGGGGATTGCACACCGGCCCGGGGATAAGCCAGGTATCGCACCTTGACCCCACCGGCGAGAAGTTGGCCGATCTCCTGGTGCAGTTTCACGCAGTAGCCGCAACTGGTGTCGGTAAACACCGTGATGGTGCTTTGTATCTGTGGCGGGGCAAATACCACCATGTCTTCCTCTGCCAGGTCGTCGATGACCTGCCGGCGACCGTGCTTGCGTGCATCCTCGGTCAGGTTGCGGCTGCTCTGTAGATCGATCAGGTCGCCGTGGAGCAGATATTTTCCATTCTCGGACAGGTACACCACCTGTGGGCCGAAGGTCACCTGGTACATGCCCGGCATCGGGGTTGCGTTCACTCGGTCGGGCATCGTACCTGGAATCAGATTGGCAGCAGCAGTGAGCACGGCCGCCGGTACCTCCTCGGCGGCGGCCGGTGCCCCGCACAGCATCAAGACAACCAGGAGCATGCTGGCTCGTTTCATTACACCATCTCCATAGGGGTCCGGGCCACTGGGGGTACCGGGTAATACAGTCATTTTACCGCAGCGCACAACTGCCGCAGACCACTGTTGCGGTCGGCGCCCGGGGGCGCGGCCCAGCCACAGCGCGGGCCGCGAAGAAGCCGGCAACTCAGCCGTCGGCTTGGGTGCCGGTGATGATGTAACCGCCCGATTTCTCGTCGTGCTGCAGGTGTAGCAATCCACGTGTCGCAGCCTCTTCAAGCAACGTGCCGAAAGACTGGAAACCGTGATAACGCTCGCTGAAGCCGGGGTGGCGGCGCTTCAGGGTCTGTTTGACCATTGAGCCCCACACCTTATCGGTATCGCCGCGCTCCTCGAACAGGTCTTCGAGGGTCTCCATCACCATGTCGATCGCGTCCTGGCAGCGTTTATCGTCCTCACTCATACCCGCTTTTTTCTTGCCGGCACGGGTCTTGGCCTTCTTCTTGCGGGTGGCGCGCTTGGGGCGCACCAGGTCATCATAGAAGATGAACTCGTCGCAGTTGGCAGTCAGCAGGTCTGAGGTCGAATTCTTGACGCCAACCCCGATCACGTACTTGTTGTTCTCGCGCAACTTACTGACCAGCGGCGAGAAGTCGGAATCGCCGCTCAGAACCACGAAGCAGTCGACGTGGGCCTTGGTGTAACAGAGGTCCAGCGCATCCACGACCATGCGGATATCGGCCGAGTTCTTGCCCGACTGGCGCACGTGCGGAATCTCGATCAACTCAAAAGCTGCTTCGTGCATGGCGCCCTTGAAACCCTGGTAGCGATCCCAGTCGGCATAGGCCTTCTTGACCACGATGTTGCCCTTGAGCAGCAGTCGCTCGAGCACCGCCCGCATGTCGAACTTCTGGTCGGTGAAATCACGAACACCTAGGGCGATGTTCTCGAAGTCGCAAAAAAGCGCCATATTCTGTGTGTTGTTGTCTGTGCTCATGGTTTCGTGCCGTGAGGGGAGTGATGGGAATTGCCTGGCGGGCATCGTGTCTGGCGCTGCCATAGGGGCGAGTGTAACGGCACTCCCCCGGCCCAGCCAGCGCTTTCAACGTGCCGCGCTCGGCCGAAGCAGACGAGCCCGGTAGCGCAACTGGCCGCTTGCCAGCTGCTGGGCAAGCGCGGGTGTTGCACCAAGGTGCGAGCGCAGGTCGGCACTTTGTACCGGCTCGGGCAGCAAAGCCGCCACCACATTGTCCACGGCCGGGCATTGGAGGCTGAAAGCACTACCAAAACGCTGGCCAGTACCGACCGCCTGCGCCACTGCGGAGGCCCTCAGTTCTACCCAATCGGCGAAGTTAACGCTGACGATACCGGCAGGTGACAAGCAGCGCTGCAGGCGGGCCAGCCACTTACGGCTGAAACGGGTAGCTCTTTGTGGTATTCCGCCACCGCCGGTGAAAAGATCATCGACAATAAGATCAAACCCCGGGCCGCGGTAGCGGGCGACAAACTCGCACGCGTCACCCACGTGTACGGTGGCCATTTTCTTGGTCACCCCGAAATGCTGACGCGCCACCCAAACGTGCAGTGGGTCTTGCTCCACTGCCGTGATCTGGGCCGAATCAAACAGCGTATTCAACTGGCGCACTGCCGTGCCGGCACCCATCCCCAGCAATAGTACCCGGTCAGGGGCTGGGCTGGAACGGAAAAACAGCGGCAACCACAACAAGTCCCAGACGCTGCCAGTCACAACTCGGCGCGGGTTGAACTGGCTGTGCAGCACCCCGTCGGTATAGAGCCGCAGGCTGGCACCGGCACCACGCACCTGGTACAAATGGCCGTTTTCGCGATGACTCCAAATTATTGCCATGGGTTGTTCCTGCAATTGCGCGGCGAGCAGTTGCCGTCATGCGCGGCCGGCATCTCTGTCAGCCGAGTGTAGCGTGTACTCACCAGGCGCTTGTTCTGCACTGCTGTTGGGTTACACTCGATTTGCACTTGGTGGCACACGGGGCGCGCTGTCCCCAGGAGCGGTGCAGGCAAATCATGGAGCAAGATCTATTTTCTCTCGCTGGCCGCGTAGCTCTGGTGACTGGCGCCTCCGCTGGCCTCGGCCAACGCTTCGCCACTGCCCTGGCTGGCGCCGGTGCGCGGGTTGTATTGGCCGCTCGTCGGACCGACCGCCTCGGTGCAATAGCCCAAGACATCGCCAGTAGTGGTGGCGAAGCACTTGCTGTCACTATGGATGTTACCGACGAGGCGTCCGTAGCGGAGGCCTTCGATACGGCCCAAACTACTTTCGGTTGTGTTGACGTACTGGTCAATAACGCCGGGGTAGCTACTGGATACAACGCACTGGAGATCGATACCGGTGAATGGGATCGAGTGCTTGACACCAACCTCAAAGGGGCGTGGCTGGTGGCAAAGCAGGGCGGCCAACGCATGGTAGACGCTGGCGTGCCCGGAAGCATTATCAACATTGCCTCGCTTCTGGGGCTGCGCGTTGCCAAGGGCGTGGCGCCCTACGCCATCTCCAAGGCTGGCGTTATCCAGATGACCCGAGTGCTCGCCCTGGAGTGGGCCCGCTTCGGGATCCGGGTTAACGCCATCGCCCCCGGCTGGTTCATGACCGACATGAATCGGAGCTTCCTGAAAACCGAGGCCGGTGCACGAATGGTCCAACAAGTACCTCAACGCCGCGTTGCTGAGCCTCACGAACTCGACGGTCCGCTGCTGCTGCTGGCGTCTGGCGCCTCATCCTACATGACGGGCAGTGTGATCACCGTGGACGGTGGCCACCTGAACTCCTCCCTCTAGAGGCATATTAGTCGCAGACCCGCTTGAACAAGTTGCGCGTGAGTGCCGGCCACATCGATCAACTGGATTCCGCGATAGAGCTGCTGCTGGCGGCTCAATCGGGGGCTGCCGCACCAAGGCACCGGGTCAGTGCCTGTAAATCCAGAAAATAGCGGCAAATCTCGGTCTCCCCGGCTATCAGCAGCGGCACCTTATCGCCCATTGCCTCAGCCCAGTCGGGACGAGCGTCTACGTCCAATGTCACCCAGTCAAAGGTGTATTCCAGCTGGAGTTCGTGCAACTGCTGCACCATGTCCTCGCACAGGTGGCAGTCCTGGCGTACGTACAGTTTCAGGCGCGGTGGATTCATGGCTTGTGCTCACTGGGTAGTGCAGAAAACTGCGCTTGCGTGTATTTTAGAATGTCGTACTTTGATCTACTCACCCTCTATCACCCATGCCTCTATCACTCTGGCTGTCGATGTCGGCTATCTGCATTATCGGTGCCATGTCGCCGGGCCCGAGTCTGGCCGTGGTGGTCCAAAACACACTGGCAGGAGGTCGCGCACAAGGCTTGCTCACCGCGGTAAGCCATGGTGCTGGCATTTTTATCTGGGCGCTACTAACGGCTGGCGGCATCGCGTTGCTCATCACCCGTCACCCGGCATTATTCGATGGCATGCGCTTTGGCGGCGCGCTGTTACTTGTCTACCTGGGTGTACGCAGCCTGCGCAGCGCCTCACAGGCAGCCGAGGCCCTGGCCAACCCAGCAACCAGCAGCCTCAGCGGCAGCCCGGCGCGGGATGGTTTTCTCATTGCGATTACCAACCCGAAGATCGCACTATTCTTCCTTGCCCTTTTCAGCCAGTTCGTCCGCGCCGAAGCGGGACTCACCGAAAAAATCATTATGGCGACCACCGCCGGCATAATCGATGCGCTGTGGTACGCGCTGGTAGCGTTGGTGCTGTCGCACTCGGCCATTCTCGAGCGCCTGCGGCGGCGGGCGGCACTGCTCGATCGTATTTTTGGCGTGATCCTGCTCGCCCTAGCGGTCCGGGTGGCGCTGTGAGCCGCCGGGCAATGGTCGACCTCGCTCTGTTGCGGTGCATTAAAGCGGAAACGCTGTCTGACCATTATCTATATAAAATGACAGTATTTATTTGATAATTTTTTCTTTTGAAGTGGCCAATAGTTGACAAATATAATTGTGCGTTGCACCATAACGGTCATCTTAATTGCATAACCGGCAAGTCTGTGGCGTGGTCGCAGAACACGGGTCGATCAACTGTTGCTCGAGGGTAAGCCATGCGGATCAAGGGGAAAGTCGGCGTCGTCACGGGTGCGGCCAGCGGCATTGGCCGCTCTACCGCACTAGAACTCATTAAACAGGGCGTTAAAGGTATTGCGCTTGTCGATCTCGACGCCGGGGTGCAAGACCTGGCCCACGAAATCAATGCCCAAAGAGGCGAAGAAACCGCAGTAGCCTTTACCGGTGATGTCATCGATGGGAATTTTCGCACCGAAGTTTTCGATTCGATCAACCAGAGCCATGGGGTCGTGCGCTTCGTCGTGCCAGCGGCCGGCATTTTCCGCGACCGCCTGGCGGTGAAAATTGACCAGCAAACCGGTGAGTCGGACATCTACCCGGTCGAAGTTTTCCGCCAAGTGCTGGAAGTTAACCTGATCCACCCGGTCTACTGGGCGATGGAGATGATCGCCCGGATTGCGGCCGACCGCCGGCGAAAGGGCCTGAAAAAATGGCAGGCGCAGGAAAAGTTACAGGGTACGGTTATCTTTATCGGCTCCGTCTCATCCCAAGGCAACCGCGGCCAGGTGTCCTACGCCACCACTAAGGCCGGGCTCGAAGGCGCGGCCTCGACGCTGATGAAAGAAGCCATGTTCCATGGGGTACGTACCGGGGTTATTCATCCCGGCTTCGTCGATACCCCGCTGCTACAAGGCATGCCACAGGGCTACGTTGAGAAGCACATCCTGCCCGATACACAGTTGGGACGGCTCATCCGGCCAGAAGAAATTGCTGATGCCATTTGCTTCATGATTCGCAATTCTGCGGTCAGCGGACAACTTTGGGCTGACGCGGGCTGGCACCCGGCCGCGGCCTGATCTGAGCCGCCACAAAAAAATCCTGCATTCCGCGAGACTTTAGGCCTTGTCACTCAAGTCGGCCGGGGCCGGCTTGAGTGACAAGGCCGCAACGCTTTATTATCGCGACCGCACCCCAGCCGTCGTCCTGGTCTGCTCTGACCGCTTATAAAGGCTCGCTACTCAATGAACAACCAACTCCTCGACCCCGTGTGGGTCGGCAAGACCTTTGACGATTTCCTTTTCCGACCGCAAAAAGGCGCCTCCTCCAGCCGCGCGGGCATATCCCTGACTTCGCGGCTTAGCGCCAGCGTCGGCTTGGAGCTGCCTATTGTGTCGTCCAATATGGACAGCGTCACCGGCCGCGACATGGCCAAGACCATGGCGCTGGAAGGGGGTCTGGGCGTAGTCCACCGCGGTCAACCGATCAGCCGCCAGGCCGAGACCGTGGCGCGGGTCAAACGCAGCCACAGCGCCGTCATCGAGCACCCCCTGTGCTTGCCGGCGCAGGCGACCATCGGTGAAGCCCGAGCCTTTGCTCAGCGCCACAGCATCAACGGCATCCTGATCGAAACCGCACCAGCCAGCGGCGTGCTCGCCGGCGTGCTGACCCGGCGCGACATCCCCTGGCAACAAAGCGCCGACATCCAAGGGGTGGTCCAGTTCATGACGCCCTTTGACCGGTTGAAGACCGGCGCCCCGGACATCGCCACTGACGAAGCTGAGCGCATCATGTTCGACGGTCGCATCGAGCGACTGCCACTGATCGACGGGCAAAGACGCATCCACGGCCTGATCACCCGCAAGGATGTGCGTTTCCTGCGTGAGCGCCCTTTTGCCAGCAAGGATGCCAAGGGCCGCTTGCTGGCTGCCGCCGCGATCGGCTGCACGGGGGACTACCTCGAGCGCGCCGAAGAACTGGTTCAAGTTGGCGCCGACTGCCTGTTTATCGACATTGCCCATGGTCACTCACAGGTGATGGAAAAGGCGATCCCGATCGTACGTGAGCGGTTTGCAGAGGTGCCGCTGGTGGGCGGCAACGTGGCCACTGCGGCAGGTGCTACTTTCATGCGTGATGTGGGCGTCGACGCTGTCAAAGTAGGGGTCGGCCCGGGGCGCGGCTGCCGCACCCGGCTCGAGACTGCGGCAGGCGTCCCGCAGTTACAGGCGGTCCGCGAGGCCTGGTGTGCGGTCGGCGGCGACATCACCATCATGGCTGATGGCGGCGTGCGCTACGACAAGGACATATTTCTCGCACTTATCTGTGGGGCCGACACAGTGATGCTCGGTAGCGCCCTGTCGGGTACCGATGAGGCCCCCGGCCGGGTGATCGAAGATCCAGCCAGCCACAGCAAGAAGAAGATCTACCGCGGCATGACCTCACCTGAGGCCGTGCTGGGGTCACTTTACGACAGCGACGATGGCGAGGCGGTCGACGCGGCACTTGCGACCCCGCCCGAAGGTCAGGAAATCCAGGTTCCTTACCGCGGCAGTGTGATCGACATACTCAACCGCATTCGCGGACACCTGCGCTCAGCAGTCAGTTATGCCGGAGAAAATTCCTTGACCGCCGCCCGCGCCGCCATCGTGCCGGATCCGCTCAAGTACCTGATTGCGCTGTCCGAGCCTGCCCGGCGGGAGTCCTACCAGCGCTGACACCATCTCGGAAAGCGGCAATGCAAGACAAAACCCCGCACAACGCTCCGCCCCGAACCGCCTCTCAACCCGGTCCGGAACCCTGGGCCTGCCACCTGCTCGGACTGATTGCGCCGTTGACCGTTCTGAGCGGAAATATCACCGGTGGCGTAGCCACCCTCGCCGGAACCGTACTGGTACTGCTGGTGTACCCGCTGCTGGATCTCACCCGTCACCCAGCCCATCATCTCAAACCCGGCCTCAGGTTCTGGCAACTGCAACCCTACCCCGATGTGGCGTCGCTGCCGGCGGGCTATTACGCTCTATTCTGGCCAGCCCTGGTACCACTGTGGCGCAGGCTCATGGACCACCGGCTGCCGCAGCGCACATTGTCCTAGATACCCGTTACCGCCCACTCAGACAGACTGCCCTGGCCCGGTGCAGCCGATATACTGGCAGGATTTGACCATCGCTGAGGAAGCGTTATGCAAGAGAATTGCATTTTCTGCCAGATCATTCGCGGCGAGATTCCCTCGTTCAACGTATGGGAGGACGAGGACACCTTTGCCTTCATGGACATCAATCCGGTCCACGACGGCCATGTCCTCATCATCCCCAAAGAACATGCGGACGATGTCTTTACCGTGTCCGCTGCCGCCAGCGGTGCGGTCATGCGCACCGCGCAACGGGTTGCCCGGTCGGTACGGGCCGTGGTGCAGCCGGACGGCTTGAACCTGGTCCAGTGCAATGGTGCTGCAGCCGCCCAGTCGGTGCTGCATTTTCACGTTCACGTGCTGCCAAGAAAAAAAAACGACAACCTGGCGCTCAACTGGGGGCTGCAGCCCGGCGACATGGACCACATCGGCGCACTGGCCAAGTGCATTCGTGCCGATCTCGAGGCCAACTGATCAGGCTACTACCATCGCAACTGGTTGGAACTAGCTGCTGCAATTGCCGTAGTGAACGCCGCTGGCACTCGAAACTTTGAACTCCCAGGTGATACCGCCGCGGTAGCACTGGATAACTCCACCGAGATTCTGCTGGTAGATGGTCCAGACGTCTCGACCTTTGTCCGCGGAACCGTGCTTTAGTAGCGAGTGGCCGTTGATCTTGCACCACTTCATGCCGTTGGTCACGTTGGAGCACATGACCAGAGCAGAGCCCTGACCATGCCAGGCGTTGGTATTCCAATGATGATACTGGTTGCTATGCCGAACCGTGTCGTTAGAGGTATCAGAGGAGGTGTCCGCACTGTCGTCAGTCGAGGTATCCGCTTTACTGTCATCAGCGACAGCTGATGAAGGGGCGGTGAGGGCGCCACTCGTCGTCAGAGTAGCCATGGTCACGCCAGCCCGCTTGCACTTGAGTACACCGCCGACATCGCCGGAAAAAGCGGGCGGGCGAACTACCCCTTGAACCCGGGCTGCTTTGGTATCCAGCGAACAGCCCGCATCCTGCAGGCGGCTGATATTTTTCTCGCTGACAAGCGACTGGAAATCCCTGAGCGACGCCTGCACGCCCCAGTTGCCATTGTTGTCCACCACACCGTGGATGCGCACGCCAAGAATGGTGAGATAGACAAGGCCGTTTCGCTTAACCTCTAGCAACACAGCCTCGGTGCGCTGGTCAGTACTTGAATCGGTTCCAACGACGTCGGCAGTAGAGGTGAGCGACATCGTGCCGCTATAGGTGCCAGCATAGGCTGCGGTATCGTCACCGCGCTGGGCGGAGAGTTCGATGCCGCTGGTCGTTGAACTGGAGCAGCCAGCCATCGATATGCCCAGGGCGAGGGCGATACTACACCGGGTCAGAGAAGGGGTATGCATGAAGAACCTGAACATGTATTGGCGGTCATTTCCGGGTGTTTGACGCCGGACGTAACAGTCAATGATAGTGTACCGTTCATCAGGCGGCGCTGTCCGGGACAACAGTGCCCTCCCGCAGGAACTGCCCTGTGGCCCACGCCACGCGGGACGAGATCAGCAAACTGCTGTGGGTGACGGGCAATACCTGACGATAGATAATTCTGGGGTCATCGGTCTCTGACACCCGGACCACGCCATCGTTCGGACCGCGCAGGCGACCCAGGGTCGCAACATAACCCAAGCCATAAGGCAGCCGGCCAGCGATCATCAGCGTCTCACGCTGGCGCGGCCAGGCCGGTGTACCTCCCAGCAGGCCATCGACTAACGACTGGCCCAGCAACCAGCGACCGAAACGGCGACGTGCCAGTTCTGCTGCAACCTCGCTGCCACGCAACGGTACACCCAGCAACACCACGCGGCCAGGTACCGGCCAGGCCTGCTGCGCAAAAAAATGGGCCAATACCAGCCCACCGAGACTGTACGCGACAAAATCGACCACCGCCTGGTCGCGCCAGTCAGCAAGTGCATCTTCCAGAGCACAGGCATTCTCTGCCACGGTAAGGTGCCGGCTGTGGTAACTGAACTGCCGCGGGGCAAAACCCTGGCGCCGAAGTCGGCGGCGCAGCAGCGTCATCTCCATGCCGTTGGTCAGGACCCCGTGGACCAACATCACCGGCCGGTCGCTCAAGGCACCCATCCCGAGTGGATATCGACCGGTTGCCGGCTGCCTGGCACGGGCGAAGCGCGGTGCAACACCAGGGTATCCTGCCGCAGCTGCTGCATCTTATCCAGGCTGGATTTGATGCTGGCCGGATGGGAAAAAATCCTGCGCCAACTTGTCTCGATAGCCTTTATCTCGTCGCTGTCGGCGCACTTTATAGCCTGGAAAAAAGCAGACTCGACATCAGCAGGGGTCTCGAACACGATTCAGGCTCCGTCCAGGGCGGTGCAAGCGAAGTGCAGGTCGGTCGCGCCTCGATACCGCACCTTGCCCGGAGTTATTATCCCACCAGCCGGGCACTGCCACACCCGCCCGCGTCCACACCGGTGGATGCTAGAATTTTCTCTAAAAGAATCATGCATCCCCGGATGCAGGCGGCCAACAGCTACAAGGAGGGCGCATGGACCAAAAGACCCGCATCGAGATCGAAGCCGCCGCGTTTCGCGGCCTGGTTGAACATCTGCAAAGGCGCAGCGACGTGCAGAACATCGACCTGATGAACCTCGCTGGCTTCTGCCGCAACTGCCTGTCGAAATGGTACCTTGCTGCAGCGAAAGAACAGAACGTCGAGATGGACTACGATCGCTCCCGCGAAATCGTTTACGGCATGACCTATGACGAGTGGAAACGTGACTACCAGAAAGAAGCCAGTCCAGAACAACAGGCACAGTTCGAGCAAACCAGGCCTCTGCACGCCTTCATCAGCGGCCACCACAACCCAGAAACAACATGACAGCAACCATCGAAGTACACCAGTTCTTGTGCCTGGACGACAACTACGGTTACCTGGTCCACGATGAACTGAGCGGCCTGACGGCAGCCATCGATACACCAGAAGCCAAACCGATCCTTGCCGCCCTTGCCAACAAGGGCTGGACGCTCGACCTTATTCTCAACACCCATCACCACGCTGACCACGCCGGTGGCAATCTCGAACTCAAGGAGCGTACCGGCTGCAGTATTGTCGGATCGCGGGCCGATGCCGCCCGCATTCCCGGCATTGACCGGGAGGTGGGTGAAGGCGACAGCGTGACCCTGGGTGACCACCGGTTCGAAGTGCATGACACGCCGGGGCACACCAGCGGGCATATCGTTTACCACGCGCCCGCGGACGGCATCGCCTTCGTCGGCGATACTCTGTTCGCGCTGGGTTGCGGCAGGCTGTTCGAAGGGACCCCTGCGCAAATGTGGCAGTCCCTGCAGAAGATCCTGCGCTGGCCCGGGCAGACCCGGATTTACTGCGCCCATGAATACACCCAGGCCAACGCCCGCTTTGCCATAACCGTCGAGCCGGGCAACCCGGACCTGGCAGAGCGCTGTGCGGCGATCGATACCGCACGTTCGCGCGGCGAGCCCACGGTACCCTCGACCTTGGACTTGGAAAAAAGAACCAACCCTTTCTTACGGCCACACAGTTCCAAGCTGCAGCAGACCGTAGGCCTCACCGGCGCATCCGAGGTAGCAGTCTTCACCCGCATTCGCGAGCTCAAGGACAGCTTCTGAAGCGCACGGCGGCGGGCGCTTGCAGGTCACGGATCATCCGATGCCATGAACCCCAGTGTGCGTATTGCCGTCGACATCGGCGGCACTTTTACCGACGCAGTTCTACAGGTCGGGGCAACACGGTATACCGCCAAAGTACTGACCACCCCGGCTAATCCAGCCGAGGGATTCATGCAAGGCACCGCGCAGGTGCTCTCGCAAACCTCGGCAGTACCTGCCGATGTGGCCCTCATCACCCACGGCACCACGCTTGCCACCAATGCTTTGATCGAGCGCCGTGGCGCCCGCACTGCGCTCATCACCACCGAGGGCCATCGCGATTCCCTGGAGATCGGCTACGAAAACCGCTTCGACCAGTACAACTTCGATGCCGACCGCAATCCGCCGCTGGTACCGCGCTCGCTGCGCTTTGGGGTGCGCGAGCGGATGGATTACCGTGGCCGGGTGCTGCAAGACCTGGATGAACCTTCCGTCACCGAACTGATCCAGCGCATCGAGGTCGAGTCCATCGAGAGCCTCGCAGTAGGGCTGCTGCATGCCTATGCTAACCCGGCTCACGAGCAGCGCGTACGCGAGATTATTCAGCAGCACTTCCCGGATCTGTATATCTCGCTGTCGAGTGAGGTCTGTCCGGAGATCCGTGAATATGACCGCCAAAGTACCACCTGCGCCAATGCCTACGTGCAACCACTGATATCCAGTTACCTTGTCGATGTGCGCCAGCGTTTGGCCGAGGCGGGCTTTGGTTGTGCCTGCCTGCTGATGACCTCGGGCGGCCACCAGGTCACCATTGAAACTGCTGCTGCGTTGCCAGTGCGGCTGGTCGAATCCGGCCCTGCCGGAGGCGCTATCCTGGCGGCCCATATTGCCCGCACACTGGGCGAGACATCAGTGCTGTCTTTCGACATGGGTGGCACAACCGCCAAGATCTGCCTGATAGACGATTACGAGTTGCCACTGTCACGCACGTTTGAGATCGACCGGGCCCACCGTTTCATGAAAGGCAGTGGTATGCCGATCAAGATCCCGGTCGTTGATATGGTGGAAATAGGTGCTGGTGGCGGCTCACTCGCCCAGGTCGATGAACTGGGGCGTGTCACGGTAGGTCCCGAGAGCGCAGGGGCTGATCCCGGGCCAGCCTGTTACGGCCAGGGCGGTCAAAGTGCCGCCGTCACCGACGCCAACCTGCTGCTGGGACGCCTCGACGCCGACGACTTTGCCGGCGGGCGCTTGTCTCTTGATTTACCAGCTGCGCGCAACGTTGTGCACTGTGCCGTAGGTGAGCCGCTGGGTACTGATATCGATAGTGCCGCCCAGGCAATCATCGAAATCGTCGATGAAAATATGGCCAGCGCCGCACGGGTACACGCGGTCGAAAAAGGATCCGATGTTAGCCAGCGCACACTGATCGCTTTCGGTGGTGGTGCGCCGCTGCACGCGATGGCGGTCGCGCGCAAACTAGGCATCTCCCAGGTCATCATCCCGCGTGATGCTGGTGTGGGCTCAGCTGTGGGTTTTCTGCTTGCGCCGGTCGCATTCGAAGTTGTGCGCAGCCGTTTTTCCATCTTGACTGAGCTCGACCCGATATCGATTAATGCACTGTTCGATGAGATGTCACGTGAGGCGTGGGCGACTGTGCAACTCGGTGCCCGCGGGGCACGCATCGCCGAGATCCGCTATGCCTACATTCGTTATGCCGGCCAGGGTCACGAAATCAAGGTCCGTCTGCCAAACCGGCCGTTGACCGACGCCGATCAGGAGACCATCAGTACCGCGTTTGCCAAAGCCTACCAGGCGCAATACGGCCAGGGTATCCCCGGCGTTCCGCTGGAGGTTCTGACCTGGTCACTGACTGCCTCGGTCCCGGCGGACGAAAACGCCCGCGAATTACTGTCGTGCGAGGTCAAACCGGTCGAGGGCATCCTGGATCAGCGAACAGTTCAAATGCCAGGCGCCAACGAGCCGGCAGAGTGTTCGGTGCTGGCCCGCGAGAACCTGGTCTCCGGAGTATGCATCGAGGGTCCGGCAGTAATTACCGAAGACCAGACCACGCTCATCGTGCCAAAGCAATGGCAAGTATCCTGCAACGGCTACGGTGACCTTGTCGGTAATGGCCATCAGGCAGCCACAGCTATTCCGGTGGCCGGGAGCACCCTGGCAACCATCCAGCGCCAGGTTATCTGGGACCGGCTGATCAGTATTGTCGAAGAGCAGGCCCAGGCCTTGATCCGTACCGCGTTCTCGACAGCCGTGCGCGAAGCTGGCGACCTGTCTGCCGGCATCTTTGATCTTTCTGGGCGCATGCTGGCGCAGGCTGTCACCGGTACCCCGGGCCACGTCAATGCTATGGCGGCATCGGTCGGATACTTTCTCGAAGCGATTGCGCTGGAGCGGATGCAGGCAGGCGATGTCTTTGTCACCAATGATCCCTGGCTGGGCACCGGCCATCTCTTCGACTTCACCGTGGTTACTCCCGCCTTTATCGACGGCCGGATTGTTGGTCTGCTTGCCGCTACCGTCCACGTGGTCGATATCGGCGGTCGCGGCTTCGGCCCGGATGCCGGCCAGGTATTCGAGGAGGGACTATGTCTGCCGATCCTGCCGCTTTTTGAACAGGGTCAACCCTCTGCAGCCGTGATGGCCATCGTTCGCGCCAACGTGCGTGAGCCAGATCAGGTAATCGGTGACCTTTACTCACTGACCGTGGGTAATGCGATCGGCTGTACCCGCCTGGTAGAGATGATGACCGAGTTTGGATTGGCGGATCTCGACGAGATCAGCCGACATATCATCGCGCGTTCACGCCAGGCCATGCTCGACGAGATAGCCGAACTGCCTCGCGGCTGCTGGGACAGCGAGATGACTGTGGATGGCTACGGTGAGCCGGTCACGCTCAAGGCCCAGCTGCAGATCAGCGAAGACAAAGTATCAGTCGATTTCTCCGGCACATCAGGCGTTTCACCCTTTGGCATCAACGTGCCGCTGAGTTATACGCAAGCCTATGCTTCTTTCGGGGTACGTTGTGTCATCGGCCCCGGCGTGCCCAACAACGCCGGCTCACTGGAGCCGATCCGGGTGACAGCGCCGGTCGGAAGTATCCTCAACGCAACGCGTCCACACGCAGTGGCGGTGCGCCACGTCATCGGCCAGATGCTGCCCGACGTGGTGCTGGGCTGCCTCGAACAGGCGTTGCCCGGGCGGGCGCCAGCCGAAGGCAGTTCCAGCCTGTGGAACCCGATGATGAGCGGGGGACCGGGCCTGCTGGGTGAGGTGAACTACGGTGATGCCACGCCGTTCTCGGTCACTATTTTTCACTCTGGCGGTGCCGGCGCCCGACCCTGGCGCGATGGCCTGTCGGCGACCGCGTTTCCGTCGGGCGTGCGAAACACTCCGGTTGAAATCACCGAATCGATCGCTCCGGTCATCTTTCACCGCAAAGAATTGCGCCCTGGGTCCGGTGGTGTCGGCCGCTATCGCGGCGGCCACGGCCAGGCCATCGAGGTCGAACACGCGCAAGGGGCACCGTTTGCAATTTTCGCCCTGTTCGACCGGGTCGACTATCCGGCCCGCGGACGCCATGGCGGTATCGATGGCGCTCCGGGCGTAGTACGCCTTGCCAGCGGCAAGGTCTTAAAGACCAAGGGCAAACAGATCATTCCGGCAGGCGAGCGCCTGCTCATGCTGCTGCCCGGTGGTGGTGGCTACGGTGATCCGGCCGAACGCGATCCAGCGCTTAGCGCACAGGATAAAGCCAACGAGTTGACCTGAGCGGGTTCGCTCTCAAGTACCCGGGGGGTCGATCTCCGGGCGCTCGCGCCTGAATGGCACGCTGTCGGGGTCGGGTATCTGGTCGAGTTCACGGGCACAACGGTGACCATCGTAAACGGCTGCGGCGATGGTGCCCGGGGCCATACAATCGCCGATCCGTTGCAAGCCAAAGGGTAGATCGGCCAACTGCTCTTCTGCTTCACCGGCCAGGGCAAAATACAAGTGATTATCTGGTACGCGCAGTGTCACCATCACCAGGGCAGCAGCATCCAACTCTAGCGTACGGTCACTCACGTTACAGGTAAAAACTGCCGCGCTGGACTCGACCTGTGAAAGCGTGTGCTTAACCACCAGCGATACACCCTTCTCCAGCAGGCTGCGTTCGATCCGGTGCTGCTCCATGGTGTTGTGCGACCAGCAGGAGATCTCGGGACCAGGAGTCACCAGGGTCACTGCAAGGCCAGCGTCGGCCAGTAAGCCGGCGATAACTCCACCCATATAGTAGTGGTCGTCGTCGTAGACCAGAACTGGTCCCTGGGCGGGTTGTCTACCGGCAAGAATGTCGTCCGGCGTAAAGCACGCTAAGTGGCGGTCGATGCCGGCCACCGGCATCCAGGTGGCCCGACCAATACCATCACTGCGCCAGTGTGCACCGGTCGCAAGCAGCACCTGGTCGGCACCAAACTCTCGAATGCTGTCGATATCCATTTCGCTGCCGGGATAAAAACTGACGTTGGCCGCGGCCGCTATCTGACCAAGACGATAGTCGGTGACCCGTTTGTAACTGGCAAGACCAGGCAGTGTGGCCTCGCGCACCACCCGGCCGCCGCCATCACCGCTGTCGGTAAGTGCCACGGTATAACCGCGACGGCCGAGGCTCATGGCAGCTTCAAGCCCGGCGGGGCCGGCTCCAACAACCAGGACCTGCTGGCTCGATCCTTTGGCATTCATGATCTCCGGGTGCCAGCCACGGCGCCACTCTTCAGCCATGGTGGGATTCTGCGTGCAGCGGATCGGGCTTTGCGTCCAGTCACCACTGACACAGATGTTGCAGCCGATGCATTCGCGAATATCTTCGACCCGTCCTTGTTCGAGTTTCCGGGGTAAAAAAGGATCAGCAATCGAAGGCCGCGCTGCACCGATCATGTCGAGGATGCCACGCTTTACCTGAGAGACCATCGCGTCGGGTGAGGTAAAGCGCCCTACTCCGACCACCGGCTTGGTGGTCAACTGCTTGACGAACGCGATGTAGGGTTCCTGCTCGCCCTCTTCGCCAAACCGGGCAGTGACCGAGTCGTTGGCCCAGTCGCTGACGTTGACATCCCACAAGTCCGGCAACTCGGCCAGCATTTCGACCACTTCACGCCCTTCTGCCGCACAGGCAATACCGGCATCACCCAGCAACTCGTCAACAGCAAAGCGAAAGGCAACACCACAACGGTCGCCGACTGCCTCGTGGGTCTCCTCCAGCAGTTCGCGAGTCAGACGCACCCGGTTTTCCAGCGAACCACCGTACTCGTCCGTGCGACGGTTGTGGCGGGGGCTGAGAAAGTGCATGGGCAGAGCAAGGTCATGGCCGGCATAAACATAAACAATGTCAAAACCCGCCGCGCGTGCGCGCAGTGCCGCCTTCCGGTGCCAGCGGCGTACGTCTGCAATATTCCGTTTGCTCATGGCACAGGCCTGTACCGGGTCAAAACTAGTGACCGCACAGTCCGACACAGCCAGTACCGGCAATCGTGAATAGCGGTTGGAGACGTTGTGGCCGCTGTGCACCAGTTCTATCGCGGCCAGTGCCCCGTGTTCGTGCACCGCATCGGCCATCAGCGCTAAGCGGCGCCCATCCTCATCGTCCCAGAGTCGCGCCTCGGCCCAGGGTAAGGCGTCGGTGGACGCATGGATATCGCACTCCTCGGTCGCAACCACCGCCCAGCCACCTTGCGCTTTCATGCCGCGCATGGCAGCAACGCTTTTTGGCATGGCATGCCCCATGCCGTTGCAATGGGGCACCTGGTAAAAACGGTTGCGCGCGGTGACCGGGCCAATCTGCACCGGCTCGAACAGGATATCGTAGCGTGAATTTCGACTCATGATATTTCCCCTGTTATTTCCAGCATTCTGTCAACGCACCCGGAATTCGCTTTTTCTCAGCACCCCGCGCCAGCAGCGCGGCTCGCAGGTAAACGCCTTCTCTATCCGCCGCGCTGCGCGCACCAACACCCGGGCCATAAGAAACAGACGAAACTTCAACCCGTTGTATGACCACAGCGAAAAATGGATCGGCTGGTAACGCCACAGGGCATAACGGTCGGTACCGGCCAGACCCGGCCCGTGAAAGGAGCGGATTACACTGAGGGTTTCGTAGTCGACCTCGGCATCACGGGTTGCCGATTCAAAGTGTAATAGCCGGATGTGCGGCGAGACGATACAGCGCATGTCCTTAGCCCGCGCCCGCAGGCAGAAATCCACGTCCTGGAAACTGTTGGGAAAAGCCGGCGAGAAACCGTCCAGTGCCAGGAAAGTGGACCGGCGGCAGCAGAGAAAAGCGCCACTGACAGAGGTGGTCTCATGGTCGGCCAGGTACCGGTGCATCGCATCGCCGACGTCGGCGGCATTAGGATTCGGGGCATAGTGCACGGCTGAGTTGCGCCCGACGTTATCGCCGCAGGACTGGACGGTACGGTCTGCGTTCTGCAGCATACCGCCAACACAGGCAATATCATCCTCCTGCAGCAGTGAGATCACGTGGGCAGCCCAGCCCGTTGTTTGCATCTCAGTGTCGTCGTTCAGGAAAACGAGGATATCTTCATTCGCCTCCCGCGCACCCAGGTTGCACTTGCGTGAGAAATTAAAGCCAGCTTCATCTTGTACGACCCTGCCGCTCAAACCGTAGCGGGTAAGGGTCTCCCTGGCATCCTCAACGGCGTCTTCGTGATTTATCACCAGCACGATCTCTAC
>Ga0066839_10000220_pt1 | contig 26781 bp, 20 predicted proteins | sample ETNtaG_10_FD_66733 | JGI IMG/M metagenome (GOLD analysis project Ga0066839, IMG submission 66733) | Marine microbial and viral communities from oxygen minimum zone, Eastern Pacific Ocean - ETNP201302SV82 | ecosystem: Environmental > Aquatic > Marine > Oceanic | place: Pacific Ocean: Eastern...
CGCTGGGGATAGCGGCCAAAATGAATATGCTCGGTCGTACTTGGCTCAAGAAGCTCATTTTTCTGTCCAGTTATTTATTGGTCTCAATCAAGTTCTAGCGAAAACAAAAGGGGGGCCGGTGCCCCGGCCCCCCTTTTGTCCTGAGTATTCCCGGTACCACGTTCCGGCTAAGGCTTAATGTCCGTCCTGCTGTTCCGTGATTGTGAGGTCTTCATCTGCCAGGTGAACATCAAGCCAAGCGGTCCAACGTGCCCATAGATCAAGTATCGTCTCTTCCGTGGCTGGCCCATGGTCCTCGAAGGGGTATAGGTACATCGCCGCCTTTTTGCCTAGCCCATTTAACGCATGGAAGAGGCGTGGTGAGTGATCAGGCGCTGTACCCACGTTCTGGTCATGGAGGCCATGGTACATGAGGAGGGCTCCGGTAAGGTTGTTCGCGTATACGAACGGTGACATCCCGAGATACACCTCTTTCGCATCCCAGAATATCCGCCTCTCACTCTGGAACGAGAGCGGTGTGAATGTACGATTATAGTTTCCATCACCAGCAATCCCGGCCTTGAAGAACGGGGTGTGGACCATGGCGTTTGCTGTTCCAAATGCTCCGTAAGAGTGCCCTCCCAGGCCTAGTCGTTTACGGTCGATAATCCCTCTTTCATCGAGTTCATCGATTACCGCCGCCAAGTTATTTCTAAGGTCGTGCTGATAATTGTTGTTCATCTGCCCGGCCTTACCTACGATCGGAGCATCGGGCTCAACAACCGCGTAGCCTAGCCGAACCAGGTATTCAATGGAACGAGTTCCGAAGTTCGGGTGGGCATTGATGTTATAGGTGCGGCCTCGCTCGTCGTAGCTCTCTTGATCTTCGTATTCCCGCGGATAGAACCAGAACATGGCAGGCAGCCGCTCGCCGGGCGTATAGCCAGGTGGCAGTGTCACGTTTACCAAGAAACGGAACCCATCCGGTCGTTCAACAACGAAGCGTTGCCGAGGTGCGTTCGTTAGATCGGGCGTATAGTCGATATTGTCAGTGAGTTGCGTCCGTTGCGCACCAGTAATCAGGTGCGACTGTGCGATCTCAGTCGGACTCTCGCGGGATACGACAAAGCGTTCTGCATCAACGTCTAAGATAGCCGAAATCCGCTCATACTGATTGTTATTGTCACTCTCATAAATCCGTTGTGCTTCACCCGTCCGGATCTCGATTTTATCAAGAAAAGTCGTAGGCCCTTCGGCAGCTGGATCTTCGTTGTAACTCGTGCCGTACAAGAAGACGTTCGCACCATCGGAGGATGTCTCTACCACACCGGCAGAGCCACCGCCACCACCGCGTCCGCCACCACCTACACGCCCACCTGCCATGACCAGTGAACCTGGATTTGCATAAAAGTCATCAGAGTCGTATTCGATGAGAGTGTAGCGTGTATCGGGATCACCCAGGTCTACTGCGTATTCCCCCACGTTTCCTCTCTGACTTGTCCTAAAGAAGAGTATTCCATAGTCAGCAGAAAACCGGTGGCTCTGGATACGTGACTCATGCGAGTACAAGGAGTACTGGCTGTCTTCGTTGAATGGAGGGGCCCAGAGCATCACATGGTCAGAAGATTCTGCGCTTTCATCAGAATCGGCATCTTCCTCTTCATCACTCTCCTCCTGCTGGAGAAAGGTCAGACCTGCCCCGTCCTCTCTCCAAGCGACCTGTCGTTTGTCCGGATCCCCATCGCTTCCAGACACGCCTGGAGCTGCAGGTCGGTTGTCACCCAGGCCGGTATTCATCTCAGTCACATCTAGCTCTGCGAGTACTGTTCCTTCTCGGTCCCAGATCTGCTCGACCCGTCCAAAGCTTCGGACCGGAACGATATAGCTGAATGGCTTTTGAAGGAGTACGGTTCTCGTATGCTCACCGGTTGGTGAAAAGTCGAAGCTGTAGATCATTGCCGGGTCACCGATCTCAGTGACTTCCCGACTCTCTACATCGATCGTCGCGAGTTGCCCGGTCGCATGCCATTCAAGCAACATCTCATCCTGCGGTGTCGCCATCAGGCTTGCATATGTGCGGAGCATGTTCTCTCCGTCCTCGGTCTGTTTTACCTGAGGCCCAGTGGGGGCTCCTATCAGCACCGGTCGCCCTGACCGTTCTGAGGGGACCAGGATTGTGGCGATCTCTTCTCCGTCCGCGGTCCATTCGAAGGTTGTGACCAGGGTTGCTAATACTGGTGAACGAGTCACTTGCCGGGAGTCGCCACTTGCTGGATCGGCCACGTAGATGTGCGTGGCTTGGTCCGTGTGCACAAAGAAGGCTAGGTGAGATCCATCTGGTGACCAGCTTGTGTTCGAGATTCGTGATCCTCGGGGCACGTCCACTTGGACCTCAGAACCATCCGCCGAAGATATGACGTTGATACCGATGTTTGTGCGGATCGTAAGGTTCCGCACCCGGTTGGCTGCATCGTCAATGAAGAGTCCGCCAAGCTCATCAAAGGGCCTGGAGAACCGATCCATTGTGACGGGACCGTCACCGATTTCATGGATGAACCATTGTTTGTCGGGACTGACGCTGTTGAGCGTCACGTTCAGGTAGCGAGGCGCCATGGCTGCTTCTGCGATCTCAGGCGGTGGTGTCACCCACTCTTTTGCGGCAAGGATCGCCTCGGGATCCCGCGTATCTTGAGCTACTAGCGCACTTGGTCCGAGAAGTAGGCTCACCAATAGTGGTGAGGCGCCGAATAAGATTCGACGATGGACTCTATTCATTTTTCTGCCTCCAACTATGTCAACATCCGAAGCCCCGAAACTGGCCCGGGGCCCAACAAAGTGCATTCCGGAGGCCGTTCTGGATAGGCGAGCAGCTATGCCGGGACATTTAACCCTACATTGGGCGATTCTAGGGCATGCGTTAGCTTCGACCTCCGTTTAAAAAAGGATTGACGATGCGGTTTCAACCAAGGATTGCGCTTTTCTGTGCGGCATTCTCGACTGCCGCCCTTATGGGCTGTGAGGGTCGTGTCGCCATGGATTCTGCAGACCTCGAAACACCTGACCAGAAAGCCTCCTACGGTATTGGCTTAAATATCGGTAGTCAGCTTACTGAGACTAAGGATCGCCTTGATAGACCAGCTTTCCTGCGGGGGGTTGAAGACGCGCTTCAAGGCAATGAATCGGTGGTGCCCTCCGATGAACTCCAGGTCATGCTTCAGACTTTTGCTGAGGAGATTCAGAATGCTGCCCAGCAAGACTTTGATCGTCTAGCCGTGGAAAATTCTGTAGCTGGTGATGCATACCTTGCAGAGAACGGATCCAGAGAGGGAGTGATGACCACCGAGAGTGGCCTGCAGTATGAGGTGCTCAGTCAGGGTGATGGGCCGATGCCTGGACCAGAAGACCAGGTACAGTTGCACTATCGCGGGACCCTGATCGACGGGACTGAGTTTGATAGCTCGTACGAAAGAGGAGAGCCGGCTCAATTTGGGGTTGGTGGTGTCATTCCGGGTTTTTCGGAAGCCTTACAGCTCATGTCTGTGGGAAGTCACTTCCGGGTTGTGATCCCCTCCGAGATAGGCTATGGACCGCAAGGGACCGGTGGCCCGATTGGCCCGAACGCGACGCTGATCTTTGAGATTGAACTTCTGGAGATCGTTGCCCCAGCATAGGCAGCTTTAGGTTGCAAGCCGGGGATAAAAGAACCTGACTCCAGCCCAGCTGGGTATATCAGACGATCCTCAGTTACCTCCGGCTTCGGCCTTAAGTTGACGGTATACGTCACGGGCTGAGTCGAATTGGCCATATACGTGGTCTTTTTCAGCCTGTGAACGCCAGTCAGGCCATTCTTCTGCCATCTCTTGCAGCTTGTCGATCCACGCTATTCCATAGTCCGCAGCTTCCGAAGAGCGGACTGGAACTCCGTCCATGATGATCCATACTGGATTCGTGACAGCCTGCACATAGCCGATCCCCATAGGAAAGGCTTCTCCATTAGCCCCGTTCACGCGTACGTGATACCACCCCGAGTGCGTTGGCTGGAAGTCACGTTCAAATGAAACCGAAAGTCTGTCAGCTGATAGGGGCATATCTGCAATAACCTCACCGTTGAAGACAAGCTCTGCCTTTTCGAGAGGAGTGAGAGAGGTCGCCTCGACTTTGATTGTGACATCATCACCGCTGGAGAGATCGACTGTCTGTCCTGGTATCTGCCCTTCGACCTCGAGTTCCACGAGCGGGCCGTTCGACATGAAAGCGTGTCCGTTCTTCATTGCTTGCAGCCAACCGTGCATTGAGAGTTTGCCACCTGGGATCTTCACATATGTTCGAACAGAACCCACGATTGCCGTGTTATGTAAATTGCTGATCGAATCTTCCCCACCTACGAGTGCGACCCTGAGCCCATTATTCCATGCAGCATAGACCGGGGCGAACCCAGTTTGTGAGGCAGACCACTCTACTGCATCCGTGGTAGCCAGAGCGGCATCGACCATAAAGCCTTTCGCACCGCCCAGCGTTCCATCAAGAGGGTCACCGCTGGGCCACTGTGAGTGAACATAGCCGGTGTAAGCTCCCTGCGATTTTGCTTTAAGAAAGATATCGGTGTTTGACGGATAGAGACTCTCGATCCCGGTACCTTCGTATCCCGTAGTGAAGGGCGAAATCAGATGGTCCCGCATCCCGAACAGGAAGACGTGACCGTAGAAAGGTGGGCGGTATTCCTGGCCCACAACGAGCACGCGGTCCGGGGTCGAAAGCGGGTGTGCTTGACCTCCTGGCAGAAAGTACTGGTAGTCTAGGATACGGTTGTCTTTGTTTGCGATCTGCTCCAGAACGATGTCCTGGTCTTCTGCCTCCGACATCATCATTAGGTTCTCGAGCGAGTTGTGTAGATTTCCTGCATAGTTCGCGTGCACATGAGTTGAGCCGCTGAACCACCCCCGTTCCTCCATGTCGATCACTGTTTCGAGCTGGAGTGTGACTTCGGTCACTTCTCCGGCCTGGATCTGAGTTGTCATGCTCTCAGGCTGGTTCTCAAAGCCTTTGACTGTTAGGAGAGAAACCTCGCCCTCAGGGAGTTCCAGAACGGATGTGCCCGTACTGTGGAAGAACCAGAAGCCTGCCCTTTGCGCTATACGAGCGTAAGCGTCAGTTGGTGCATAAAATTTTCCGTCGGACGCCTCAACATGAACTCGAGTTCCGGTCGCTTGACCGTCTGCTCCGACCGTCGTCACACGCAGTGTGCCCGTCGGATTCTTCCAATGGCGACCAGTGATCTCTACGTCGACAATTTTTCCACCGTAGACTTCCAAGAGTTTTAATTGTGGGAGGCCTTCACGGTTATCGATATATGCAATCCATTCGCCGTCCGGTGACCAGCGTGGGTGAAAAGCATCGTGAGTGAAGAACGTCATCTTGTAGGGTTCGCCACCCACAGTGGGTTGCACATAAAGATTATTGAATTGATCAGCGGCACCTCTTGTTGATGAGAAGATGAAGCGTTTTCCATCGATTGATACGTCTGGCTGCGTGCGGTAAAGAGTCTGCTCAGCTAGTACTGTCTCACGTTCATCAAAGCCGTCTTCTCGAGCTGGAACCCGAAAGACGTTGCCGCTTCCCAGCGGCACATCACGATTTGATACGAGCAGAAGATTTTCTCCATCAGGGAACCAGGCAGGTGAGATGTGGATGTCATCCGCGCCAAAATACAGGCGATTACGTCCGTAGTTATTGTCCCTGGTGACGGCTATCGCTTCACTACTAAAGCGGCCTGTTGAGAATGCCTGGATATAAACGTTGAAATAGCCAGAAGGTTCGGTTGATACGTATGCGATTCGTGTTCCATCCGGACTGAAGCTAGGGTCAGTATAGATCTGCGTGTTGTTTGTCAGGGCCGTTGTCTCGCCAGTCTCAATGTTCAAGACCTCAAGTTGGATTGAACGGCCGTGGTCATCGGCAGTGTAGACGAGCCAGCGTCCATCGGGAGAATAGTTCGGAGACGAGTAGTATTTCGGTCCCGAAACCAGTTCTGTCGCCAGCCCAGAAGCTACCTCGATGCTCCAAATAGATCCCTGCATTGCAACTGCGACTGCCTCTCCGTCTGGCGACCAACTCGGGTACCATGGTGTCGAACTTGGCGCCGGTGGGAAATAAAAATTGTGCATATAATTCCCTCCCATCCGAGCACTCGGGTACCCACCGAATAGGGTTTGGGCAGGAAGAGGTAGGGCACCGGCCAAGACGAGCACAGCCGATGCAATTGCGAGTGAGGAGTAGAGACGACGTAGCACGAGGGCCTCCGGAGTGATGAACTGAATGGGCAAGATTCGTGTCCCAAGTGACCTGTATCAAGTAGAGCCCTAGATAGTAGAGTACTCCTTCGGTTCACAAGTAGGGCCTGACAACACGCTCTATATGTGCGCAAGTTGAAGTCATCAGCTTGATTAGTACTTTGGGATAAATGGATTCATGGGACCGATGTTGACCTTACTTCGAAGTTGGATTTCCTAAAATGTTGCCACGACCCTGGACGCATCGCGCGTCTCCGTGGATCGCACTTCTTGCGGCGGCCCTCGGCCTTGGAGTGGTCTGGCTCTTAAGAGCATCTCTGAGTCCGCGAGTTGAAGGTGACTTCTTCTTCTCTGAGAATGATCCTCAACTCCAGACTTCGCAGAGGATCAATGACACTTACCCATCGAGTCCACAGATCATTCTGCGGGTGGCGCGTTTACAGGGTGAGGAAGACTCCTATGAGGACCGAATCGAGGCCCTTACGGATGAACTGCTAGAGATCGAGGGAGTGGTCGGCGGATACAGTATCACGACCGACAACCCTGAAGGCAGCCCTCTGTTCAGTAGGATTCTGCTTACGCCAGATTCTGCTGCAACCAACATCGTGTTATCGGCAGATGAAACAGATCCCGAAGTCCTTATTCCAAGGATTGAAGCGGTTATAGCTGAACACCAAGCACCAGAACTGGACATCGTGATGTCTGGTGTGCCAGTGATCGTTGAGTTGATCCGAAGGAATCTCTTAAGTGATTTGATCGTTTTCAGCCTCGCAGCCGTTTTAGTTTTCGGCCTACTGATCGCCATCGTTTACCGTGATCTTGCCATCGTGGTAGGGACCTTAGCGACTTGTTTTATCTCTGTGAGCTTGACGCTTGTTTTAACACAGGCAATTGGTCTTTCGATCGGATTGTTAACAGCCAACCTGGTTACGATCGTCTTCGTTCTCACCCTCTCGCACGTTGTCTTCATGACAGCGAACTGGTTGCGCGCTGCTGAGGAGCAGGTTGACCGGGCCCTTGCTGTTCAAAGTGCGATCCGAGACACACTCGAAGCTTCATTCTGGAGTATGACGACTACGCTGCTAGGCTTCGCCTCTCTCTTGATCGCATCGGCGCAACCTCTCCGTGAACTTGGGATAGCGGGCGTAATCGGCACGCTAACGGCTATGGTAACCGCCTACTCTGCTTACCCTGCGTTTCTTGGGCGATGGGCTAAGGTTCGCACCTCGAAGAAGGCTATGGATCTCGCAAACATCGCAGTCCCTACTCAGTCACGTACGCTTGCAGTCGCAGCAGGAGCTATGGTGCTTCTGCTCGGCGCGGGTCTAGTACGAGTCGATACTGATCCCGGGCTGCTCACCTACTTTGCTGAAGGTGACCCCCTCCGCGATGGTCTCGAACAAATCGATGCAGATGGAGGAAGCAGCACGCTAGACATCGTGATTCGCGATACTGAAGGAGCCCGTCTTGACTCGAATCCAGTATTCGAAAAGATGCAGGTACTACAGGCCTCGCTTGAAGAGGATGCCGCGGTTGGCGTCGTGCTGTCACCAACGGTACTGCTTGAGCATGCACGGACCCTCCCCTTTGCAGGGTTCTTGAGTCTAGGGATCCTGCTCGACATGGCGTCGACTCCGCAGCTTGGTAGTGTCGGGTTGGGATACGTCACTGCTGCTCGGGACGAGGGTCACTATTTCTTGCGTATGCGTGAAACCGTTGAAGAACCATCACGTCGGGTGATCATGGAGCGATTACGGGTGGATGTGGTCGATGCGGGACTCGAGCCAGTTTTGATTGGAGGCCTCTATGATCTCCAAGCGCAGCTAGGGGAACTGATAAGGTCGAGCCTAAAGATTGGGATTGGAGGGCTGCTGGCCTTATTCCTCGTCATTGGGTTCATCGTATCCCGTTCTGCATTCACGACATCTCGGATGTGGATCTGTCTGGCAGCTGTTCCAGTTGTCGTGCTTGGTGTTTTCGGGCACCTCGGCATTGCGGTTGACATCATCACGTCTCCGGCTGCAAACATCGCGCTTGCTATGGGTGTTGATTCGATGATCCACCTCGTTGTCCGGGTCCGTACATTGGATGCTCTAGGAGAGCCGCTGCCGTGGGGCAGGGCACTAGATCAGATTAGGGCCCCTGTACTTCGTGCGAGCATGATCATTTGTGCAGGATTTGGAATTTTTATCCTGTCAACGTTCCCACCAACGAGCCGTTTTGGTTTGGCCGTAATTCTGGGGACGGTGACTGCGGCGACGATGACGCTCGTTGTACTACCCCGGATCTCTGCTACCGCAGGACGTTCTGGCGCTAAGACGTGACGAAGAATACGGTGGTGCCGCGATCGAGCGGCCTCACCCGGCAACTTGGGTTATTGGGGCTGGCTGCAACGGGGATTTGCTCCATGCTCGGAGCAGCGATCAATGTTCTGCCGTTCATGATCCAGCGAAGCGTGCCGGGGATAGGCCCGCATGTACTGTCAGCTTATGTGTTTGCGGCGGTCCCCGCGATACTCGCAGCACTCGCATATGCCATCCTGGCATCAGCGATGCCCAGAGCTGGAGGCAGCTACATCTACGCGAGTCGTGGTCTGAATCCGTACCTAGGATTTGTTGCGAGTTTTTCTCAGTGGTTCGGGATTTCTGTAGCGATTGGTGTGGTCTCCTATGTCTTGATTCCCTTCCTGAGGGATATCGTATCGGCTATGGGTATTGACCCTCTTGCTGCGGCGCTCGACACGGGAGCTGTGCGCGTGAGCCTTGCCCTGGTTTTTCTCTGGTCTTCGGTAGGGATCAACTTGCTTGGACTCCGAGTGTATGAGCGGATTCTGGTGCCGATGATGTTCGTAATGTTTGTTTTCGGCAGCATAGTGATTGTCACGGGATTCTTGTTTGATCACGGCGATTTTGCAGCAGGATTGGCTGTTCGAGAGGGCCTCAGTGTACCTCCAGAGCCTGCAAGGCCATTTAGTTGGGCAAGCTTTCTTGCCGCTTCGGCTCTCCTTTTCTCGAGCTTTATAGGCTTTGACTCGATAGCTCAAGCTGGTGGAGAGGCCAAGAACCCTGGCAGGTCCCTTCCACTTGCGATTGGTATTGCAGTTGTGTCAGTGGGCACGTTCTACCTGCTCTTCACCGCAGCCGTTTACCATACGGTACCGTGGAGCTTCGTAGCCGAAAAAGCTCTCACCCAGGACCTTACGGCTCCCGGGCTGTTGGGCTATGTACTCTCACCTGGCTGGACAATCCTTATTGTCGCAGGTGCGGCAGTTGCACTCATCAATGATTTGCCGGCGATGCTCTTGTCGGTATCTAGGCTCGTATTCGCTTGGGCTGAAGATGGTGTTTTTCCGAAAAGTGTTGCCAGAATCCACCGGACGCGGCACACGCCGCATATCGCGCTCGTACTCAGTGGTCTTATGGCCTCATTGAGCATCTTCGGCAGCCATTTCGCGGGAGATTTCTTTTTGGGTGTCGATATCCTCGTGACGTCCATGCTTCTGAATTTCATAGTTATGTGTGCGGCAGTGCTCGCTCTACCCCATCGAAATCCGAGGATTGCCAGAGATGTGACTGTGCTCCGGTCGCGCCGATTACAGATACCGATTGCAGTGGCTGGCATCGTTCTGCTCGGGACGTTCCTGGTTGTGCATCTTTGGAAGGATATGACAGCTGATGTCAGCGCATGGTACCTACACTCAACACCTCTTTGGGTGGTTGTGATGGCGTTGGCGACGTGTATCTACATGCGGGAGCTTCGCACACTGAAACGCGATGGAGTCGATACGGTAGCTCTCTTTCAGACACTCCCGCCCGAATAGCTTGATGGTAGAACGGACACAACTGGCAAGCGGGCTAGAGATCTCACGTATCCTGACAGGGCTATGGCAGATTGCGGACATGGAACGTGAAGGAAGTTTCATGAATCCAGAGAAGGGTGCCCTTGAGATGCGTCGATACGTTGATGCTGGGCTCACGACGTTCGACATGGCAGACCACTATGGAACCTCGGAGTTGATCGCTGGTCAGTATGAAGCGGGTTGGCCCGGATCAGGCGAACTCTTAACGAAATGGGTTCCGAAGCCTGGAACTGTTGCAAAAGAAAAGACGCGCGCCGCTGTTGAATTAGCACTGGAGCGCATGGGTCGGGAGCAGATTGATCTGCTCCAGTTTCACGCTTGGAGTTACTCAGACCCAGGTTGGCTTGACTGCATGTTCTGCCTTCAGGAGCTAAAAGAGGAAGGCCTGATCCAGCACCTTGGGTTGACCAACACAGATGCCCACCACGTTGCTATGCTACTCAACAGTGGCGTGGATGTTGTCTCGAACCAGGTCTGCTACTCGCTTCTTGATCAGCGAGCGAGCAGAGCGATGACCGACCTTTGTTTGCAGTATGATATCAAACTGCTGGCCTTTGGTACGCTTGCAGGAGGATTTCTTACTGAGCAGTGGCTTGGAGTTCCCGAGCCTGACTTCCAATCACTTGAGACCTGGTCTCAGATGAAGTACAAACGTTTCATCGATGCTGCAGGCGGGTGGGACAAATTTCAGGTTCTGCTGACAGCGCTGGAAAGAGTAGCAAGGCGTTTTGGTGTGTCGGTAGCAAACGTGGCGTCTCGAGTGATCTTGGATGCACCGGCTGTGGCGGGTGTGATTATCGGAGCTCGTCTCGGTAAGCGTGAGCACATCGAAGATAATCTGCGCCTTTTCGACTTTGAGTTAGACGGACCTGCTTTAGAAGAGATCGAGCACGCCCGAGCAGAGTTGTGGCAAATCCCGGGTGGTTGTGGAGACGAGTACCGTAAGCCTCCTTTCCTGACTGCTGCCGGGGACCTAAGTGACCACCTTGACGATTTTCCTTCACCTTATCCGACCAGCATCATCCAGGAAGGCCGGACGATCGCGCTCAGCGGGACGAAATGGGAGGACGTGGCTGGTTTCGCTCGAGCAGTGAGGCAGGGGGATCGCATCCTCGTTTCAGGCACAACGGCAACTCATAAGGAAACGCTCATAGGGGGCACTGACCCAGCATCACAAATACACTTTTGTATGGATAAAATTGAGGGTGCCATCCAGTCTCTTGGTGGACAGATGGAGGATGTCGTACGGACCCGGATCTATATTGCTGACCCCGAAATATCGGAGCCCGTGACCCGTGCACATGGTCAGCGATTTCGGCATATTCGACCCACGAATACTCTCGTGATTGCAGGATTGATTGGAGAAGGATACCTCGTTGAGATGGAAGCAGAGGCACTAGTGCTGGAGACTCCAGACTAAGATTCTCTGATGTGGTGACCGCTAGGGTACCCACATTATCTGATTCCCAGAGAAAGCCTATGAGACTGATTGAATCTTCGAGTAGGCCCCCGAGTCCGGTGGACCCGGATAACTTCGTTCTATCTGGCACATTTCAGCGTCTGTTGGGCCCTGACGACGATATGCCAGTACGTCTTTACCGAGTGTGCTTTGACCCAGGCGGTCGCACGAACTGGCATCGTCACGATGACTTCCAACTGCTTCTCGGGTTGAGCGGCACCTGTTCCGTGGTAGATCGCTCTGGCCACGAGCTAACCCTAGGGGCGGGTGATCTCGTTATGATCGATCCAGATGAGGAGCATTGGCACGGGGCTGCACCTCACACCCACGGAGAGCACCTCGCGATCAATCTTGGGTTGACGACGATCTGGCTTGAATCATCCGCATAGCTGACCAGCGTCCCTTAACAGCTGTGTGCCATTTTATTCCAGGGAACTACAACCTATCTCCTGACTGCTGTCAGTTCCCTAATAACTCGTCGGAGTTCAGCAGCCTTGCCTGCGGACTCTAGCTCAATCCACATGCGCTCGACCGTGTCTGCATCAACCAATCCAGGGGGGCTACTACCCGAGCTAGGAACTGATAGACCTTGGTCTGAGCGGAATTCGTCTACTGCCGAGATGATCTCATTATCGTAGAGTCGCCAGTTGCCCTCTTGCTCCAGAATTTCTGTATCCGATCGGTAATAGTCGAGTGCGTGCATGATCAGCTTCACCTGCCATACATCGTTACCTGTGTACTGTTGGAGTGTACGGTAGCCCAGGGTTCCCGAGATCGTGTTGTACACTCGCCGTAGTTCCGCCACCGGAGTGGGGTGCTCACAGACATTGATACTTGCTGTGAGGCCGTCGGCGCGTCGGGAGCGACCTTCTCTTGGGTCGGCTACGAGTACTGCGGCGGATTGCAGGCGACCCATTCTCCGATCACCGCCCACTTCCTGGCCTGCCCCTAGTGCTTCGATTAGCCGATCCGCCAGATGACGTTCCGAGCCTTCAGTCGCCTCGAACGACGCCGCAACGGCATCGACCACCTCCGGCCCAACGAGCACATTGCCTTGAGTAGCGTAGTTGAGTCCTGACTTATGGCCAGCCCAATACCCAGGACCCGTTCCAGTATGTTGAGCGGACGTGCCATCTAGTGCTACAACGCCTACCTGCCGACGTTCGGACTCTGGGTCACCAGCGATGGACCGGTCGAGAGCATCCCGAGGGGTCAAGCCCTCCTCAAGCATATCAAGCAACTCATTACCATAGGCCGTTCGTGTAGAGGCCTGTGTTGCCACAGCACCAACCCCAGCTCGTACCCATGGTACTCCGTTTCCTACACAAGGAACGCGTGTCGTAACAGCCACACCCGATTCGCCAGTTCTGGGATCAACTGCAGCGATAGAAAACGTATGAAAAACGAGTTCTTCTCCCCACGCGACTGGTTCCTGAGCCCTGAGATCTTGGTTCCCGGGGAGCGTAGCTATTACCAGCAACCACAGAACGCCCGGAGCTATTCGGCCCCGGGCGCCTCGTAGGGACGTGCTTCTAGCCGTCCTCATCATTGCCCTTCCAGTTAGCGGTTGTGGTTGCTTTAGCCTAGGCGATCTCCCTTAACCCCTGCATAAACCGCTCATTCTCTTCTTCGCTACCGACTGAGACCCGGAGCCAGTCAAGCATGGGCGGGAAGTCACGACCTACCGAAACCCCTCTCTCACGGAAGGCAGACCTAAACTCCGACGACGGTCGAACCGTATGCATCATAAAGAAGTTGGTGTTAGACGGCAGGACCTCGAATCCCATTGATTTGACCCCAGCGATCATCTTTTCCCGGAGTTCAACTGTCTTATTCAACACCCACTCTTCAGATTCCTTGTCCTTCAAGGCTGCCGCCCCACCCCATTTTACCAGTGCATTTACAGAGCCCGTGCTGTAGGGGCGCATACGGTCGATGAGCTCTGGTTTTGCAATGGCGTATCCGAGTCTCATCGCTGCCACACCGTAAATCTTTGAGAACGTGCGTGTGATGATCACGTTGCGCCCCTCTAGAACATATGGGAGGGACTCAGCATAAGCTGGATCCTGAACAAAGTGGTGGTAGGCCTCATCGACGAGCACGGGCACGTCCTCAGGGATATTGTCCAGCAATTGTCTTACCTCTGCTGCTGTAACCGTTATGCCAGTTGGATTATTCGGATTACAGAGGAAGACAAAGCCAACGTTGCGGTGATTGATCTTAATGGTGCGGATCATCTCCGGGATGTTCTGACGGTAGTCCTCCATCAGCGGTAGCGTGATTGCATCCGCGCGGAGGTCGGTAGCATGCCTATAAACCGTGCTATACGTAGGTTCGACACCAATAACCTTCTTCCCAGGACTCATAAACGTGAGCCCGACGACCTTTAGGAGTTCGCCTGAGCCCGCACCCATTAGGATGTGATCCCTACTTACACCATGGTGCTCAGCAATCGCCGACTGGATATCCCCATCAGGGTATCCATAGCGGTTGGCATACTTCCAGGCACCATTCATGGCCTCCAGCATATTCTTGGAGGGCCCCCATGGGTTTTCATTCGAGCTTAGATGCGCCAGGGAGTCATAAGGGTCATCCAGCTTACGCGCGAACGGGAACCTTACGGTCTCATCGACCTCAGCAGCCAAAAGTCCCTCGCCTGGCTTTAACCCCAGATAACCCAGCGCAGTCGCTGCTCCACCCATGAATTGCCGTCTCGAGAAAGAACGCCTTTGGTCCATCTTTTACCTCCTGTGTGGAGCTACTCGGTTGCCTACTGGCTAGCCCATGCCAACACGCTACGAGCAGTTTCGGTTTTCTTGGGGTTAGACGCAACACCCAACTACGTAATTGACGCAGTCCTTGCCCCCTAGGAACCCAATAGATAGCGTGTAAATAGGCTTATTTGGGGAGATGTATCCCAGAATGAAAAATGTCGTCTTTTCTACTGCTGCGCTGGGTATGATGCTGGTGCTCTCAGGAGCTCCGGCTGAAGTGGGACCAGTATGGCAAAAAGCCAGTGTTTATAAGCATTCTCAGGGGTCAGTTGACCTTCATGAAGTCAGTGAGGATGTGTCACCAAATGATGTAATCCAGAACACTTGCGTACGGTGTCATAACGACCGCCGCCTCAGTGGGAATCTCTCTCTAGTTGGTTTCGACGCCGATAAAGCTGACCAAAACGCTGAAATCGCCGAACGGATGATCCGTAAACTCCAGGCTGGAATGATGCCCCCGGTTGGAGTGAGGAGACCTGGAGGTGACACGCTCCAAACAGTCGTTGAAGAGCTTGAGCGAGTGGTTGATGCTTCGGCATCGCGAAACCCGAATCCTGGTGGCCGAACCTTCCAGCGCCTTAATCGGGCTGAGTACGAACAGGCCATCAGAGACCTACTGCTCCTCAAGGTCGATGCCAGCGAGTGGCTTCAGAATGACCAGATGAGTGCCAATTTCGATAATATCGCCGATGTACAGTCGCTTTCAGCCACTCTGCTTGAGTCTTATCTGAATGCAGCGAGCGAGATTAGCCGGTGGGCTCTGGGTAATCGGAGCGCCCCACCTGTAGACCAAGTCTATAAGCTTCCAGAGTATATTTCCCAACATCCGTGGGACCACGTGGTAGGTGCTCCGTACGGCACCCGTGGTGGCATGGTAATCGACCACGTATTTCCGGCTGACGCGGAGTACGTTTTCGCGATGACATTCACCGGTGGCCGGAATGCCAGGCTTGAGGACGTGGATATATCGATCGATGGTGAGCGAGTCGCAATCCTTCACTACACGCGTTCTGGAGCTGGAGCGGATGGTCGTGGTGGTGCGGGGATCAGAACGGAACCGATCATGCTTCGTGCAGGACAGCACAAGGTCTCAGCGGCGTTTATCCGCCGAGGAGATGGCCCGTACGAAGATCTTCTTCGTCCGCACGAGTGGTCGTTAGCGGGTGGGGGTTCAGGCGGAAATGGAATCACATCGCTGCCGCATTTGCGCGACCTGATCGTCAGTGGTCCCTATAACACAACAGGGATCTCGGAGACTGCTACTCGCTCTAAGATCTTTTCCTGCCGACCGACCGTGCCGAGTGAGGAACTAGCGTGCGCCAGGGAGATTGTGTCCCGGATCGGTAGTGAAGCGTATAGGCGCCCTCTGTCGGATAATGACATATCAGGTCTCATGAATTTCTACTCAGCTGGCTCCGCCCGCGGAGGCTTCGAGGGTGGAGTGAGAAGGGCGCTCGAGGCGATACTCGCGAGCCCGCACTTCGTGTTCCGGTTCGAGCGAGAGCCTGAAAACAAGGATCCTGGTGAGGCGTATCGGCTATCGGATGTGGATCTTGCCTCACGGCTTTCTTTCTTCCTATGGGGCACGCCCCCAGATGCTGAATTGCTTGAGATCGCAGCTGAAGGGGATCTCTCGGACAAAGAGCTTGAGAGGCAGACGCGGAGAATGCTTGCAGACCCCCGTTCTGAGGCGCTAGGCACGCGTTTCGCAGGGCTCTGGCTACGGCTGCAGGATCTCTACAAGAATCGTCCGGATCCCAATTTCTATCCGAACTTTGATGAAAATCTCGCGGATGCGATGCGGAGAGAGACGGAACTCTTCTTTTATAACCTGGTCCGCGAGGACAAGAGCTTCTTAGAGTTCTTCAGTGCCGATTACACCTTCGTGAATGAACGCCTTGCCAGGCACTACGGAATTCCTGGTGTGTCAGGGAACCATTTCCGGCGCGTTACTTATTCGGATGATCGCCGCCGCGGACTCTTGGGCCAGGGAAGTGTGTTAGTCCTGACTTCGCTGGCGAATCGCACTTCTCCGGTGCTCCGTGGTAAATGGGTCATGGAAGTCTTACTAGGCTCGCCGCCGCCGCCGCCGCCGCCGGGCGTACCTGACTTGGATGAAACTGGAACTGTCTCCGGTGGAAAATTTCTCACGACGCGAGAGAGGATGGAGCTTCACAGGGCGAACCCTGTTTGTAACTCGTGTCACAGTATGATGGACCCAATCGGTCTAGCGCTTGATAACTTTGATGTGACGGGCAGCTGGCGACTTAGAGAGAATGGGAATCCGCTAGATACCCGCGGGGATTTCTATGATGGTACGCCGGTATCTACGCCTGCGGAGCTTGTCGACGCATTACTAGGCAGGCCGATTCCACTGGTCAGGAACTTCACGGAGAACCTGATGGCTTACGCACTCGGACGACGTGTTGAGTATTACGATCAACCCGTGGTGCGAGAAATCTCCAGAAATGCGGAGAAAAGCGATTATAGGATGTCGTCCTTCATTCTGGGCATCATCCAGAGTGATGCATTCCAGATGAAGCGAGCAGCGCTAGTTAGCACAGCTGAAGGGGGGGGACAGGTTAATTCTTCCAACTAAGAGAACAATGCAGTAAGACATAGGTCAGGAGACCAAGAGATGCATTTCATTACAGGTAAACACATCGAGCGACGGACTTTCCTACGTGGTATGGGTGCCAGTGTTGCCCTGCCGTTCCTCGATGCGATGGTCCCAGCCGGGAGGCTGGCCAATTCTGGGCGTGCGTTCCTCGCGGCTGATAAGATGCCCTTGATTTGTATTGAGGAGGTGCACGGCCTAGCTGGGAATAATGACTGGGGCGCGACCCAACTCCTGTATGCTCCTGCAACCGTAGGTCGTGACTTTGAGTTGATCGCTGATCATCCTGCAAAATCTCTTGAACCTTGGCGGGACTACCTTACACTGATCAGCAACACCGATGTCAGGATGGCTGAGCCGCTGTCCGCGCCAGAGGTTGGAGGTGACCACTTCCGTTCGAGCGCGGTGTTCCTCACGCAGTCTCATCCGAAACAGACACAGGGCTCAGACCTCTGGGTGGGAACCCCGTCGCTGGATCAGATTTATGCGAAGCGCTTTGGTCAGGATACACCGCTCCCCTCGATGCAGTTCTGCATTGAAAATCTCGATCAATCCGGTGGCTGCACCTACAACTATTCCTGTGCCTACACTGATACGATCAGTTGGTCCTCGCCCAGTGAACCCATGCCGATGATTCGGGATCCGAGGGTGGCTTTCGATATGCTCTTCGGTGCAGGAGCCAGTCCTGAAGAACGTGCTGAGCGGCGAGCTGACCGGGCGAGCATTCTAGACTGGATCGCGGACGAGGTCGCGTCTTTACGTCGTGACCTTGGTGCTGTCGACCGGCAACGTATGGACAAGTACCTCGATAATGTCCGAGAGATTGAGAGACGGATCGAGATGGTAGAAATCAGAAACTCCAGTGGAGATGAGCGGGCCTTGCCCGAAGCACCGGCAGGGGTGCCTGACACGTTCAGAGAGCATATGGAAATGATGTTTGATCTCCAGGTGCTAGCGCTTGAAACAGAGATGACAAGAGTGATGTCCTTCAAGATCGGACGTGACGCACAGAACCGCGTGTTCCCAGACAGTGATTCAGCGAGGCCCTTCCACCCGGCCTCGCATCACGGCGGGCGTGAGGAGGCGATCCTCGAATTCAATAAGATCAACCAATACCGTATGGCAACGCTGGCATACCTCCTCGAGAAGATGCAGAACTCAGTCGTTGGGGACAGTAATCTGCTCGAGAAGTCAATGATCATATGGGGGTCTCCGATGGCAGACGCCAATATCCATAACCATCGCCGTTGTCCATTGATCTTGCTGGGTCATGCTAACGGGCAGTTAGCGGGTAACGTCCATCTGCAGGCGGCGGACGACACGCCAATGGCTAACGTGATGCTCACGCTGCTCCACATGCTTGGGCATGATGAGATGGAGAGTTTCGGAGACAGTGACGGGGTTTTCTCCCTCGCCACACCACCTGTATCTGCGACATCTTTCTAGCTCATAGAGCACATGAGAGACTAAACACAAATGCTGAACGAAGCTGGAGGAAGAGAATGAACCAGGGTCTACCCTTAAGAGTTCTTGGGGTGCTGGGTGTGGTCATGGCGCTTAGTGCGGCCACACCTCCTGAGGCGCCGGTAGCTGACGCTGCGATGATTGGTGATCTAGAAGCTGTCCGGGGTCTCCTGAGGCAGGGAGCCGATGTGAATGAAGCACAGGGCGATGGAATGACGGCCCTACATTGGGCTGCTGAGCGTGCCCAGCTAGAGATGGTTGAGGTACTTCTTTATGCTGGCGGCCGAGTGGATGCAGTTACACGTATCGGTCACTACACTCCTCTGCATCTGGCGAGCAAGGCAGGAAATGAACCCGCCACACGTCGTCTACTAGAAGAGGGTGCCAACGTTCAGGCCAAGACCTTCCCAGCTGGTACGACACCAATCCATCTGGCTGCAGCTTCTGGTCAGACCGATGTGCTTGAGGCACTAATAGAACATGGTGCGGATGTGAATGCCTTGGAGGGATCTTCGGGTCAAACGCCCTTGATCTTCGCGTCAGCGCTCAACAGGGCTGCTGCCGCAGCACACCTGTTGGAACACGGGGCAGAACCCGGACTCTCGACGACGGTAGTTAATCTCCAGGAACAAGGAGAGCTAGACCGTGCGGCCAACCAGCGACAAAACGAAGTCCTTGATGCTATTCGAGAGGCTAGCGGCTCGGTTACGCCAACCCAGGTGCAGGCGGCATTGCGTGCTGGCCGTGAAGTTCTAGTGAATGGACTTCCTGAAGAGGAAGAGGAAGAGGAAGAGGAAGAAGAAGAGGACAATAGAAGAGGGGGGTCACCTAACATCACAGCGACTGGTGGAATGACAGCGCTGTTACATGCAGCTCGTCAGGGGCATTTGGAAGTAGCGCGAGTACTCCTTGATGGTGGAGCTGACGTCGACCAGGTAAGCCTGAGTGACGCTACAAGTCCGCTCCTCATGGCCACAATCAATGGGCAGTTCGATATGGCCCTGATGTTGCTTGGAGCTGGGGCGAATCCCAACCTGGCATCCAACATCCACGGTGTTGCACCACTGTGGAGTGTAGTGAACAGTGAGTGGCAGCCTCGGACGCGGTTCCCTCAACCTCAGGAACACCACCTGCAGAATGCTACGTATATGGAAGTTCTCGAAGCACTGTTACAAGATGGAGCTGAGCCTGACGCACGCACCGCGATGCATCCTTGGTACATGATCTACGGAGGGTGCGGTAACCGGAACTGTGGTTTGGTAGACACAAAGGGTTCAACGGCGTTTTGGCGTGCGGCCTATGGGGCAGATGTGGAGGCGATGCGCCTGTTAGCTAAGTATGGTGCTGATCCAAACATCCCGACAATCGCTCCAGAACAAAGGCGAAGGAGACCCCGAGACACGGGAGCTCGTTCAGCGCGTAATCAGATATCTGACGACTCCAACTTTGGTCCACTGTCTGCAGAAGAGCGGATGGAGGTTCTTACTTCGGTACGAAACGAGCTTCTGGAAGCTGAACAGGCGGAATTCACGGATGAGGAGTTGGCGGAAATCTCAGACGATAGGCGACAGGAACTTGTTGATCGCGTAGAGCGTGCAGATTCGGTCCGTGAGGCAAACGCTGACCCGTCGGGTTTGCCACCATACGTAGATGGTGGGCCAGGAATATTTCCGATCAACGCCGCTGCGGGTGCTGGATATGGTGAAGGCTTTGCGGGCAACGCACATCGGGCTATGCCCGGTGGTTGGATTCCGTCAGTGAGATACCTCATTGAGGAACTCGGTGCGGACGTTAACCAGCCAGACCACAACGGATACCGCCCTCTCCACAATGCAGCAGGGCGTGGTGATAACGAGATGATTCTCTATCTCATCAGTCAGGGAGGCGATGTTAGTGTGGTAAATCGGCGTGGACAGACCACTGCTGACTTGGCGAATGGGCCTGTATCAAGAATCCCGCCACATTTGAATGCCGTGACACTGCTTATGGGTCTCGGTTCCAAGAACAACAACAACTGCGTTTCGTGTTGAACTATGCCTACTATGCCTAAATACTTCTTCGGGTCCCTCTGACGTTGTAGGAGAGGTCCTAAAGAGAGAAGAGAACGCTCCACCAGCCATAGATGGGCTCGTGGAGCGTTCTTCTTTTTCTACGTCTCAAGGTGATTCGGATTGTCTCGTAGCCTTAAGGAATCGCCGTGCTAGTTGAGCTACCCGATTCTCGCCAGAAGTTTCTGCTTCCTTGAGAATCGAAAGGACACACGGGGCCAGTATTGGGTCACCCCAGCGGTAGCTTGTAGCCAGCTCGGCACTTCGAGAATCTCCCTGATCTGCTCCTTGGATGAGCGCCCACGCTGCTGCCTCTTTGTAATAGGGTGATTCGGGATCAGGAAGTTGATATTTAGGGGCTGGCTCATCAGGATCTTCCTTGATAAATGCCCGGGACATTTGCTTAATCCTGAGTTAGCTCAGACAGCTGTATTTGGGGGTCCTCCGGATGTGGGCGGTATAGAACCGCGATGTGCCCGATCGTTTGAATGACGTGCACTCCTGAGAGTCGAGAGGCTATATCATTTGCGGTATTCTTGATGGGTCTAGGTGCCCCTTCCTGAGCTCTAACCTTAATTAGCTCACGCTTATTAAATGCTTCTGATGCTGATGTGAGGAGTTTCTCACTGACTCCTTCTGTCCCCACATGCACGACTGGCTTGAGTTGGTTAGCAAGGCTTCGGAGGTGCGCTCGTTGTTTAGATGTTAGTTGAATCATACAAGGAGCATGACACATATCTGGTTAACGGTAAACCGAAGTGGAATTGCTAGTTCACCTTGTTATGGACGGCATTCCAGTTGGCTCAGGTCGAGAGGAGCTAGGCTCTCGCGGGACGACTGCAGCCACCTCATTTTGTATCGAGACTGATTAGTTCCATAGGAGAGCCTTAAATGTTTTCACCTACGTATCGGTTTGTGACTGGGACGGTATGGGCTTTAGTAGCTGTGCTTGCTATGCCGAGTGGTTCCACGGCCCAAATAAGTCAGCTGGCTGGCTGGAAGAGTGAGCTTGCTGAGGCGATCGATGGGAGAAGGAAATTCACAGCGAATATCGTGGATCAGATTTTTAGCTTTGCCGAACTAGGTTTTCAAGAGTTCGAGACTTCGGCCTACCTGGTAGAACTCCTTCGGGAACATGGTTTCACTGTGGAAGAGGGAGTAGCCGGTATTCCTACTGCCTGGGTTGCTACTTGGGGGTCCGGCCGACCTAAGATCTCTCTAGGGACAGATATCGATAACATCCCAAAAGCATCTCAAACGCCCGGAGTGGCTTGTTATCTGCCTCTTGTTGAGGGAGCTCCTGGGCATGGAGAAGGGCATAACTCGGGCATGGCTGTCCAGATTACAGCTGCTCTTGCTGTGAAAGAGCTTATGGAGCGAGAAGGGCTACAGGGAACGATCCAGATCTGGCCTGGAGTAGCGGAGGAGCTTGTCGCCACCAAGGCTTATTACGTGAGGGAGGGCATGTTTGAAGATGTGGATATCGTCCTCTATGCTCACGTGGGGAACAATCTGTCGACTAGCTGGGGCATGACGCCCGGGACAGGTCTCATTTCAGCAATGTTCACTTTTGAAGGGTCTGCCGCACACGCTGGGGGGGCTCCTTGGAGGGGTCGGAGCGCTGCTGACGCCGCGAATCTGATGGAGGTTGGGTGGAACTTTCGCCGTGAACACCTGCGCACTCAGCATCGTTCCCACTCAGTAATATATGACGGGGGAGACCAACCCAACGTGGTGCCATCCAAGGCTTCAATATGGTTTTATTTCCGAGAGAAAAACTATCCTCAGATAAGAGATCTTTTTGCGATCGGCGATTCGATCGCACAAGGCGCAGCAATGATGAGCGGTACTGTTCTCGACGATGTCCGCATCATTGGTAGTGCGTGGCCTGGTCACTTTAACCAGGTGATTGCTGAGGCTATGTATGAAAATATCCAGCAGGTTGGTCTTCCTCAGTGGACTGAGAATGACCAACGTTTTGCTCAAGCCACGCAGAGAGAGGTTGGGGCCTTCGAGTCTGGGCTAGCTACAGAGCTTTCAATCCTTAGGCCGGCGCTCACTGAGGCACAGAGAACTGCGGGTTTTGCGGACGATATCGGGGACATTTCTTGGAATGTGCCAACAGCGACACTCTCTTTCCCATCGAACATCCCCGATCTTCCTGGCCATCACTGGGCGAATGCAATGGCGATGGCAACCCCCATCGCTCATAAAGGAGCCACGCAGGGAGCGATGGCACAAGCCATGACCCTTCTCGATTTCATGGTTCAACCTGAACTAGTTGATCAGGCTTGGGACTATTTCGATAACATCCAGAACCGTGAAATCCAGTACACACCATTTATCCGCCCATCTGACCAGCCGGCCACTGAAATGAATGCCGAGATTATGGAGGATTTCCGGGAGGAAATGCGGGAGTATTACTATGATTCCGATCGCTACGATTCGTATCTTGACCAGCTTGGCGTCTCGTATCCTAGGCTCCGGCAGGCTGATGGACGTTGCACCATCGGCTCAGTAAGCGAACAGGGTAATTGAACTAATAGGCCCCCCTAGCCGGTTGCCGGGAGTGCGTTCACAGCGGGTCATGAGCTCACTCTAGTGGATGGAGGTACCTCCCCACTGAGGAGGTCCAATGCTGCTTCAGCTGTCCGAACATCTGGTCGATCTATGAGAAGTGCAGCAAGCACACCTGTCGTATTCGCTACAGCAAAACTAATCCCGTTGACGTTCCGGGAGGTTGGGATCCCAGGAATCGGTCGAGGATAACCAGACGCGCTGACGACACGGCCCGAAGATACTTTAGACGATTCTTCGGCCTCGATTACCGAGACGCTCTCCCTGGGGTGTTCCCAGTCGAGGACTACCCCTAAGACGCCTTCCATGCATCCGGGATACCAGAACTGTTCCTCATTGGCTCTTGCTGACACGATGATCGTTCCGCTCTCGACGGCTCGTTCCACAGCCGGAGCTAAATCATACGCACGAATCTCGTTGGGTGTGCCAAGGCTCAAGTTGACGAGACGCATATGATGCTCTGAGGCCCAGTCTAGGGCTCTCACAAGTGTTGGCACGCTTGTCGCGAGTTGCTGATCAAAGACCTTCACCGCAAAGATCTGCGCATCTGGGGCTTTTTCATAGATTGCTGAGGTCACCGCGGTTCCATGCCCCAACACATCCGTGACATCTTCTTGTTCGCAGCCCTCACTATCAAAAGAGATACCGCTTTTTACCGCAGGTAAATGGGGGTGTGGAACGTTAACGCCACTATCTACAACTGCGAGGGTGATGGGTTTGTCCTTCATCGTCCGATTCGAGCAATGGTAGGAATTAACCAGTTCTCACGTCTAGGAAAATATCGCGGAAGGCAGTTCCTTGAGTCTCTAAGTCGCTCAGCCGTCCATCTTCTGCCACTCTCCCATTCTTGAGTACTACGACTCGGTCGGCTTGTCGGGCCAGGTCAATCCGGTGTGTGATGAGCACGGTTGTCCGGCCACGCATCAGAGCATCATAACCCGAAAGGACAGCGGCCTCTGACATGGGATCAAGTGCGCCGGTTGCCTCATCGAAGATGAGCACTGAAGGCTCGGCAAGGTAGGCACGAGCGATTGCAACACGTTGCCGTTCACCAGCTGATAGCTGGCTTCCTCGTTCACCAACGACCGTATTTATGTCTTCCGGCATCGAATCCATAAGATCTGAGAGCCCAGCTGCATGTATTGCTTGCCGCACATCTGCTTCTGTCGCTTCCGGTCTTGCGTAGCGGACGTTTTCCGCAACCGTGGCATGGAAAATAAATGGGGACTGCTCGACAACCGAGACGTGCATTCTTACCTGCGAAAGGAACAGATCAGATAGATCTGATCCATCCAACAGGATGCGTCCCTCATCTGGATCAAGTTGGCGAGAAAGAAGATCTGCGATTGTTGACTTACCACTCCCGCTGGTTCCGACAATCGCCAACACCTGTCCGGCTGGGATGACTAGATTGACACCTGCGAGTACCTCGGCTCCACGTCCGAAGCCATAGTGAACCTCTTCAAGTGTTACTTCACCTTTGCATACCGGTAGCGATTTGGCCGGGTTGGCCTCGACAACCTCAGGAGGGCTATCGAGGACTTCGTGCACGCGCACCAAAGATGCTCGTGCGGTAGCAAGATTAGAGTACAGACCCATCAATCCTTGGATAGGTGCCATCAAGCGCATTTGGTATGCCATGAATGCCACGAACGTACCAAGGGTTGTTGCTCCATCGATCACAAGATATCCGCCATATAGGAAGACCACGCCCGTACCGGTTGTGAGTAACAGCCCGGGTAGTCCACCGGCTAGATAGGTAAAGAGTCGCATAGAAAGCAGTGCATCGACGAATGAGTCGTTCTTGTTACGGAAGCGATCGACCTCGCGCTCCTGTGCGTTGGCTCCGACGACTGCTCGCATGCCCTGAAGCGTCTCAATCAAGAAGGTACCAATATCTGCGCTGCGTTCGCGCAGAACACGCACTCGGGCCTCTAGCTGGCGCCGATAGCGTAAAAGGGCAAAAAGGGCAGGGGGTAATGTGATCAGTCCTACGATAAAGAGGCGTAGGTCAAGATAAATCAGCATCCCCACCGTTCCGACTAGTGCGATGAGTTGACCCAGCCATGCAAGAGTCGCCTCGGCCGTAACACGCTGGATCTCTCCGATATCGCCATTGATCCTGGATACGACATCGCCGAGTGGAGTCTTCGCGTAGTATCTCGGAGATAACCGCTGCAGATGGCGGTAAAGGTCCAAGCGCATGTCGAATAGGATGTCAGCTGACACCTTCGTGTAGCGCATTCCACTCAGGACATTCATCAGGAAAGAGGCCGCTGTGATACCGACAAAAAGGCCTACGATTCTCAATAGCGCGCTAAAATCTTGCGCTACGAGTGCATCATCGACCAGGAGTTTTGATAGGTATGGGAGTACTAGACCTAGGCCAGTACCCAGCAGCGAAAGCGCCACCACTGGCGCGAGAGCCCAGCCGTATGGTCGTACGAAACCCAGTGCCCGCCTGAAGTGCGGATCTAGGATTTTGGCCACAGTTTTTCTGGATTCAGGCGCTTAAGGCTCGCCCGGACTAAATGGCGGAAAGGCCTAGCGTTTTGTACCCGTGATATCAACTGCTCCAATATCAGATAAAAGGCTTCCCTTAAATCCACCGTCCTCAAAGTTGAGCGTGATATCGGCCGTGGCTCCCTCCACTCCGATCGTGCACTTCAACACATTGCCTTCGACTGTGATATCCTGTAGCTCCGCAGGCCCCTGAGATGGCACCTCGGGAGGTAGATCAAGCAGCAATACCCCCGTCAGTCCATTATCAGAATTCTCGATTGTCAATGTACCGGGGATTTGAAAGCCCGCCTCAGGGATATCGATTATGATGCCATAGACGCCTACGGGATCAACGTTTTGGGCTTCAGCTGTGGCCCCAAGCGAAATAGATCCCAGCGCGCTGAGCGCTAGAAGCTTTTCGAGTCGATTCATCCTACCACCCTCCTCGTGTTGTAACTCATGGCGTGAAATCCCTTGTTTGGGGAATCACAACTTCGGTTGTTGCATCCTCGTCAAACGCGTTCCTTCTCTTACGACGAAATCTAGCGCTTTGTCCCTGATATAGTCCCTCCACCCAAACCGTCTAAATCGAATTCTCCGCTGAATCCGTCATCTTCAAAATTTACTTCGAACGCGACCAGCATTCCTTCCGCATCTACGTTGAATTTCATCGCCGAACCTTCAACCACGATACTGGATAACGAGGTAATTCCCATGTCTGTATCGACCGATCCCCTGAGTCCATTATCGGAATTCTCAATGGTCAGGGTTCCAAACATCTGCATTACCTGGCCGTCAAAATCAACATTGATCGTTATACCGTAGACGCCAACGGGATCAGTATTTTGCGCTTCGAGCGTGGTTCCTAAGGAAATAGCCCCAAGGGCGCTAAGGGCTAGAAGCTTTCCGAGTCGGTTCATCTTGGTATCCTCTTTACTATGGTGTGAAGTTCGCTGTTTTGGGAATCATAACTTCAAACGTTGTGTCCTCATCGAACACGATCTGCTTTATATAGTCAAATGTTTCAGCGTCGTAGACGTCAATCGTATTACCTGCGTTATAAATGAAAAGGCGCTCCCCATCAGCACTCACCCCCAAGGTCATGCGGGGTCGACCCGCGAAAGGCGCCCTTTTGGATACTCGCTGATTGACCAGATCAAACTCCCAAAATTCGTACTCTGCAATATTGCCTTGCTCAAGTAGTCCATAGGC